>OGMF01002543.1_pt1 | contig 15325 bp, 8 predicted proteins | sample 1572921 | NCBI WGS metagenome assembly OGMF01 (sample SAMEA2581919, study PRJEB24529) | metagenome | biome: Human gut stool | place: China | collected 2011
CCTGCCTCACAGCATTGGTGGCCGCATTGGCCGCGTCGGTGCTGGCTTTCTCTGCTCGGTCGGCATCGTTCTTCGCCGCCCCCGCGCTGGCAGATGCTTCCCCGGCCTTGGTGGCGGCGGTGGAAGCGCTCCCCGCAGCGTCGGTGGCCTGCTGGGTGGCGGTTTCTGCCGCGGTGGTGGCTGTCCTGGTGGAGTTGGCCACGTCGGTAAGGGCTATGGTGCGGGCCCGTGCGATATCCTGCAAGGCGGCGGTGTGCTCCGTCTGTGTGTCCTTCAGGGCCTGCTTGGCGGCGGTCTCACTTGTCTTGGCGTTCTTCTCGCTGGCGGCGGACTTGGTCTCGCTGCTCTTGGCCGCATTCTCACTGGCTTTGGCGTTTGTCTCACTCGCCTTTGCCGCATTCTCACTGGCCTTGGCATTGGTCTCGGATGTTGCCGCCTTGGTCTCACTGGTCTTGGCTCTTACCGCACTTGCTTCGGCCTCCTTGGCCTTTGTGGTGCAGGTGGCCACACTCGCATCCATGCTGTCGGCACTGGCCTTCGCCTTGTCCGCGCTTGCTTTGGCGTTGGTTTCGGATGTTTTTGCGTTGGTCTCACTGGCCTTAGCCGCGTTCATGCTCTCCAGCGCCTTTTTGGCGTACTTCGTCACCTCGGCCACGAACTGTTCATAGATGCTCGGCGTAATGTTCTCGGTGGTCGTGTCGGTGTCGATGGTGTCATAGCAGGTGTACTTGCCGGGCTTGGTCATGGCAATGTAGCCGCTGTCGTTGATAGCCAGCAGCATCCAGGTGCCTTCTTTTTCCAGTGTCCACCGCCGGTCTACCAGTGCGCTGTTCTGTTCGTCCAGCAGTTGGGGGTCCGGCTTTGTGCCGCTCAGGCGCTGCACATGCAGGGTCACGGTGCAGTTCTTCCACTCTTCCGGCAGCTCAAAGCGGAGCTCGTCCACCTTGGCGCTCCGCACACCGCCCAGATACAGCGTCTCAATGTTTGCCCGGAACGTCGAGCCGTTGTCCTGCAGCTTTCTGATCTTGATATCCAGTTGGCTCACAGTTTCACTCCCTTCACCAATCGGGCGCACTCCTCGGTTTCGCCAGAGGTCTCATTTCAGATTTGTGCGCCCTTCCTGCCCCTATCCTATCACGCCCCGCCGGGTGCAACTACCCCGGACATACATAAGTTCCCGCCTCTTGACAAATACGTAAAATACGTATATAATCAAATTACCAACGAAGAAAGGAGGATTCCACCGCCATGCCGCTAACTCCAAAAGAGATGTGTCGGCTGTTGGAGCAAAACGGCTTTGTTTGCATTCGCTCCAATGGCTCTCACCGGATGTACAGTAACCCCACTACCGGGAAATCCACTGTCGTTCCTTATCATGCAAAGGATCTGAAGCCAGGTACAGAAAATAACATTCTCAAACAAGCCGGAATCAAAAAATAATATCATTTTGTTAGGATCGAACCAGAGAATTTCTGGTTATCCTAACGTTACATTATAATTATTGAAATAATTGAATATTAGCTTTCTCATTATCGTATACTATTTTCAAAACTTACATCACATTGCACAATGAGGTAATATTAAAATGACTGCTGTATTTTATCCTGCTGTTTTTCATCCAGAAGAAACAGGATATTCCGTTACAATTCCAGATATTGAAGGTTGCTTCACTCAAGGGGAAACCATGGACGAAGCGGTTTCTATGGCTCAAGATGCAATTGGCCTAATGCTCGAAGATTGTGAAGTATGTCCCAAACCCTCTCTTCCTTCTGCCATTCATGTGGATGACGGAGATTTCGTTGCGATGATTCCTTTTGATATGGAAGAATATCAGAAGCAGTTTAAACCGGTCAAAAAGACGCTTTCCATTCCCGGTTGGCTTAACGATGCAGCCGAATCCGCACACATCAATTTTTCCAGTGTTCTGCAAAAAGGTCTGAAATCCGAACTCGGCATGATTTAACAGAATAGCATAGCAAAAGGGAGGCCGTTCACCCCGAACGGCCTCCCTTTCTTCTAAGCAGGGCTCCCCCCTCGGGGAAGCTGTAAGCAACTCCGCCTTTGGCGGATTGCGCACTGAGAGAGGTTCACCTCACCCCTGCCCACTCATCCTTGCTGTTCTTTGCCTGTTCCTCCTTCTTTGCCGCGTCCTTCACCCACTGGGCAAAGTCCTTCTCCTCGTACATCTGGCTGCCATCGGCCTTTTCCAGTTTCAGCAGCAGCTGTTCCAGCTTCTCCCGGTCACGGTCGTTGCCCGCCAGATACTCTTCCTTCACCGCATCGGTGATCTTTCTCTTGATGCTGCCATCGTCCTTGCCTGCGGTCCGCAGCCGGTCGATCTCGTCCTGTACGTCCTTCCGCTTTCCGGTTTCCAGTGCGTCCGTCAGGTCGGAGTAGACCGTCCGGTCCTTGTCCCCGGCCAGCAGACTGTCGGCCTTTTCATTCACAGCCCCGTTGATGATGTCCACAAACGCATCCCGCTGCGCATCATCCGCCGGGGTCTTTTTCGGGTCGTTTACCAATCTCACCCCGTAGGCAGTGCACATCCGTTCCAGGACCCGGTTCTTTGCTTCTCCGGCATTGCTCTCCTTTCCGTCGTTCTGGTACTCTGCCGCTGCCTGAATGTCCTCATCATACTGTTTCAGCCGCCGTTTCAGCTGGCTGGCGATCTGGTCGGTTTTCTTCATCCCTTCCCGCTTCCCCAGCGCTGCCGCCGCTTCCTCGCTGTCTCCGCTCTGGATGGCATTGTACAGCCGGTCATACTGCCCGGTGGCGCTGGCAGGCAGGGAGCTGAAATTCACGTCGCCCGTCTCACCCCACTCCTTGATGCTGTCCATCCAGCCGAACACGGCCTGCACATACTTTTTGCCGTTGTTGTAGGGCACGCCCACCAGCATCATCAGCTGGCCCGCCGTGTCAGCCCAAGCCCATTTCACGCTGTCGGCATAATCGTCCAGCTCTTTTTCGGTCATCTCGCCGGTGTCCTTATCCAGCAGGCCGTTCAGCTTGGAAATGGTCTTTACCACGTCGTTTACCGCCGAGAAACCAGTCATGCTGATACTGTCATAACTGCCAAAACTCTTTCCGCTCAGAATGGTCTCCCCCGCCGTCCACAGCTCGCTGCCGCCGGTGTAGTTGCTCACGCCGCTGTTAAGGAACTGATACAAAAAGTTGCTGCCCACGCTCCACAGCGTCATGTCGCCGTTCTCGTCCTGCAAATCGCCCCACTTGTGCAGAACAAACTTCACGGCAAGGCCCAGTCCGGCGATCACCGCCGTCTGCACGATCTGGCTGCTGGCCATATCCATCGTCCGCTGCAGTGCCTTTTTCAGTTCAGCTTTGTTCTCTGCGCTCCCGTCCGTCCAGTACCGCTCTGCCTGTGCGGCCAGATCCTCCACGGCACTCACCACGATCTGAGCATTCTGCTGGCGCTGGGTGCTGAACATGCTTATGGTCTTCAGCATCTGGTTCTTCGAGCGCTGTATTCCGGTCCGCTGCATGGCAGTGTAGTTTGGCTGGGTGCGTTCCACCACTCGCTGGAACTTGGAGACAACGGCGTTCTGGTAAGCCTTGCTGCCGTCCTCCTGCGTTTTGGTGGGCAGATCCGCCTCTGTCAGATCGTACTCCGCCAGATTCTTCTGCACATACTGCTCCGAGCCGTGGAACAGGGCCGCAACGGTCACTTCGTCCATCCATCCGATGCTTCCCGCCGCCTTGTCTGCCACGGCATCCACCGCCCGGGTCACGCCGCGCAGGGCTTTGTTGCCGCTGTTCCGGGCTGCATCGTGCAGTGTGCTGAAAACGCCCTGGTCCTTCGCTGCCGTACTCAGTTCGCCCCGTCTGCTCCCTCGCATACGGGTGGGCAGCAGCGTATCGCCGAACCGGTAAGCCCGCTGCTCAACGGCCTTTCGTTCCTTGCCGGAGGCGTTCTTCACAAACTGGATTGCACTCTGTCCCACAGCGTTCCAGCCCAGTTCTGCTGCTGCCGTGGGCAGGGATGCCGCCTGCAGCAGGGTCACGTTCAGGTTTCCCGTCAGCACGGCGGCAGCGGCATTGCCCCGCAGCACGCTGCTCAGGTGGTCAAATACCTTGCCTCCGCTCTTTGTGCCCGTCAGATCGGCCATGGCTTTGGTCATGTAATTCCTTCCGGCCCGGCCCCAGACCCGTTCGATCTGGCCGTACAGGGTCTTTCCGCCCTGCATACTGTTCAGTACCTTTTCCGCATTTCGCAGCGGCACCGCCATGCCTGCAAACTGTGCCGTATTCTCAATGTTCTCCGCGGCCTGTTTCACCAGCCCCACCAGTTCCAGCGGCTTTGAGCTGTTCTGGCGGTTCTTCATAAAGCCCTCGCTGCCCACACTCCGGTCTGTTTTCACCCCTTCGTTCTGCTCCGCAAGGGTGTTTTTGTCTACATGCAGCCGGATGTAGTTGTTCACCCTGGCCTGCTTTGTGTGATACAGGGTCATGCTGGTCTCGTTGATGTATTGTTTTGTCAGCTTTCCCAGCTCCCGGAAATCGTTGATCCACAGCCAGTCATAGTCGGTCAGAACATTCTCAATTTCTCCCAGCAGACTTGTGCGCAGGCTGCTCTCTCTCTGGCTGATCTCATAGGCATTCAGCTTGTTTCCGTCCCCGTCCGTGGTCACCAGTTCGCCCAGCGTCACGGTCTCCGAGAATTGATCTCCCAGCCCTGCCATACCTTTCGTGGAAAAGCGCAGATCCGCAATGGTCGCACCGCCGTGCAGCAGATGGTGCATTCCCTGTTCGTTCTGCAGCTGCACCCACAGCTCCGCCGCCACATTCCGGGTCACCGGCCACGGTTTCCCGTCCTGCGTTTTCAGTCCGATGTCCACCAGATCATGGGTAAAACGATGCAGCTCCTCGGCGTGTTCCGGCCCGGTCACATTGTCAAAGATTTTCTCTCCTTCCGCCGTGATCCGTTCTTTCCGGAACTGTCCATCGTTCAGCATCTGTCCCAGCTGTTCCATGGCTCCGCCGTGGTGGTAGTTGCCCATCCGCTCAAAGTTCCGCTCGATGTTCATGGTATTCATCCGGTACACGCTGCCCAGCTCCCGCAGCACCTTCTGAGCCATCCCGTCACCCTGCTTTTTTCCCACTTCTTCCAGTTCTTTCGCAGCATCCTCGGCAAAGTCATCGATCATCACATCTTCCATGCTTCCCAGCATCACATTCTCGTTCTTCACGATGTACATGGTCTTTTCCAGAATGTCCCGCAGCCCTCGCAGCTGATCTGTCGTCAGCTTCGCCATGTTGCCGTCCTGATAGGCTTTCAGGTCGGAATTCAGCCGGGCAATATACGCCTTTTTCTCCAGGGTCTCTTCCTTCAGCCACTTGTTGGCGTTCTCGATCTCGCTTCGCAGCTTCTCCATCTCGATCTGCCGGTTCTCGTTCACGTCCTCCATCCAGTTGTCGATTTGGTCCATGATACCGCTCTGCTGCCATTCCGCAGCAGCCCGTTCGCCCAGCTTCATCTCCCGGGCAATTCCACGGCTCAGGCCGTCCACGGCATCCCTGATGTTCGTTCCTTCCGGAATGGGGCCGTATGCATCTCCCATCCCGGCTGCGATCTTCTTTGCCGCCTCGTGGTTGCCAATGGCATCGTTGGCCAGCATCACCACAGGCCGCACCTTGTCCAGCAGATACTCCGGCACATATTTTTTCTCATTGGGCGTTTCGCACATCTGGGTCAGCTGGTTTGTAAGCTGGTTCACGACCCGCCGGGTGTTGTCCATTTCCCGGGCCTTCCGGGCCTTTTCCACCCGCTTCGCCGCGTTGTCCTTCGCCCGCTGCACCGTGGCCGCCACGCTCTCCTTCTGTTTTCTGGCAAACCGTTCTGCAACCTCTTTCCGTTCCATGGCCTTTGCCGTTATCTGGCGGTAAGGCTCCACCAGCGCGTCCTTCTCCGCCTGCTCGGCCCGGACCCGGGCGATCTCCGCTTTTGCCTTTGCTTCTGCCGCCTGCTGCTTCGCAATATCCCGTACTTCCTGCCGCTTTTCGGCAAATTCTTTCCGCAGTGCTGCATTCTCTTCGCTGGCAATTTCCGGGCTTTCCATGTACCGCTGCCAGATCTGCATGGCAATATCCTGCTGCGCTTCCTCCCAGTTCTCATTGTAGCTGTTCTCCATCACCGGTCGGATGGCATCATGGGCAGCCGCCATAGCTTCCAGCGCATCGGCGGCACTGCTCGGGGTCTCGGTGGGCAGCAGCCCGGCACCCAGCTTCTGCAGTTCGGTAAAGTCAGCGTCCCATCGGCTGTGTTCCCCCTCGTTGCTCTGGCGGATGTCCACCCCGTGTCGGGCCAGTTCCTTCTTTGCGTTGGCCCAGCTGCCCCATTTGTACAGCACTTCCCGGTAGTCCTTCGACCCCTTCTCAATGGTCATTCCCATCCGGTGCAGTTCCGGATAAGCTTTCCACAGTTCATCGTTCCGCTTTGCGCTCTTCTGCATGATCTGGTCCGCCATGTCCATCACAAAGGCGTTGGCCTCGGCCCAGTCCACGGTCTGATTCTGCCGGATGTAATCGCTCAACGCCAGCAGCCGTTCCGTCAGGGTCTTTGCATCCATCCGGCTGTCGCAGTCGCTCAGTACCGCCCGGGCAATATTCTTCAGCCCTGTGTCTGAAACCGTCACCTTGCCTGCAAGGTCCATCACCCTGCCCACAAGTTTGTTCTGCTGCTCCACGTCACCCAGCCCCTCGGTTCTGGCCGCGTCCACGCTCTCGCTGTCCACGTCCAGCTGGTATTTTCCATCCGCATCACGGGTCAGAAATTCCGCCAGCCTTGCGTTCCGGGAATTCGGCTGTATCATCTTGACAGAGTTCCCGAGATATGTTATTTTACCCATAGAACCGTACATGGTTGGGGGGACCGGCAATTGGAGCCCAGTACTGCCCAGCCATGCTGCGGTTCTTTTTTGATTCGGATCAACATAAAGGATCTGGTCCCTGTTCAGTGCATTCTGGATGCTGTTTTTTCCATAAGCGCTTGTGATCACAATGTTGTCCATAACCAGACCGTTCTTTCTGGTCGGCAGAAGTTCCAGTGAAACACTCACAGGTTTTCCTGCGGCATCATACACTTCACCGAACATATAGATCCGGCCGCCGTAATCTTTACCCTGCTGTATTCCCGCATTTTCATCGGAATGCAGAACGATCACCGGCTCTTCCAGAACCTGCGGCACCTGTTTGATGATCGTCCGGTTCATTCCGTCGCTGTGCTTTGCGAGGATTTTCCGAATCTTGCCCGCATTCCAGAGAATGATCTGGTCATTTACGCCGATGCTCTTCAGCACTTCAGACGTTTTCCCCACGGTGATCATCGAATCACTGGTTTTGTTATCCAGCTCGTCAATGGCCTGCTCGAATCCCTCATCAATGGAATACTTCACTCCTGCCTCTTCCGTCCGGGAAGGGGCATTTTCTGTTTTCGTTGTTCTGTCCTGTTTTGCTTCCAGTGCCTCCCGGTATTTTGCGCCGGCCTCCGCCTGATGCTCAAAGTACAGGCTTTGCAGATCCCGGAGCTGCGCTTCAGTCAGGTTCTTTGCCGCCCTGGCGGCGGCGTTGGTGGGTTCCTTCTTCAAAAATCGCTGTACGTCCGCCAGGATGTTGTGCAGCAGTTCGTCGATCCGGTTCATTACCTTCCCGATCACGCCCCGGGCTTCGCTGTTCATCTTCGCTTCCGCCGCCTGCTGCCGCACAAAGTTCCGGAATCCGTCCTCCGTGCCGAACACGGTCTCCATGGCATCTGCCGTAATTTCTTCCAGCGCCTGGTTCCAGGTCATCTTCACGCCGCTGTCCTCATACCGGGCCAGATAGCTTTCCACCAGCTTCTCGGTGCTTTCCATGCCGTTCTGCTGCACCAGATACTTCAGCATCCGGTCCATCACGGCCTGCCCGGTCTCCGGGCTCCACTCGTTCAGCAGGTGGAACGTCTCGTGCATCACGGTCTCGCTGCCTGCCTCACCGGAGAGATACATTTCCCCGGCCGCTGCCCGGATCAGGCCCTTTGCATTGTTTTTCAGTCCTTCCGCTGCCCGGTGGATGGCCGTACCGCTGCTCTTCGCCCCCAGTTCGATAAAGGCATCCATGGCATCGGTTCCTTTACTCACATTCCGGCCCTTGAAATAGGTTCCGGCATCCGGGTTCACAGCGCCCTTTCCGCTGCCGATCTCCGCTGCTTTCCGGGCATTGTAGGCTTCTGCCTCGCCCCTGCCGTAGGTGTAGGCGATCCGCAGCGCATTCTCGCCTGCCTGCCCCAGCGCCAGCACCTGCCGCACCGCACCGCCGGTGGTGGAAGCCGGGCCGGTCAGGTTCACGGCCTGTTCAAAGCTCGTCACGTCCTCCATCTTTCCAAGCTGGTACAGGCTGTTCGCCGCCCGGGCATAGATCCCGGCTCCGATCCCTTCCGGCATGGCATCCACCACGCCCTGCGCCGCCTTGGTGGTCATCCGGGCATTGGCCGCCAGCTGCCGGGCCGTCTGCTTCTGCTCGTCCCGGTTCCACGCCGTCCCGTCCAGCTCCGCCGGGTCGATTCTGGTTTCTACGTCGGAGTAATCCACATTTTCCCCGGGGTTCTCCACCGCCGTGTCGTTGACACCGGCTTCTGTATTCTGTATAATGGATTCAGGAGAGGTCGGGTGCCTTTTGCCGTTGGAATCAGCATTTTCAGCGTCAGATTCCCCGGCTTCTCCAATAGTCTCCGTGGACTTGCTGCCAGAGGTATTCCCCTCTGCGGTTCCATCGGAGGCTTTTATTTTTGTCGGTTCAATATTTACAACGTCATAAAATACCTCTCGGCCATCATTCTTGATTGCCGTCAGCACGCCCTGCCCGTCCTGCCAAGGGCTCCCCTCAGTAGGGGAGCTGTCAGCGCCACTGCGCTGCCTGAGAGGTTCTTCCCCGTCCCCCGGTTCCCGCGCCAGCTCCTCCCGGCGCTGGTAATCTTTCAGCGCCTGTTCGTATTCGTCCTGAGCGGCATACCGCTCCACGTTGCCCCGCAGGCTGGAATCTCCCGCGTTCATCCTGGAAAGCCCCGTGCCCACAGCGCCGCCCAGCGCACCGGACGCGCCGCCGGAAAGGCTGCTTTCCAGTGCTGTAAGGAACGTATCCTTGTTGAACAGCGTCTTGGCCGCTTCCTGGTCGCCCATCACAGCGTCAATGGCCTTGTCGGCATAGGTCTCCACAAAGGCCTGCATGGCATTGTCCGCGCCGCCGGAAATGGCGTTGGCAATGGCCGGGTAGGCTTCCCGGAACGCCTGATTGCCCACCTGTCGGCGCACCCAGTCTGCAATGGTACCGGCCACCGTGTCCTTGGCGTAATCCGCGCCCATGGTTCTTGCCAGATCAGCCGCACCCACGCTGTTGATGGCCCATCCTGCGCCAAACTTGGCCACGCCGCCCACCAGCGCCTTGCCTGCGCTTTCGCCCTTGGCCGCGCTCTGGCCCATGGCGTCCGCAGCGCCCTGGGCACTCAGCACCGGCAGCACCGCCGCCGGATTGATGGCAGCCACGGCAAGGTTCTCAGCCGCACTGGTCGCCACGCCCTGCACAGTCCGCTGCACATCGGTCAGGCCGCTCTGGGCCGCTCCCGTCAGCTGCTGGCCCCGGTTGTACAGCTGGTAGCCCACGCTCTTCTCCGTGTCGATGCCACCCTTTGCTTCCGTTCCGGCAATGCGGCTGCGCATGTCCTCGATCTCCTGCCGGGTAAATCCCTGCTGCAACAGGTCGCCGGTGCTGTACTTGGGCTGGTAGTCCATGTCAGTTTCCATCAGCTGGTCATACAGGTTCTTCTCGCGGGGGTTCCGGGCAAGCTCTGCTTCCAGTGCTTTCCGGTTCTCGCTGCTCTGCCGGATGTTCTTTCCGGCCTGCACCAGGTACTCCGCACCCATCAGCGGGGCAGCGGCCACGGTGTCCGCAACGCCGCCCACGGTGTTTGCCGTCCGCCGGGCCAGCTGCTTCCACTCCGGGATTTCTTCCATAGTGTCCAGATACTCTCTGGCCTGCCGGATCTCCGTGTCCGTGTACCCCAGCTTTTTCAGGTCCGCCGTGCTGTAGGTGTTGCCCACCTTCCCCTTGATTCCCGTGGTGCGGAAGGGGTCGATGCTACCATCCCCGGCGCTGGCCCCGTTTCTGCTGGTGCCGGTCTCGGCATAGCTGGTATAATTGCTCTTCTTTTCCAGCAGCTTGTTCACAAGCTCCTGATTCCGAGGCTGGTCAAACCACTGGTTGGCCTGGTCAAAGGCCTCCGGCTGGCTGTACTCCGCATAGCTGTTCTTCAGCTTCTGGGCCTGCTGTCCGTACCACGTTCCCAGAGTATTCCCCGCCGGGCTCACTGTCACCTTCTGCCGGTTCAGCTCGTCGCTCCGGCTGTCCATGGCATCCGCAAAGCCCAGGTTGTTCCTTGTCCGGTAATCCTCCAGCGCCGTGGAGTACAGGTCGGTGCCCGTCTGTCGGCTCGTTGCTTCCTGCTGTTTTTGTGCACGCAGGGCAGCAGCGCTGCCCTTTGCCCAGCTTGTTCCCGTACTGCCAAGGGCTAACGGGTTGCGACTGTCAGCGCTCTGCGCCGTCTGAGAGGTTTCTGCCCCGCCCGCTGCTGTTGCCATCACAGTCTTTTCCTGCCGCTCTTTTTCATTGCGATTCCGCAGCGCAGTAGCACTTCCCGATTTCCATGCCATCCTGTTTCCTCCTTAAAATCCAGCGTTCTGCATTGCCCTGTCGATCACATCGTCCGATGCACCCAGATTCATCAGCCGACTGGCGATGGTATTTGCATCCATTCCCTGTTCCTTCCACCCCTTTGCATAGCTCAGGGCGTTGCTGTACGGCATTCCGGTACTCTTACCCGTGCTCCCTCCCGCGGTTCCCCCGGGCAGGGCCCACTTGTTCGGATTCGCCAGCGGGGCGATCAGCCCGCTGCCAGTTCCGGTCGCTGCTGTTGTGCCCGTGTCACCGTCCGGCAGCATTCCGGCGCTGGCCAGAATGTTCGCATAGACGCTCTTGGTCGGGTCATCATCCTCCAGGCTCTGATACTTACCCAGCGCCGTCAGCAGTTGGCTGTTTGTCCACCCGCTTCCGCTCTTGCTGGAGCCGCCGGAACTCCTCGAACTTCCGCTGCTCTTCGTAGCTGCCGCCTTTGCCAGCTGGGTCGCCAGCTGACGGTTTGCAATGGTGCCATAGGAACCGGCTGCATTGCTGTCCAGCCCGTACATCTTCAGCAGGTTGGCCGCTGCTTCCTGATTTCCGCTTGCCACCAGAGAAGCCGCGGTGCGGTTCTTGTTGTACTCCCACTGTTCCCGGGCAAAGTCATTTTCCCACTGCTGCTGGGTGTACCCCTTGTACCCATCGTAGGCTGTCAGGGCCGCCGATCCGATGTTCTTTACCGTGTTCCAGAGGTTGTTCCAGTAATTGTCGTTCTCGTTCCGGGCCTGTTCGCTCTGGTTGGCAAGGAAATTCTGCCACGCCGTGTAGTTGGCAAAATTGCTGCCGTAGGCACTGCGATCCAACGCCTCGGTGTTGGCCATGCCGGAAAGGGCACTCAGCAGGTCGTTCTGCTGGTTCTGGTATTTGCTCAGTGCCCGGCTTCTCAGGCCGGGTACCGCATTGTCAATGCCGCTCAGCGCCTGCTGCTGGCCCTGCTTTGCCACGCTGTCGGCGTAGCTGCTGCCATACCCGCCCGCCAGCATCGCCGCGTTGGCCTGAGCATTCTCCGCGCTAGCGGCAGCATTGGCCTGGGCCTGGGCGCGGTACTGCTGGTAGGCTTTGCTGCCGGTGTCCCAGTCGAACCCGCTGCCGATCTGCCCGGTCAGGCTGTCCATTGCGTCCTTGTTCCGGCTCACATAGTCCGCCGGGCGGTTGGCATTCCATTCCCGCTCTTCCTGTTCCGCCTGGTTCTTTCTCCGTAAGGTATCAAATAACATGTCGTTCTCCTTTTTTGCCCCACACCGGTCTTCAGAGCAAGCCACCCGTTATCATCTTCACGATAAGCGGCCCGGCGAGCTGTGCACCCACCTGCAAAGCATTCCCCCAGAAGTTGGTGTTGTTCGCATCCTTCTGCTGGTTGGCCCTCACCGCATTTTCATACTCGGTGTGAGCACTGTTCAGCTGGCCATAGTAATTGTTCAGGCGGGGGTTGTAAGCATCCTGCGCCAGCTTTTCCTGCTGCTGCAAAGAGCTCAACCGGTTGCTCAGGTCACTCTTTTTGGCGGCATATTCGTTGTAAGCCTGGCTGTATAAGCTGTCTGCCACGTCCGAAAGCCCGTTCATGGTGCTTTGGTAGGCCGTCTGCCCGCTGGAAGTGCCCCAGCTGTTGCCGTAGCCGCCGCTGCGGGCCGAGGCGTTGGCGGCAGCGTTCTCACTGGCCATCTCCGCACCCCGGGTGTACTGGTTCTTGTACTGCTGGTAAGCTGCGTCCTTGGTGTAGTCGTAAGAAAATCCGTCCCGGTTCATCTTGTCCAGCTGGCTCTGCGTGCCGCTGATCTGGCTGCCGTACTCGCTCTGATACTCCCCGGGCTTCTGTCCTTTGATGTAATCCAGATTGTTCTTTGCCGTGGTCACCCTGTCATTGCTCTGGGCGTACTGGTAGCTGTTGGAATCGTTCTTTCTGGTTCCAAACACGCCGGTGCCCGCATTCTTTTCGCTGTTGCCGGTAATGCCGTCATACACATCCCCTATCATCAGCCCCACATTGTGGCCCGGAATCAGGTACTCCCACCACTGTCCTCTTGCCATCTTCTCACTGTCTCCTTTCGTCTTCGCATTCCTCTAAGCAGGGCTCCCCCTTCGGGGGAGCTGCAAGCAACTGCACCGCAGGTGCATTGCGCGCTGAGAGGGTCATCGTTTCGGCTCCCCTCCGGCCACCCGGTTGCCCCGGCTCTCTGCCATGCTGAACGCAATGCTCCGCACCGCAATCTGCCCGGTGCCCTTGATCCGCAGCCGCATGGTGTCGTGCCGCTCCGGCACAAAGGGCAGGTTGACCCGGGTGTATTTGTTCAGAACGGCTGCCTGGCCCAGTGTCTCCCAGGCCCCGCCCTCATAGCTGGCCTGCAGCTCCACAACGCTGTACGTCAGGGCATCCACCCGCAGAAACACCCGGTTGATGTACTTGTCCGCCGGGATGTTCAACCCAATGTCGCCGCTCACAGCCTCAAAGCCCACCTTGGCTTCCAGATTCGCCTTTGCCGTGTCGGTGTCCCGGTCGGCCTCCCGTTCCGGTTCGGTGGCCCACAGGTTCACGCCGTCCCACTGGTAGAGCTGCCGCCCTGTGGAGCACATCGCCCAGCCGGAAGCATTCTCTTCTGCCGCCGTGTCCTCCTCGTGCCAGAGCTGCCGTTCGGTGTCGTAGACCAGCAGCCGGGTCTCGTTCCGGCCCGGCACCCGCAGATGCAGGTAATACCGGGTGTCCAGCACACCGCCCACCGCCCCGCGCACGTTCATCAGCCAGGTGTTGTCCAGCCCGTCGCTGATCTTCACCGGCAGGCTGCCGTCCCAGGCCATCACGCCGTCAGTGGACAGGTAATACAGCACCTCTGCCAGTACACACATGCTCTTGCTGGCCTGCCTGGCCACACCCCGGCACTGCACGCTCACCAGCTGGTAGTCCGCCGGTCGGCTGCCGTAGAGCTTGTGCAGGCAGTTCTCCTTGAAGAACAGCACATAGCCCATACAGGTGGCCGCACCGGTAAAGGGGCCGTCGCTGCCCACGTTCACGGCGTAGCTGTCCGAAGCAATGCCCCGGTAGCTGTACCAGTTGGTGGGGTCGCCCAGCTTGCAGCTGTAAATGATGTTTTCCTCGCTGTTGCAGCCCCACACCCGGTTGGCGTTCTCGGTCACATATTCCAGCCGGGGTACCCGCCGCCGGGCGGTAATGGTGGTGCCGCCCGCCGTGGCGCTCTCGCTGCCGTTCATGCTCTTCTAGGTGGTACCGCCCGCCGTCACGGTAAAGCTGCCATAATAGCGGGTGCTCTCGGTCTTTGGGCTGCCGGTCAGCACAATGCTGTCCCCGTCCATCTGTTCAATGGTCACCTCGCCATTCACGCCCTCGGCCAGATATTCTTCCACCAGCCCGGGCACCTGCTCCACCGTGATGGTGTCCCCCTTCCTGAAGCCCGCAGCGGCCAGCCCGGGCAGGGTCATCTTCACGCTATTCAAAAGGATCTCCGCCCACTTGCCGCTCTTGGCATCGTACTGCTCCAGCACGTTCACATAGGCCCACTTGCTGGAAGAGGAGTTCTGTTTCAGGAACGTCGTCCCGTCCGCCGGGCCGGAAGGTTCCGTGGTGCCCACGCTGCTCACGGTGTAGGTCTTGCCGCCCGCGTCGCAGGGGGCAATGGTCACCGTGCCGGTCTGGCTCCATGCAGCACTCAGGGCTTCCAGCTTGCCGGTGGCCGTGTCAAAGCTCTTGGCATCCGGCCAGATCAGGATCTTCGTGCCCATGCCGATCATAATTTTCTCGCTGTCCGTCACGGCGTTTTCCAGCACGATCTCCCCGCCCGCAGCCGCGGTGGTCACGTCGTCCTCGCTGTCCTCGGTGTAGCGCAGGGTAGTGCCCTCGCACAGCAGCAGGCCGTTCAGGTGATACATCCCGTTGCAGCGGCCCATGGCCCGCATGGTGCGCCGGGGTGTCCGGGTCTGCAATGCCGGGTATCCCCGGCTGGAAAAGTTCTTCATCTCGGTAAACTCCGCCTCGGCGCAGCCGTAGGTTTCGTTCAGGCCGCCAAAAGCCGTCTGGATGCTCTTCCCCGTCGAGATGCTGTATAAGCTTGGCAGTGCCATCTCAGTACCTCCACTTCGTGGCCATCCTGGGCAGGTAGGTGTGTCTGCACCAGGCCGCAAACTCCTGCTGGTTCTCGTTGGCCAGCTGCATCTCGTTGGCATAGCGGTCGGTCTCGCCCAGGGCCGCGTCCATCTGTGCCGCCAGATAGTGGGCATAGTAGCTGTCGTAGGGCTCCGGCAGCAGCAGTTCCGCGTCCTGCCGCAAAAGCTCCTGCTCCCGGTCGTATAAGATGTCCGCACCCACGGCATCAAAATCGGTGGTGTCGCTCTTGTCCACCACGCTCTTTCTCAGCCCCGCATCCGCCTGCCGCAGCCATAAGATCTTCAGTTCGCGGTCAAACCCGTTGTTGGGCCGCAGCTTGTCTGCGGTTTCTATTGCTTTTCCTACTGTCACGCTTATTCCATCCTTTCACATCTGCAACCCGGGTTGCGGCTCCCTGCGTCCACTTCGCACAAAGCTTTGTGCTCGTGTCCTGCTGGCCGCGGCCCCAACAACTCCTCCCTGTTTCCGCCACTGGCGGCGGTCGTCGTCGTT
>OGMF01002548.1_pt1 | contig 15308 bp, 12 predicted proteins | sample 1572921 | NCBI WGS metagenome assembly OGMF01 (sample SAMEA2581919, study PRJEB24529) | metagenome | biome: Human gut stool | place: China | collected 2011
GATCTATAACAAGCATAACCGCAGCTACTTTGAAGCACTTGAAGTAAAAGCTGAGGAAATGGCTAAGAAGTATGATTGTCCCTTTGTGGATAATGAAATGCCTTATGGCAGAGTCCCGCAGGGACATCCGGTAATCGTGGATTATTTCTATCATGAGGAAATCCGTGGGACAGAAAATACCGGAAAAAGAAATCGTTAAACAGAAATTTGTTAGGAACTGAATAAAAAATGGAAAAAGCAATATTTATAATCATTGTTATTTTTGGAATTATGTTTTTAACTGGAATAATAATGTCAATTTTTACGCAGGGCCTTTTATTTTAATAAGCACAAGTTCCATACCATTTTAACTGTTCTATTTTCAATACTCCTTTTAACGTTAATATACCTTCCAATGATTCATACTATAGGTTTTATATCTCAATTTGTCCTTATATTGCTAACACCATATAGTATATGGATGGTTGTTTGGAGAATAAGAAATAGAATTATAAAAAACAAATAAATTCCAGTTTATCAAGCAGTTTAACACACCCAAGGAGCAACCACTACGGCTGCTCCTTTTTTCATACCTAGAGCCAAACGGCTCTTTTTTTATGCCCATTTCAAGGAGGTGAAACAAAATGTCAGACAAACTAGGCGTAAAGCTGGGACTAGAGGGCGAAAAGGACTTCAAGAAAGCGCTGGCGGATATAAACTCATCGTTCAAAGTGCTGGGTTCGGAAATGAAACTGGCAGAGTCGCAGTTCGGCAAGAATGACAACAGCGTGTCGGCTCTGACTGCCAAAAATGAAGTGCTCAACAAGCAGATAACTCAGCAGAAAGAAAAGGTCGATGTGCTGAAAAACGCCCTCGATAATGCGTCAAAGTCCTTCGGAGAAACGGACAAGCGTACTCAGAACTGGCAGATAAAGCTGAATAACGCTGAGGCAGAACTAAACAATATGGAGCGTGAACTGGACGGCAATAAAAAGGCTCTGAACGATGCCGCAAATGCTATGGATAATGCAGGCGACAACGCAGATAAGCTTGCCGACGATATGGAGGACGTTGGCGAGGAAACTGAGAACTCATCGGGTCACTTCGAGAAATTCGGTTCAGTTATCAAGAAAATAGGAACTGTTGCCGCAGCATCAATAGCCGCTATCGGTGCTGCCGCAGTTGCCGCCGGCAAGGAGATAGTCAGTATGGTAAATGATACTGCCGCCGCAGGCGATGAGATAGACAAAGCAAGTCAAGCGGCAGGAATGGGTTCTACTGCTTTTCAGGAGTGGAGCTACGTCCTTGACCGAAACGGAGCAAGTGCCGACTCGCTCTCAACTTGGATGAAAAAGCTGAACAACAACGTTGACGATGCGGCAGGCGGAAGTGCAACTGCTGTCGAAAAGTTCAGCCGTTTGGGTATCTCCATAGAGGACTTGCAGAATAAATCAAGAGAAGATGTTTTCGCAGAGGTCATCGCAGGTCTGCAAAGTATGGACAACGAATCAGAACGTGCCGCAGTCGCTAATGACCTGCTTGGCGGTTCGGCTACTGACCTTGGTGCTTTGCTAAACTCAACCGCAGAAGATACAAACGCTTTACGCCAAAATGCTCACGATCTAGGCTTGGTAATGAGCGAGGACGCAGTAAAGGCATCAGCAAATTATGAGGACGCACTAACAGATTTAAAGGGTGCTTTCACGGGAGTTAAAAATTCTATCTCGTCAGAACTGCTCCCCGGCTTTACAGACGTTATGCACGGACTTACCGGCCTTATCACAGGCGAGGAAAACGCCGCAGATACGCTCAAAAACGGTATGTCTGACATAATCGACAGCGTTTCAAGTGCTGTGCCAAAGTTTCTTGACTTAATTTCAAACATAATTTTGTCCGTTTCAGCAAGTGCACCAGAGATCATAACAAGCCTTGTCAGCGGAATAACCGATAATCTGCCAATGCTCATAACTGCGGCACAGCAGATACTTTCAGCTTTGATAGACGGAATAATTCAAGCACTGCCAGCTTTAACAGACGGAGCAGTTCAGCTGATACTTGCACTCACAAACGGCATTGTAGAGAACCTGCCCGCCATAACAGAGGCGGCTGTTCAGATGATAGTGACACTTGCCGCAGGACTTGGCGAGGCATTGCCCGAGCTTATCCCTGCAATAGTCCAGTGCATTGTGACCATAGTTCAGACGCTTTTGGAGAATATGGATCAGATATTAGAGGCGGCGCTCTTGCTAATTCAAGGTCTGGCGGACGGCATAATTCAAGCTTTGCCAGTGCTCATAGACGCACTTCCGCAGATAATCCAAAGCATAGTGGAATTTGTCATAAACAATCTGCCGCTCATTTTGGACACAGCAGTTCAGATAATGCTTGCCATAGTCGAAGGTCTTTTGCAGACCCTGCCGCAGTTGGTGGAGATAATTCCGCAGATATTAGAGGCAATAACAGAACCGCTCAGCGGATTGGTTGACTTTTTCTCAGAATTGTGGAATATTATCACTGACGCTACCTCAAAAGCTTGGAACGCAATAAAGGCATTTTTCGTCGACCTATGGAAAAGCATAACAAGCAGTGTGAGATCGGCTTGGAACGGCATTTGGGACTTTCTTACGAACCTTGTATCCTCGCTCATTTCTGCGATTATGGATATTTTCTCGCCTATTGTGAACTTTTTGGGCGACCTTTGGAGCAATGTCTCATCGGGTGTTAAGAGTGCTTGGAGCAGCATAAAGTCAAGTTTGTCAAGCACAGTTTCAAGCATATTTTCCAACATCACAAGCGTTTTCAGCGGACTGCCTGCAAAGATTGGCAGTGTATTTACAAACATTTTCGGCAAGATAAAGGACTTCGGAAGCAACGCAATTTCTTCTATCAAGTCGAATATGCAAAGCTTCGCAAGCACAGCGGTAAATGCACTTTCCGACCTGCCAAGAAAGTTTTGGGACATCGGCAAGAACATAGTCAGCGGTGTTTGGAACGGCATACAGAGTATGGCGGGATATTTTCGTGACCAGGTCGAGGGGTTCTTTTCTGGCATTGTTGACGGAGTAAAGGACTTTCTCGGCATTCACTCGCCGTCAAAGGTGTTCGCCGAGATTGGCGGATATATGGGTCTAGGACTTGAAGAGGGCATGACCGATTCGCTTGATGACGCACGAAAGAGTATGAACAAGGCTTTCAAAAGCATTACAAATGACGCTATGAATGTGCAGACTAGATTTGAGTTTGCAAGTCAAACTGGCAGTTCAGATAATTTTGCAGGAGTAAATGTCAGCGTACCGCTCTATCTTGACGGACGTGAGATAACAGCCGCATCGAGCCATATCCAAAGCGGCAGAAATCAAAGCTGTAAACGAGCATTGGGGGTGACATAATTGGCTGAGATAATTCTAAGAACTGCGGATAATACGCACATTGCTGACATTAGAAAAGTGCTGTCCTGCACGGCTGAGGAAAAGCTGACCACTGAGAAAACGCTTAGTTTTGAGGTTCTCCTGCGTGGCGATGTGGCAAGTGTGAATGATAAGATAAAATACGTTGCAGAGTTTGAAAATGACTTTTACGATGTCACAAGCATTAAGAAAAGCCTGCAAAACGGCATTTATCAAGTGTCTTTTGAGTGCGAGCATATCTCATATCGCCTTACGGACTGCAAGCTTGCATACTTTGCGAATAACGGCACGCTCAAAGAAACGCTCACAAAACTGTTAGGCGGCACAGGCTTTTCCTGCGGAGATATTCCCGATACTGAGGTCAAGGCGTTCTCTATCCCAAGTACGTCAACGGTTCGTGCTGTGGTGCTTGACCTTGCTGAACTTTTTGGCTACGAAGTCGAGTTTCATCAATATTATGTGTCTATGAAAAAGCACAGAGGCAGTGAGAAAGTTCGTCTCCTTACCGACAGCAATGTTGTATCAGTATCTAAAACCACAGACTGCACAAGTGCTGAAAATTCCTACTCCTGCACGCTCTATCAGCCCGATAATATTTCGCTTGGTGATGAGGTGCAGTTTGATTTTGCAAGGCTTGATATACACGAAAATGTGCGTATCATAGGCATTAAGCGTCAGCCGTTCTCGTCAAAAAACGTGGAGCTTGAAGTAGATAACCCGTCAAAGACACTTGAACGTGACGCCGCCCAAGAAGCTGAGAACACTGTTTCTCAGAGCAAAAGATATTACGGCGTTCGTATCGGTAATGAGGAGGGGCTGTCTGTTACTCGCTCAGACGGTGGTGCAAAGGTGGTCTTAAATGCTGATGAGTTCAAAATGCAGGCTTTGAATGAGAATGGCACTTTGACAGACAGAATTTTCTTTGACCCAGTGACTTCAAACTACAAATTTGTCGGTAATGTCACTATTGACGGCGGAAAGATAGACATCGGCGGAAACTTCAAGGTTGATGAGTACGGCAATGTGTATATGACCGGCGATTCCACGATATATGGCGGCAGATATTATGCGGGCACGCCCGAAAGCATTGATGGATACAGCGAGATGACTTCAAGGGGATTTGACGTTTTTAACAGTTCCGGAGAGCTTAAGTTGCGTTTCGGCTATACCACAAGCGGCGAAGATTATCCTTTCATTCAGTTGGGTTCGGGTTCAGGTAAGGACGCTGACTATGGTTTAGTCAAAAAGTTCACTGACGGACTTTGGATAGGCAATTCCGACCCTGCTAACGAGAGCGGAGAGTTTCGTGCAAAGCAGGGTTACAACGGCATTTTCTTTAAATTTTCGGACAACACGGCATACATTGTCCGCAACACCACGCAGAAGAATATTTACACAGGTGCGTCCATTGCGAAGTTTGGGTAGGTGAAATATGATAAAACCTTGGACTTGGGAAGAGTCAAACGGCAGTGCGGCCTACTGGCAAATGAAAGCGGCAACGGAAGTTCTATCAAACTGCGGCACAACGGCGGGCTTTTTCCACCCGGTGTGGAATGACTTGGTCGATAAGGTCAGCGAAGTTGCCAATGCTCTCCGTCGCGGCTGGTGCAATGCTCCGCTGAAAGTTGATGAACTGAAAATAGCTGAGGCATATCGTCCTTTGACCGCAAAGATGTTCAACACGCTAGTGTACAATACGCATTACCAAGTATGGAGCTGGCAGTCTGAACTCGGCAGGACAGAATTTCACGGAGTTGAAACTCACGGCGAGGCAGGTGCGGATATTGTTTACGGCAGGTATTTTTATGAGCTGCCGGAACGGCTGAACCTAGTTATTGCTATCCTTAATGACACGGCTGACAGCATTAAGTTAAGGCTTGCATACAAAATGCTCAGTGATATTTCAGCAGAAATGGCGGCACTTGAAACTACACATTTACGAACTCACGAAAAGCACAAGCTTACGGCCATTGGCGTTCTAACGCAAGAAAAGCTTGACACTTGGCGGCTTCATTACAACATCCCGACAGCTGAGTTTACGGCTATTCTCCAAAACGGCGACTTTGCTGAGTGCAGAGGTCAGCTTGAAAGTTATCTGAACATAAAGCGAATGGTGAATGTTCTTCTTGTCAGCACACTTTCAGTAAAACCCCATTCAGCTGATGTGTTGGGGACTTATGCCGAGATAATTGATGTTAAACCGCAGACATTTTGTGCTGAAAATGTTGAAATGGCTCAGAATTTTTCAAAGATAAACAGACTTCATTCCGTAACATTTGACAGTAATACCCTTGCTAAGTTGGAAATTAAGTCGACTGCAAGGACTTCAAAAACTCAGTCTGTAAGATGGTCGCCGCTGTCGGCAATGCTCACTTTCGGAGCTAAAGCATCAATGGACAAGCTGAATTTCATCGGTGCGGCACATTGGGATTCTGCTCACAAAGGCTATTCTAAACTCGATATGCGTAAGTCAGGTCAGGTTTCAGTTGATTTTAGCGACAAAATCACTGCTTTTGCGACTCTTGAACAAGCAGACTTGTTTATTGATTTTTCGGCTGATACAGAGTACAAAATTGCAAATTCAGCCGATATTTCATACAACATCTCTGTAAACACTTCCACCGAGTTCAAATTTGGGCTGAGTGCAAAGGCTGATGCAGGAGTTATACGCTATGCAAAAACAAGTGCGGAAAGCGTTATTCATATCGCAGATTTCGCCAACCTCGAAACTACCGGCAGTTGGAGTTATCCAGTGCAGGAGGGCGAAAATCTCAACATTTCGCAGGTATATGAGATAGAGCAGAACAATGAACATCTGTTCTTTGATTTTGGCGTTATGGTCGGCAGGACTGCATTTGAAATATCATCACACGTAAATATCGACTGGCAGCTTAAATGGGAGTATCCTGTGCAGAGTGGTAACATTCTGTTTATCCCTCAAAGCGTGCTGGCAAGGCAATTTACAAGCAAATTGGAGGTGGATTGATGCCTGATATTTTACTCAAAACCGAAACGGGCAAGCAAAAAGAATACTATGGGATAGAAACGATAACAGTCCAGCGAGTTGGCGGCGGAACGGCGGCTTACTCCTTTGGCTATCCCGCACCTACCGAGCATTGGGAGCAGATGACGGAGTTTTTGTCGCAGAATACATACACGAAGTACACCGCCGATGTGCAGTTCGGAAAGCTTGTAAGTTCGGATATTACCGACTTCGGGCTGTGGTATCTGAGCAATTATGATGCGATAAAGCTGCTCGAAAAGACCAGCTGGAGCAATTTTCAGCCCGTTTCGGGCTGTGCTTTGCTGTCTAACAATTATTCATCCAATGAAGGTCTGTACCTCTTTGACAGCAAGGAAATGACGGCACGGCAAGTTTATCCCTATGGTTACGGTTGGTCTGTGTTTCAGAAGGTTGATTGCGGTTATCTTGTTTCTGGAGCAGGCACGGGGATTTTGTATTATGACGAAACAAACAAGACAGCCATTCAAATTTACACTAAAGGTACATACTGGAGCAGATTTGTCGAGGTGGCAGGCGGCTATCTTGTTTCAAGCACAAGCAGTAATTTAAGTTCTTATGGCATACTGTTTGTTGACACTCAGAAACATACGGCAGTTCAAATTTACACGCAGGGCTACAACTGGAGTTACAGCATAAAGGCGGACGGCGGGCTGCTTCTTTCGTCAAATTCAAGTTCATACGGCATAGTCTATTTTGATGAAAAGAAACGGACTGCTGAACAGAAATATACCGCGGGCTACCAATGGCAGTATTCCTGCGATGTTGAGGGCGGTACGCTCATTTCAAGCTATCGAAGTGGTACAGGTCTGCTGTTTTTTGACAATACCACTAAGGCTATCATGCAGGTTTCAAATCTGTCATACCGCTGGCAATATTTCTGCAAAACTGACGGCGGTGCGGTATGCTCTTCGAGCGTTTCTGGTACGGGTATTATGTACTTTGACAGCACCACTAAAACCGCTCAGCGTGTGTACACCGCTGGCTATGGCTTTTCTTACTTGACCGCAGTTAAAGGCGGCTGTCTATGCTCATCATCACAAAGCAGTTATGGGCTTGTTTGTGTTGACGACAGCGGCACTGCAAAAGCACTTGTGAGCACAGGCTACTGGTCGATGATGAAACGTGTGGGTGATAATTGCCTTGTTTCGGGAACATCTTCTGATTGCGGGTTAAGGCTTTTCGACACAGATACAAAGAGCCTTGTAAACTTGTATGGTTCATATTATTGGAACTGCTTTCAAGAAGTCGAAGGCGGCTGTCTTATCGGAAGCTCAAACTCGTCAACGCAGGGGTTGCTGTTCTATGAAAGCACGACGAATAACTGCACTTTGCTATTGAGCGGCACTTACTGGCAGCACTTTAAACCCACAGCAAAGGGCTGTCTTGTATCCGCTGACAGTTCAACAAACCTTGGCATTTACTACTTCAAAAACTCATCAAAAGAGCTTGTCAAGCTTACGGACACGGGTTATTGCTGGTACAGCTGGGTGGATACAGATGGCGGAGTGCTTATCTCCAGTGCTTCAAGTTATTACGGCATTTACTGGTTTGATGAGATTGCGGAAACTGTCACGCAAAAGTACAATGGCGGCTACAACTGGAGAAATGTTCACGAGATCGACGGCGGAAAACTAATCTACTCAAACAGCACAAGCACAGGCATAGTTTACTGGAACGAGGGTGCTAAAACCATAAGCTGTTTGTACAACAGCGGCTGTTCATACAGCATTATCCACAAAGTCCGTGACGGTTATCTGCTTGCGGCGAACAGTTCAAGCTATCCGGGTATCGTCTATGTCGAGCCGTCAACCGCAAGCGGCAAAAAGGTATGGACTACCAGTTACAACTGGAGCGATTTCATCGACGAAGACAGCGGCAGTCGGATATTTCAGAAGTATACACATTTTGTTAAGTCGCTTTTTTGGAGCGATGAGGACAAGGCAATAACTGAAACATAAAGAAAGGGTTGATTTTATGGCATTTACAAACACAGGAAGTACGGCAATTTTAAACGGACTTATCGGAAAATCGAGCAGCGGCCCGCTTTCAAGCTGTTACTTGGCACTCAGTTCGACCACGCCTAATCAGGACGGAACGAACTTTACAGAACCGTCAAGCACGGCGGGCTATGCTCGTGCGGTAGTTGGACTTTCGAGCCAGTCGGCAACGCAGGTGATGAACCCGCCAGTCAACGGCACTACGCAGAACAAGGAGATAATCTTCTTTCCCGAAGCCTCCGCAAGCTGGGGAACGCTGACTCATTTTGGGCTGTATTCGGCGGCTAACGGCGGAAATCTCATTCTTTACGGGGCGTTGTCATCGCCGATAACTGTTGCGGCGAATTACGTTCCGCTGTTTCGTGCGGGCAATTTCTCGCTGACGTTGACGTAAGGAGTTGGTGAAAATCCTCTGCTCGCAAAAGCAGGCTTGCATTTTTCTACGAAAAACAAGGAGGATCATCGTGCCAAAATATATTGAACTTTCGGCTCAGACAAAGGTAAATTTGTCTGAGCTGTTTTCATCTAACAAACCAAAAGAAGATGATAAAAAATCAGATAAAGGAGATGAAGAGAAATGAAAGAATTATGGAACACATTTCAAGCCGTAATAGCGGCATTGGGCGGTTGGCTGGGGTATTTTCTTGGCGGGTGTGACGGCTTGCTGTACGCACTGATAGTTTTCGTAGTGCTTGACTACATCACAGGGGTGCTTTGTGCGATAGCAGACCGCAGGCTTTCCAGTGCAGTTGGGTTCAAGGGAATTTGCAGAAAGGTGCTTATCTTCGCACTTGTCGGCATTGCGAACATTCTTGACGTTCACGTCATAGGCACTGGGTGCGTGGTGAGAACTGCTACCATTTTCTTTTACATATCCAACGAGGGTGTGTCTATCTTGGAGAATGCGGCGAACTTAGGTCTGCCTGTGCCGAAAAAGGTAAAGGAAGTTTTGAAACAGCTCCACGATGGAGCAGAAAGTGAGGACGAAAATGAGAGGAATTGATATTTCGCAGTTTCAGGGGAACGTAAATTTCAGCAATGTGAAAAAGGCAGGAATCGAATTTGTGATAATTCGTGCAGGGTTTGGACGTTACGAAACACAGCGTGACCCGTATTTTGAGAGGAACTACAAGGCGGCTAAAGCGTCAGGACTTCACGTCGGTGCGTACTGGTACAGTTATGCTCAGTCTGCGGCAGACGCTGTAAAAGAGGCTCAGACCTGTATGAAGATCATCAAGGGCAAGCAGTTTGATTTTCCTATCTTCTTCGACCTTGAAGAGCGTTCGCAGTTTGCCAAGGGCAGAGATCACTGCGACAGTTTAGTCAAGGCTTTCTGCGGAGAGCTTGAGAAGAACGGGTGGTTTGCGGGGCTTTACATAAGCCGTTCACCGCTCCAGACTTACATCTCTCCGACCGTTGCAAAGAGGTATGCTATTTGGGTTGCTGAGTACGGTTCACGCTGTAACTATGGCGGCTCTTACGGCATTTGGCAGTATTCGTCTACCGGCAGAGTTTCGGGCATCAGCGGAAATGTTGACCTTGATGTATCCAGTGTTGATTACCCGTCAGTTATCCGCAAGGGCGGATTTAATGGGTATGCTAAAGGCTCTGACAAGAAGTCTGTTGACACGCTTGCTCGTGAAGTTATATCCGGCAAGTGGGGCAATGGGGCTGAGAGAAAGAAGAGGCTGACAGCGGCAGGATATGACTATGCTAAGGTGCAGAAGAGAGTCAATGAACTGCTCAGATAACTGAATATATTTAGTTGATACGCCCATCGGGAATTTTTTCGGTGGTCAATTTTTTTTATCCTTCGTTATAAAAAGAGGGAAGAAATGTCCTTAATATAGTAGGAAGCATTGTGCTTATTGTACAGCTTTCACGGAAGAATACCGACTTATGATCGTGTAGTATATATCTGCACATTTGCTTGAATAATATCGCTTTTAGAGGTAATATTTATAGTATATATAAGTTGGATAATTTTAGTGTATATAAAGGAGATGTATTTCATGAAAACTGAAAATCCGGATCTGATGCTCAAAAAACAGACCCTCGCCGCTTGGACAAAACTGCTGCTCGATAAAGGCGACATCGACCTCAGAAAATACAACAGAATGCTCGTTCTTATCGAAAGACTTACGGCTTGAACAAGCATATGTTTAACGCTTTGATAACTAATTTAGAAATGTTTTCCCTCCCGTTGACTTGTGTTGTTCGGTATGGTATAATCATTAGCAATGATACCAAAGCAAACCGATCGGGCTAAGGCATTAAATCTAAATCGAAGGAGCGATCTATATGGATATTTACGCAGCCGCGGATATTATGAAACGCGAGCGCAAAACGATTTTTGACCTTGAGATGAATGTTACATTCTACGCACGAGTTTCCACTACCCGTGATGAGCAGGAAAATTCGATAGAAAACCAGATAAACTTTTTTACCGAGATGATAAAGTCGAATCCTAACTGGACTTACGTTGACGGCTACATCGACAGGGTAAGGGGAGAGCACGCCGAAAACCGTGCAGAGTTTATGAGAATGATCGAGGACGGAAAGGGCGGCAGGTTCGACCTGGTGCTTACAAAAGAGGTAAGCCGTTTCGCCCGAAACACTATCGACAGCCTTACTTACACCCGTGACCTGCTTCGTGCAGGCGTGGGCGTTTATTTTCAGAACGATAATATCTGCACCATTGACTCTGACAGCGAAATGCGGCTTACCATTATGTCGAGTATCGCCGCAGACGAAGTAAGAAAGCTTTCAGAACGTGTGCGCTGGGGACATAAGCGTGCTATCGAGGGCGGAAACGTTTTGGGAAACAGCCGCATTTTCGGTTACGATAAAGACGACTGCAAGCTCATTATAAACGAATCGGAAGCGGAAATGGTTCGCATGATCTTTGAGCTTTATTCGACAGGCGATATGAGCGTTCGCAAGATAGAGCGTATACTTTACGATAAAGGATACCGCGGACGCAGCGGAACACGCATACAGCACAACACGATCTCGAGCATTATACAAAATCCGAAATATAAAGGCTATTACTGCGGAAACAAGGTCAAGATAGTTGACTACCGTACAAAGGAACAGCGATTTCTGCCAAAGGAAGAATGGGTAATGTACAAGGACGAGACCGGCGAGGTAGTGCCAGCCATTGTTTCGGAAGAGATATGGGAAAAGTGCAACATGATATTTGAACAGCGCAGTACGGTAATAAAGAGCCGTGAGCACTCTTTCAAAGACAAGAGCGTTTTTACGGGCAAGATATGGTGCGGCGCACATGACAGACCTTATTGGCGAACAAGCTATTCAAACAGCGTTTCGCTCGGCAAGCCTGTCTACCAGTGGATATGTTCAGAGAAAAAGAAAATGGGTGCAAAGACCTGCTCATCTTTTGCGATAATGGAGAGCGAGCTTTACACTATGCTTTCAGAGTTTTTCGTTGACATTGCAGAAAATCTTGAGGACTACGTTGAAACTTTTCTGAAGATATACAAAGAAGCTGACCGCTCGGCAGAGGCGGTAAAACAGCTCAACAGGGTAAAGGTACAGCTGGAAAAAGAAAACCGCAAGCGCGACAAACTGCTGGAGCTTTACATGGAAGAAACGATAACCAAAGCGGAATTTACAAAACGCAATACCGAATGCGGCGTCATCATTTCAGACTTGGATGAAGAGGTACACCGCATTGAGAAAAAGATAGCGGGAGATGACGACTACGCAGACCGCTTGAAAAAGATAGAAAAGTACTTCCGCAAGATGTACGACCCTAACGCAGAAATGAACAAGGAACAGGTAGACGCAATGGCAAAGGCGGTCATCGACCGCATAACGGTAGTGCCGATAAGCGAGAACAAAATGAAGCTTGAGGTAAAGCTGAAAACAGGGGAGTCAGAGCCGATGACCTATATAAGAAATGGGGAAAGGTACGGTCGGCGTTCCGGACTCACGAGCAAGAAGATGATCGACGCTTATAAGACCGGCAATAAGCAGTAATTTGCTTTCGCCATACGCGGGCCGCTGCGCCCGCGCTACATATTTTTTGTGTAATATCTGTTGACAAACTGTGTATATTGTGATATAATTATTCTGCGGCGCGCACCTTTTGGTTTAGTCTGCCCAACTCGCCGCTGATTATGTGATTTACTGTAAATATGAATATCGGGAGATTTTTTGATGGATAAGAGTAACCGCGCCGATGTTAAAGCAGTATGCGTTATCGCGGGGCTGGTCGGCACAGTGATACTGCTTTGTCAGCTTTTTACACTAGTTACTTGGAAAAGCACTACCGCTGCGGTGGATGCTGTCAACCGCATGGGGCATACCCGCCGCGGCGGCGTTGCCGGCTATGAGATGTACTATACATACGAGGTGGACGGGCAAGTCTACTCCGGCGAAAGTACCGTGCTGAACGCTATCTCGCGCGAGGGCGACCGCGTAAGGGTCTTTTATAAGCGCTCAGACGTCGCGCGCTCTACCGCTTTGCAAAGCATAGTGCGCAAGCTTTTCTTTGGCGTCGTGCTTTTCGCGATGGGGCTTACAGTCGTCGCACCCAACGCTTTCAAACGTCTGCACAAACGCAATATTTAAGGCAAAACTGCACAAGGACCGCCTAGCGGCTTTGCACGCAATCTGCTTGCATATTTTCCGTCATATTGCACAGAAACTCCTTGCCATACGCTAGTATGCCTGCGTCGTTTCTATACAATCTGACGAAAAATCTGACTGCGCATCTTACGCGCAATCCTTGTGCGGTCTTGCCTTAAACATTTGGGATTTTAACGGAGGGAGCAAATATCATGAAAAAATTATATTTTATAACAGGCAGCCAAGACCTTTACGGCGAGGCTACTCTCGCTCAGGCGGCCGCCGACGCAAAGGAAATGGCGGCGTACTTGGGCGAAAAGCTCACTGACATCGCCGAGGTAGAGGCAAAGCCCGTGGTGAGAAACAGCGCCGAAGCGCTCGAGATATGCGCCGCCGCCAGCACCGACAGCGCCTGCATAGGCGTTATAATGTGGATGCACACATTCTCGCCCGCGAAGATGTGGATAAGCGCGCTCAAAGCTCTGCGCAAGCCCATGCTCCACCTGCACACGCAGTACAATGAGCGTTTGCCGTATGATAGCATCGACATGGACTTCATGAACCTAAACCAGTCGGCGCACGGCGACCGCGAGTTCGGCTTTATCTGCACGCGATTAGGTATAAAGCGCGAGGTGGTAGCGGGATACTACAAGCACGCCGACGTTATCGAAAAGATACGCCGTTTCGCGCAGGCGGCCGCGGCGGTGGATCTCGGCAGGGGCATGAGAGTTGCGATGTTCGGCAGCAATATGCGCGACGTTGCCGTTACTGACGCCGACAGGGTAGAGTGCGAGATAAAGTACGGCTGGAACGTGAATTATTACGGTATAGGCGACCTCTGCGACATGATTTCCGAAGTCACCGAAACCGAGATAGACGCTAAAATGGCTGAGTACGCCGAAAAGTACGCTATGAATACCGACAACACCGCCGCCGTTCGCGAGCAGGCTAAGTACGAGGTCGCGCTTGATAAATTCCTCGCGCGCGAGAATATTTCCGCTTTTACCGATACTTTTCAGGACTTGCACGGTCTGGAACAGCTTCCCGGCCTTGCCGCGCAGAACATAATGGCTAAGGGCTACGGCTTTGGCCCTGAGGGTGACTGCAAGACCGCCGCGCTCGCCGCAGTGCTCGGCAAACTGGCTGATGGCAGAGAGGGCGCTACCGGCTTTCTCGAGGACTACACCTACGACCTGCCCGAGGGCGGCGAGGCAGAGCTGGCTTCGCATATGCTGGAGGTTTCGCCCGTATTCGCCGCTGAAAAGCCCGCGATAGAGGTTCACCCGCTGGGTATAGGCGGCAAGGCTGACCCAGCGCGACTAGTGTTTGAGGGCGTTACCGGCGAGGGCATTGCCGTTTCGCTGATAGATCTGGGCGACCGTTTCAGACTCGTCTGCGCCGAGATAACACTTGTAAAACAGCCCGCCGCTATGCCGAAGCTGCCCGTAGCGAGAGTTATGTGGAGGCTGAAGCCCGATCTCGCGACAGGCTCGGCGGCTTGGATATACGCGGGCGGCGCTCACCACGCGGTAGTTTCCACCGCCCTCACCGTTGACGATATTCGCCTTTACGCAAAAATGACCGATACCGAGCTTGTTGTGATAGACGGCAAGACCGAGCTGAACGCTTTTGAACAGCAGCTTGAGCTGCTCGATACCGTTGCGAAACTGAGGAGGTAGATCATGTTGGAACTGAAAAATACATATCTTGGAATAGAGCTCGGCTCTACCCGCATTAAGGCGGTGCTCATCGGCGACGATTATGCGCCGCTCGCTTCGGGCAGCCACGACTGGGAAAACCGCCTTGAAAACGGCTTCTGGACATACTCGCTCGAGGATATTCACGGCGGCGTAAGAGCCTGCTTCGCCGACCTCGCCGCAGACGTTCACGAGAAATACGGCGTGCCGCTGACCACCGTAGGCGCTATGGGCATTTCCGCGATGATGCACGGCTACATGGCTTTCGATAAGCAGGATAAGCTGCTCGTTCCATTCCGCACATGGCGCAACACCACCACTAAGCAGGCGGCGGAGCAGCTTTCGGCGGCGCTGGGCTTTAATATCCCGCAGCGCTGGAGCATAGCGCACCTTTATCAGGCGGTGCTGAATAAAGAGCCGCACATCGGCGAGATAGCGCACATCACCACCCTCGCGGGCTACATAAATTACCTGTTGACGGGCGAAAGAGCGGTAGGCGTGGGCGAAGCTTCGGGCGTTTTCCCCGTTGAGAATGGCGCTTACAACGCCGACTATATGCGCACCGCTGAGAAAATGCTTGCAGAGCAGGGCTTTTCGCTGCCGCTTGCGG
>OGMF01002549.1_pt1 | contig 15303 bp, 13 predicted proteins | sample 1572921 | NCBI WGS metagenome assembly OGMF01 (sample SAMEA2581919, study PRJEB24529) | metagenome | biome: Human gut stool | place: China | collected 2011
TGGACAAGCACTCCACCGGCGGCGTGGGCGACAAGACCACGCTGGTCATCGCGCCGGTGGTGGCGGCCTGCGGCGTCAAGATCGCTAAGATGAGCGGCCGCGGCCTGGGCCACACCGGCGGCACCATCGACAAGATGGAGAGTGTGCCCGGCACCCGGACGGCCCTCTCGCAGGAGGAATTCTTTGCGCAGGTCAACAAGATCGGCCTGTCGGTCATCGGCCAGAGCGAGGGCATCGCGGTCGCCGATAAAAAGATGTACGCCCTGCGGGATGTGACGGCCACCGTCAGCTGCATCCCGCTCATCGCGTCGTCCATCATGTCCAAAAAGCTGGCGTCCGGCTCGGATGCCATCCTGCTGGATGTCACCACCGGCACCGGTGCCTTCATGAAGACCGTGGACCAGAGCATCGAGCTGGCCAAGCTGATGGTCTCCATCGGCACCCACCATGGCCGCCGCGTGGCCGCGATGATCACCGACATGGATACCCCGCTGGGCCACAACATCGGCAACAGCCTCGAAGTGATGGAGAGCATGGACGTCCTCAAAGGCAAAGGCCCGGCAGACCTCACCGAGGTCTGCCTGCAGCTGGCCGCCAACATGCTGGTGCTGGCCGGTAAGGGCACGCCGACAGAGTGCCGCGCCATGGCCGAAGCGGTCATCGCGGACGGTTCCGCCTTCGCCAAGTGCAAGGAGATGTTCGCGGCCCAGGGCGGCGACATCCGCGTGCTGGACGATTACGACCGGTTCGAGAAGCCCGCTGCCCGCTATGAGCTGCTGGCCGAACAGGATGGCTACATCACGGCCAACGACGCCGAGAAGATCGGCTCGGCCAGTGTGCTGCTGGGTGCAGGCCGCCAGAAAAAGGGCGACCCGCTGGATTTTGCTGCCGGCATCGTCCTGCACAAAAAGCGCGGCGACTACGTCCACAAGGGCGAGAGCCTTGCGACCTTCTACGGCGCAGCGGACAAGTTCGCTGCCGCCGCCGAGGAGTACCGCAGCGGCCTTGTCTACGGCACCGAAAAGCCCGAAGAGGCCCCGCTGGTGTATGCCCTCGTCACCAAAGATGGCGTGGAACGGTATTAAGAGATCAAACAAAAGGCAGGGCCGGGATTTTTCGGCTCTGCCTTTTGTGTCAGTTCTGCTTTTGTACGATCAGCCCACTGAGGGCAACGGCAAGCCCCAGAAGAACGAGTCCGGCCCCGGCCTGCCCGAAAATGTCCCCAATCGCACCCACGAGCGGGCTGGCGGGAATCATCAGCAGACTGTAGGCTATGTTGTCCATGCTGATGAGCGTGGCCCGCTGGTCACTGGGGATGGCATCGTTCAACAGTCGGTTCTCGTGCAGGAGCCAGGCACCCAATACGCCTTCGGCCAGCATACAACCCAAAATGCCCACCAGTGCAGGCGCGGCACCCACGCAGAGGCATCCGATGCCGCAGAGCAGGGCGCAGAGGGTATAAAACCGCCGGAAACTGTGCAGGTGGATTCGACGACCCCATTCCGTACCCAGCATAGCAGCCAGATTGCTGAACAGTAACGGAAGAAACAGCAGCGAAGTGGGATATCCCAGTTCTACCAGACGCTGTTGAAAGAACATGATGCTCAGATAGTTGGAGCCGCTGATGACGGCGCTGGACAGAATGAGTCTCCCGACTGACGGGCAGGAACGGAGGACTCGCAGGCTGTCCTGAATCAGCTGAGCAAATTGGGCGGGCAGCTCCCGCAGAGAATGCTGCTTCCGGCTGGCCTGCGTTTCGGTGACGATGGGTTCCTCTAAACGTGTGATGGCAAGGGCAGAAATGCTCTCAAAAGCGGCGCTCAGAAGATAAAATCCGGAAAAGCCCAGAAATTTGTGCAGAAGACTGGTCAGTGAACCGAGGGCATTGGTAACATTTGTAATCTGGTACTCATTGGCCGACACTTGAATGTAATCTTGTTCGCGGCCCGCTTGCTTCAAGCTGTCGTAGGTCAGTGCAGAACTGGTGCCGGAGAACAGGGCGTTGGACAGTGCGTTCAACGCCATAGCAAGGCAGATGACAAACAGGTTCGGGGCAAAGGCTATCAATACGTTGTAGGCCACGACCAAGACACCGCCCAAGACGAGGGCGCGCTTACGGCCGAACAGGTCAGCGGCCATCCCGCTGGGAATCTCGGCCAGCAGACTGACCGTATAATAGATGCTTTTGGCAAGACCGATCTCCAGCAATGAGAAGCCCCGCGCGGCCAGCAGGGCCACCCAGACCGCATCCGTGATGCGCAGGCCGGAGAAGAAATCGGAAAGATAAATACAACGGAGCTGTCTTTTCAGGTTGAGCTGATGGTTCATGGGAACACCCTTTCTATTGAACAAATCAATTTCAAAATAGAAAGTGCGCCTTTTGGATGATCCTTCGTACAACCTCTCAGTCTCGCTCACGCTCGACAGCTCTCCTGGCAGGAGAGCCTCTGGCGAAACCGGACATGCGGTGTGGACTGCCAAGGCCTCTCCTACAAGGAGAGGTGGCAATGCGAAGCATTGACGGAGAGGTTGTATCAAAACTGCGTTTGGAAAAGAAAAAACGCACAGCAAAGCTGTGCGGCGCAAAATTCATGCTCCACGCTTTGCTGGAAGAAATATCTGCCAATGAGGACAAGGCCCGCACGTTCACGCAAAAGACCTGTGTGTTCCGCAGGGTCTGCCCGGCATGCCAATGGCTTTCCCTTCGAGGGGGAGCTGGCTACACAGCAGACGGAGAGGGATATCCCCTAAAAATGGGCGCACTTCGAGCCGGAAACGCTGAATCTACGACGCGGGATTTCGAGTAAACCGTGCAGCAGTTCCGACCATTCAGGTGCGCCCTCCTTCCAGTAAATCGTTGAATCGACTATACCACATTTCCACACAAAATGCAAGAACGGTTGGAAAACCTCAGAAAACCGCATAAACAGTGGAACTATCCGTCGAACTGTGCTATACTAAATCTGTATTTTCGTTTGGCAATACACTTCCCGCAGGGAAGAAAAGGAAAGGAATTTTCGACTATGAAGATCATTCTGGTGGGCGGCGGCAAGGTCGGCACAGCGCTGGCGCGGCAGCTCAGCGAGGAGGGCCACAACGTAACGGTCATCGACACGAACAAGGCCCGCGTGGAGCACCTGAGCGAGTCCTACGACGTGATGGGCATTGTGGGCAATGGCTCCTCCATCAACACCCTGTCCGAAGCCGGAATTGAAGAAGCCGACGTGTTTATCGCGGTCACCGGCTCGGATGAGCTGAACCTGCTGTGCTGCATGTTCGCGAAGAAGGCGGGCCACTGCCACGCCATCGCCCGTGTGCGCAACCCGTCGTACAGCCACGAGCTGGACTTCATCAAGAAGCAGATCGGCATCTCGGCCATCATCAACCCGGAAATGGCGGCAGCGCGTGAGATCTCGCACCTGCTGCGCTTCCCCGGCGCCAGCAAGATCGACACTTTTGCGGACGGGCGCGTCCGGCTCATCAAGTTCACCCTGACCGATGCGCAGGAGCTCGACGGTGTGGCCATCCATGAGATCCCCACCCGCCTGAAGAGCGATATCCTCGTCTGCGCCGTGGAGCGCGCGGGCGATGTCATCATCCCCAACGGCAACTTTGTGTTACAGACCGGCGACCAGGTCACCTTCCTGGCCACGCAGGAGAAGGCGTACGCGTTCTTCCGGCGCATCCATCTGGCGGTGCGCCCGGTGCGCAATGCCATGATCGTGGGCGGCGGTGCCATTGGCTTCTATCTGAGCCAGGAGCTGCTGGAAAACCATGTCCGCGTCCGCATCGTGGAGCGGGACCCGGAGCGCTGCAATGTGCTGGCCGAGTCCCTGCCCGAAGCACAGATCCTGTGCGAGGACGGCTCGAACCGGGAGTTCCTGCTCTCGGAAGGGCTGGAATCCACCGAGGCGTTCGTGGCCCTGACCAACATCGACGAGGAGAACGTTCTGCTGACCCTGTTTGCCAAAAAGCATTCCAACGGCAAGCTGGTCACCAAGATCAACCGCCTGGAATTTGACGACATCCTGGCCGGGCTGGACCTGGGCAGCATCGTCTACCCCAAATACATGACCTGCGACTACATCGTCCAGTACGTCCGCGCCTTGCAGAACGAGGCGGGCAGCAACATCAAGACGCTCTACCGCATCCTGGACGACCGCGTGGAAGCGCTGGAATTTACGGTCCATGAGGAGAGCCGGGCCACGGGGGTGCCCCTGAGCCGCCTGCACCTCAAAAAGAACACCCTGCTGTGCTGCATCACCCGCGGCAATGAGATCAAGATCCCTCGCGGCGGCGACCAGATCCAGGTGGGCGACAACGTCATCGTGGTCACGCTGGAACACGGCCTGCACGACCTGCGGGACATCGTGGAAGACTGACGGAGGCGCGGCATGAATTATGCGATCGTTTTGCGGCTGCTGAGCTACATCCTGCTGACGGAGGGCGCTCTGCTGCTGCTGCCCGCTGCGGCCAGCCTGTGCTATGGCGAGTGGTTCGTGATGGGCGTCTTCCTGTTCACAGCGGCGCTCAGCGCGGCGCTGGGGGCACTGCTCCACCGCATCAAGACCAAAAGCCAGATCTTCTATATGCGCGAGGGCTTTGCCACCACGGCGCTCTGCTGGCTGCTCATCAGTGTGGTGGGCGCTGTGCCCTTTGTCCTGACCGGCTGCATCCCGAACCCGGTGGACGCCCTGTTCGAGACGGTGTCCGGTTTTACGACCACCGGCGCGTCCATCCTGCCCGGTGTGGAAGACCTGCCCAAGGGCATCCTGTTCTGGCGCAGCTTCACCCACTGGGTGGGCGGCATGGGCGTTCTGGTCTTTCTGCTGTCCCTGCTGCCGCTGACCGGCGGCTCCCACGTCAACCTGATGAAAGCCGAAAGCCCTGGCCCCCAGGTGGATAAGCTGGTGCCGAAGGTGCAGTCCACAGCAAAGATCCTCTACGGCATTTATTTTGGTCTGACCGTCATCGAGTTCGTATTCCTGCTGTTTGGCGGGATGCCGGTGTTTGAGTCTCTGCTCACAGCCTTTGGCACAGCGGGCACCGGCGGTTTTGGCTTCCGGAACGACAGCTTCGGCAGCTTTTCACCCTACATCCAGTGGGTCGTGACCATCTTCATGATCCTGTTTGGCGTCAACTTCAACGCCTACTTCCTGCTGCTGATGCGCCGGTTCCGCCGCGCGGCCGCCAGCGAAGAGGTGCGCGCCTATTTCCTCATCATCGCCGTGGCAGTCGGCATCATCACCTGCAACATTTACAGCATGTACAACGGCCTCGGTGAGGCGCTGCGGCAGGCGGCGTTCCAGGTGGGCTCCATCATCACGACCACCGGTTTTTCCAGCTGTGATTTTGACCTATGGCCCACCCTCTCGAAAGAGATCCTGGTCATGCTGATGTTCGTGGGTGCCTGTGCGGGCAGCACGGGCGGCGGCATGAAGGTCAGCCGCATCCTGATCCTGGGCAAGACCCTGAAAAAGGAACTCAAGCAGGCCCTTCACCCGCAGGTGGTGGCCCCGGTCCGGATGGACGGCAAGCTGCTCAATCACGAGACCATTCGTGCAACGAACGTCTATGTGGCAGCGTACATCTTCATCTTTGCAGCGTCCTTCCTGCTCATCAGTCTGGACGGCTTCGACATGGTGACGAACTTCACGGCCATTGCCGCCACCCTGAACAACATCGGCCCCGGCCTGAATCAGGTCGGCCCCATGATGAATTTTGGCAGCTACTCCAACCCCGCCAAGCTCGTCATGATCTTCGACATGCTCGCCGGCCGTCTGGAAATCTTCCCGATGCTGGTGTTCTTTCTGCCCGATACGTGGAGGAGATTCTGAGAATGCGGGAAGACGAATGGAACGATACAGAGTTTTGTAAACAGCTTTTGAGCAACTACAAAAACAATCCTGATCCGCATAAGACCGATTCGATTCCGTTGGAGCAACTTGCACGGGAATTGGGAATTGAATTGCAGAATGATTGCGAACAGTAATTGAGCAAAAAAGTACCAGAGGCGCGGGCTGAAACAGCCGACTGCCTCTGGTACTTTTTTATGTTCGAATAACATTACAAACGTTCTTCCAAAAGCTCTTTCACCTCATCGAGGAAAGTTTCTTCGCCAAGGGTGTTGACCTTGAAGAAGACCGCCTGACTGCCGCCTGCGGTGATGGCCGACAGGCGGATCGGGCTGTCGGCGTTCTGGAAGAGCGTGAGCGACAGGCTGAGGCGGTTGCCGCCCACCATGCTGTAACGCTCGAAGACCCGGACGCTGCACCGGGCACTGCCCTCCTTGAAGTCGCTGGATGCTTCCAGCTCTGCCGACCAGCTGCCGTCTACGATCTCTCGTTCCAGCCGGTGGAGCAGTGTGTCGAAGTTCTGGCTGCGGATGGTCTTTTCAAAAATCGCCATAACAATACCTCCTGTGCAAAAAAACCTTTGCTCAGAATACGAAGGAGCGATGGGAAAAATTGCAGCGGTGCTTTTGAAAATCAATCTGCGGTTTCGCGCAGGAAAAAGAGTACCGTTGTGAGGTTGACGAAGACATCCGGCTCCTTCAGGACATGCTGTTTTCCCCGGAAAAAGACGGTCTCATTGTTGGCCGAGACGACCAGTTCAGAGCCATCCTTCAGATGGAAGGTATAGATGATGAGCGGGTCGGAAGTGTCGTCGGAGCGCTGAAAGATATCGTACTTCAGGGTGTTCAGCAGGATCGTGCATTTTTTGAGGTCGGAAGCGTCGGTGATCTCTTTGACCTCAGATGACGGGTCAGGGTATGCGATGGTGACGGTTTCGACGTTGTCGTCAATGGGCAGGAAAATCAGCCAACAGCCATCCACCGCGATTTTCACGCCGAATACGAGAAGAAAGGTGACTGCGACACTAAACAGGAACTGCCCGATGGTTTTGACGTGCTGTTTCATGTGTGGTCTCCTTTGAGCAGTAAGAACACCCTAGATACATAGATATCGTTCGACGGTGTGACGCGGAAAGATTGTTAGGCATTTTCGATTTTTTCAATAATAACCGCATTTCCGTTGGCAGTGACACCAAAAACATAGGGAAGATAAGTAGTGCCGCCAGAAGAATTGGCGGTTTCGGGTTCAAGTGTGATGTAATCGAAATCAACGCCGATGATAGCATTACAGCCCAAGTCATAGGCGGCTTCTTTGAGTTCTTTCAAAGCCTGACGGCGCATCTGCTTGAGAGAAACCATTAAGCTCTCACCGACATTTGTGACCGAAGAGAAAAAGCCGTGGGTTCCGCGGTCAACTTGGATAGCGTCATCACCAGAAATATAGCCGGAGTATTTTACAATTCGATAGCCCTCAAAGGTGAAGCCAGAAGAAATCAACATACGAGACATGGCCATTTCCTTTTCGGCTTCTGCTTTTTCTCGAAGGACGCGCTTGGCTTCTTCTTCTGCTTGATAAGAATTGAAAGAATCAACAAAACTTTGGACGGCTAAATCTTCGATACTAAGGCCGGTGGATGTTTCTTGTATATAGCCAAGAGGATCTTTTTGATTACGTAAAAATTTCTCAAATTGATAGTTGTCCAAATTATAGAGACCTGCAATATCTTTGACTTTCATATGGGCTTTCTCCAATCATAAATATTTTATTGCATCTCGATTCTGGGGGTCAATGTCTAAAATCAAGTTTGCGTACCTACGTGCGTTCCAAGGCTCTTGTCGGCATTTGTTAAGCAACATTTGTATATCATCATTCAAGGCGATAGAAGAACCTTTCTGAATAACATCCTGCGTTTCGATGATAAACTTTGAATTGCAGTATTTGCAGATACGAAAGCCATCTTTATCGTAAAAATCAGAAGCTCCGCAATTTTTGCAAATAAATTGTTTCGTGATGAACACCTCCTTTCAGAACGTCAAATCAACTTTTTCCTGTGCACGGTACTGCAAGGCTTCCAGCACGGAATCTTCGTCGAGGAGCTGCTTTCCGGCCAGGTCGGCGACGGTGCGGGCCACCCGGAGGATGCGGTCATGGGCGCGGGCAGAGAGGCCCAGCGCGTCGTAAGAAGCGCGGAGGAGCTGCTCGGCACCGGGGGTCATCCGGCAGATCCGGCGCACCTGCCCGGCCGTGAGCTGGGCGTTGCAGCGGACGCCCTCGAAGCCGGGGGCGGCATAACGCTGGGATTGGATCTGGCGGGCCTTCAGCACCTGCTGGCGCAGCGCGGCGCTGCTCTCGGCAGGGGAGGAGGCGTGAAGCTCATCGAAGGCGACGGGGTCCATCTCGACGCAGAGGTCGATGCGGTCGAGCAGCGGGCCGGATACCCGGCTGCGGTACTGCCGCACCGCGCTGGGCGAGCAGGTGCAGGCGCGGGTGGGGTGGCCGTAGTAGCCGCACTTGCAGGGGTTCATGGCGGCTACCAGCTGAAACCGGCTGGGGTAGGTGGCGCTGCCAGCGGCGCGGCTGACCGTGATCTGGCCGTCTTCCAGCGGCTGGCGGAGCACTTCGAGGCTCTCGCGGGAAAACTCCGGCAGCTCGTCCAGAAACAGGACGCCGCAGTCAGCCAGACTGCACTCGCCGGGGCGGAAGTTGGCCCCGCCGCCAGCCAGAGAAGTAGCACTGGCCGAGTGGTGCGGGCTGCGGAAGGGCCGATGGGTGATGAGCCCGCGCCCTTTGGGCAGCTGCCCGGCGATGGAGTAGATCTTGGTCGTCTCCACGGCCTCCTCACGGCTGAGCGGCGGCAGGATGCCGGGCAGACGCCGGGCCAGCATGGATTTGCCGGTGCCGGGTGCGCCGATCAGAAGCACGTTGTGCCCGCCTGCGGCGGCAATGACCATGGCCCGGCGGGCGAGGGGCTGGCCCATGACGTCTGCCAGGTCCGGGGCATTGTTCCAGCTCTCGGCGGGGTCGAAGGGGATGGGAACTGTGGGGGCGATGGGGGAGAGGCCGCGCAGCGCGTCCACCACCTCCCGCGCGGTGCGGGCCGGGTAGACCTTCATCGCGTCGCCGCCCGCCTCGGCTGCTTCGGCGGCGTTCTCGGCGGGGACGTACAGGGCCCGGACGCCGTCGGCGGCAGCGGCCAGCGCCATGGGCAGCACACCGGACACCGGGCGGAGCGCACCATCCAGCGCCAGTTCGCCGAGGAAGGCGGTATCCTGCGGCGGGGTTTCCAGCTGGCCGGAGGCGGTCAGCACCGCCAGCAGCAGGGGCAGGTCGTAGACCGGCCCGGTCTTGCGGACATCGGCAGGGGCCAGGTTGACCGTGATGTGCCGGTCCGGCCACTTGAAGCCCAGATTCTTGACGGCGGCACGGACGCGGTCGCCGCTCTCGCGGACGGCGGAATCCGGCAGGCCCACCAGCGAAAATGCGGGCAGCCCGCCGGAGATGTCGGCTTCGACGGCCACAGCAAAGCCGGTCAGGCCATTCAGGCCGTAACTTCTCAGAACAGAGTACATAAGATCCTCCTCAGGGAACCACCGAATGGCGGCAAGTTCCCAATTTTTGGCAAAGAAACGGCTAAGAAATCGTCAGAACTCGAATTTCGACAGATTATCATCTTGATTTTCATTATAGTTTGGGGTATTGATAATGTCAATGTGTGAAATGAGGGAGGAAAGACCATGATCGTAAAGGAATTCTGTCAGTATGTCCGCTCTTATTCGGAGCTGGAGGGGCTGCAGCATGCCCACACGCTGTATTACTCTGCCCGACGCATCGAGATGGGCATCGTGCTGGAACTGGCACAGGAACAGAGCGGGAGCTGCACGGTCAGCCGGGTGCTGTGCCCGGCGGGGAATTTTCCGCAGGCCATGCGGGTGATGCGGTACCTGTGTGAAAACGGCATCGGCCCCGGCCAGTGGCTGGAAATTCTGGACGACCTGCACCAGCCATTTTGTCTGCTGACGCCGCCGGACACGGTGCAAACGCCCCAAAATGCGGATTTTGGGAAGCGATTTGTGGTATTTGTATGATTTCTTTGGCAAAACTTCTTACATAATATGGAATTGACACAGACGAGCCAAGCGTTTATAGTATAAGTAGGTTTGGAAAAAACTACCCCTTGGCAAAAACAATAAAGGTAAGGTGTGTGTAATATGTATCTGGATGAGTATAAGCGCTGGCTGGCAGCGGATCTGGAAGACGCTGACCTGAAGCCGGAACTGGCCAGGATTGAGGGAAATGACGAGGAGATCAAGGACCGCTTTGCGGTGGCCCTGAAGTTCGGCACTGCCGGTCTGCGCGGCGTTCTGGGTGCTGGCACCAATCGCATGAACATTTATGTCGTCCGTCAGGCCACCCAGGGCCTGGCCAACTGGGTCAAGACCCAGGGCGGTAATCAGACCGTTGCCATCAGCTATGACAGCCGCCTGAAGAGCGACATCTTTGCAAAGACGGCGGCCGGTGTTCTGGCGGCCAACGGCATCAAGGTGCGCATCTATGATGCCCTGATGCCCGTGCCGGCCCTGAGCTTTGCCACCCGTTACTACGAGTGCAACGCCGGTATCATGGTCACGGCATCCCACAACCCCGCCAAGTACAACGGCTACAAGGCCTACGGCCCGGATGGCTGCCAGATGACCGATGATGCTGCTGCCATCGTGTACGATGAGATCCAGAAGACGGATGTGCTGACCGGTGCAAAGTACATCTCCTTTGCCGAGGGCGTGGAGCAGGGCCTGATCCGCTTTGTGGGCGACGACTGCAAGAAGGCACTGTATGATGCCATTGAGGCCCGTCAGGTGCGCCCGGGCCTGTGCAAGACTGCCGGCCTGAAGCTGGTGTACAGCCCGCTGAATGGTTCCGGTCTGGTGCCTGTCACTCATGTGCTGAACGATATAGGCATCACCGATATCACCATCGTGCCCGAGCAGGAGTACCCCAACGGCTACTTTACCACCTGCTCCTACCCCAACCCTGAGATCTTTGAGGCCCTGAAGCTGGGCTTGGAGCTGGCCACCAAGACCGGTGCTGACCTGATGCTGGCCACCGACCCCGATGCAGACCGCGTGGGCATTGCCATGAAGTGCCCGGACGGCAGCTATGAGCTGGTCTCCGGCAATGAAATGGGCGTTCTGCTGCTGGATTACATCTGCGCCGGACGCATTGAAAAGGGCACCATGCCCGCAAACCCCGTGGCGGTCAAGTCCATCGTTTCCACCCCGCTGGCCGACGCTGTGGCAAAGCACTACGGCGTGGAGATGCGCAACGTTCTGACCGGCTTCAAGTGGATCGGCGATCAGATCGCCAATCTGGAAGCTGCCGGTGAAGTGGATCGCTTCATCTTCGGCTTTGAGGAGAGCTACGGCTACCTGGCAGGCCCCTATGTCCGCGATAAGGATGCCGTCATCGGCTCCATGCTGATCTGCGAGATGGCCGCTTACTACCGCAGCATCGGCTCCTCTATCAAGCAGCGTCTGGAAGAGATCTACGCACAGTACGGCCGCTACCTGAACAAGGTGGACAGCTTTGAGTTCCCCGGCCTGACCGGCATGGAAAAGATGGCTTCCATCATGCAGAAGCTGCGCGACAACCCGCCCACCGAGCTGGCTGGCCACAAGGTGGTCAAGGTGACCGACTACAAGAAGCCGGAGGAGACGGGTCTGCCCGCCGCCAATGTCCTGATCTACAGCCTGGAGAACGGTGCTACCGTTGTGGTGCGCCCCTCCGGTACCGAGCCCAAGATCAAGACCTACTTCACCACCCTGGGCAAGGATCTGGCCGAGGCACAGGCCCAGAAAGACGCTCTGGCCGCTGCCATTGAGCCCATCCTGAAGTAAAAAATAATTTCCGGAACATTTCGCCCCCATGCAGCGTGCAAAAGCCCTGCATGGGGGCCTTTTTGATGGGTGCGGGCGGGTTGCAGTTTGTAAGGGATTACGCTATAATATTCAATGTATAGTTATCCCCCTGTGCCACGGTGCACAGGCAGTGCAAAAACAGGGCAGGTGTAAAAAATTTGGAAAAGCATGTATCGGCTGTTCTGGTGGCGGCAGGCTCCTCCACCCGGATGGGATTTGACAAGCTCAGTTTTGATCTGGGCGGGGAGACCGTGCTGGGCCGGAGCATCCGCGCGTTTGAGGAGAGCCCTCTGGTGAGCGAGATCGTTCTGGTGGCGGGCAAGAACCGCAAATACGTTGAGGCGCAGGCCGCTGCCTGCACAAAGCCCGTGCAGGTGGTGCAGGGCGGTGCCACCCGGGCCGAGAGCGCCAAAAACGGTGTGCTGGCCGCCCATGGAGAGCTGGTGGCTGTCCACGATGCAGCTCGCCCCTTTTTGAGCGAGGCGGTCATTGAGGCCGTGGTGGAAGCCGCTGCAAAATGCGGGGCCGCTGCCCCGGCGGTGCCCGTGAAAGACACCATCAAGCAGGCCACCCGGGGCGATGGCAAAAAGGTCCCGGCGAAATGTGTGGTGGAGACGACCCCGGACCGCAGTACCCTGTATGCGGTGCAGACGCCCCAGTGCTTTGACCGTGCCGCCTATCTGGCCGCGCTGGAAGAACTGGACGAGGAAAAAGCCCGCCTTGTTACGGACGATTGCAGCCTGTTTGAGCTGACTGGCCGTACTGTGCAGCTGACACAGGGAGATTACGCCAATTTGAAGATCACGACGCGGGAGGATCTGCCCCGCGCGGAACAGAAAGAAGGAACTGCAATGCGTATTGGTCATGGTTATGATGTTCACCGTCTGGTGGAAGGCCGCAAGCTGATCCTGGGCGGTGTGGAAGTGCCCTATGAGAAAGGCCTGCTGGGCCACTCCGATGCCGATGTGCTGGCACACGCCGTCATGGATGCCGTGCTGGGCGCTGCCGCTCTGGGCGATATCGGCCAGCATTTCCCGGATACCGCCAAGGAGTACGAGGGGGCCGACAGCCTGGCGCTGGCCCGCCGTGTGGCCGAGATCCTCAGGGAGCATGGCTACCGGATCGAGAACATTGATTCCACCATCCTCTGCCAGCGGCCCAAGCTGGCCTCCTACATCCCCGCCATGCGCCAGAAGCTGGCCGATGCCTTTGGGATGCCGGTGGATGCCGTGAGCGTTAAGGCCACCACCGAGGAGCACTTGGGCTTTACGGGCGAGGGGCTGGGCATTGCGGCCCACGCCGTTGCCCTCATTGAAAAGCTGTAAGAAAGCAGGAACAAAAACGGGAGTGTTACGTCGATGACTCTGAACTCGATCATAGCCAATTTCCAGACCTTTAAGCTGGTGGATCTGCTGGATATCCTGGTGATCGCATTCCTCATCTACCAGCTGCTGGGCATCGTCAACCGCACCCGCGCCGGGCAGCTGTTCAAGGGCGCGCTGCTGGTCATGGCGGTTTATCTGGTGGCCGAAACGCTGAACATGCGCACGGTCACCTGGCTGCTCAACTCGCTGCTGCAGGTGGGCCTGCTCACCCTGGTGGTGCTGTTCCAGCCGGAGATCCGCCGTGCTCTGGAGCGCATGGGCCAGACCGACCAGTGGGCCGCAAAGCTGTTCAACGTGAAAGGCCGCTACAACGACCCCAGCCTGAAAGGGGCCTGGCGCAGCGCCATCATTGCCATCTGCGACGCGGCAGAGCGCTTTTCGGAGACCAAGACCGGTGCGCTCATCGTGCTGGAACGCCACACCAACCTGTCTGAGATCGTGCGCACCGGCACCCCGGTGAACAGCGCGGTGAATCTGGAGGTGCTGGGCACCATCTTTTACGAGGGCACCCCCCTGCACGACGGTGCCGCCATCATTGAGAACGGCCGCATCAAGGCCGCAGGCTGCGTGCTGCCGCTTTCCAATAATCTGGATCTGGGCAAGGACATGGGCACTCGCCACCGCGCCTGCCTGGGCATTGCCGAAAACTCGGACGCCATCGCCATCGTGGTCAGCGAGGAGACGGGCATCATCTCCATGGCAAAAAATGGCGTGCTGATCCGTCATTTTGATCGCCAGACCCTGTACACCCGCCTGATCGACGAGATGATCCCCAAGGAGCCTGTGGTGGAAAAGAGCACGGCCGACACCTGGAAGGACCGCGCAAAGAGCCTGATGAAGTGGGTCAGCCAGAAAGGGGAGGACGAGCAGCAATGAACAGCAAACCGAACAAGTCGAACGGCACAAAGCCGGCCGTGGGCAGCCACAGCCGGAGCATTCTGGACGACCGCCGCATCCGGCTGGCACTGTCCATTCTGGGTGCCATTGTGGCCTGGATGATCGTGACCATCATCGTGCAGCCCGGCACCACCAACACCATCTACAATGTGCCGGTGGACTATACCTACGATTCCTCCGTTTATACCTCCCGTGGACTGAGCATCGTCAGCGCCGAGGACAAGACGGTGAACCTGAAGATCTCCGGCGACGGCTACACCATCGGCAGCTTGACGGCCTCCGATTTTGTGGTCTACCCGGACTGGTCCAGCGTGCGGGACAGCGGCCAAAAGACCCTGCGCCTGCTGGTGCGGGGGGCCAACGGCATGCTCAATGGCGTCACCGTGACCATCGACGGCTCCGACAACATGGTGGACGTGATGTTCGATGTGGTGGAGGAAAAGACCCTTCCCGTCACCGTGACCACCAATTACCTGACCATCTCGGACGGGTATATCCTCTACAGCACCGAGGTGTCCAAGGATATGGTCACTCTGTCCGGCCCCAGCAGTGAGCTGGACAAGGTGACCACCTGCACCGCCGAGGTGACCTACTCCGGCGAGCTGGACAGCTCGGTCACCCTGGCAACGCCGCTGCGGTTCTACACCTCCGGCGGCACGGAAGTGAACTTTGAGTACACCGAGCTGGAAGAAAGCAGCGTGGACGTGACCTTGCAGGTGTACAAGATGGCCACCCTGCCGGTGAACGTGAGCTTCATCAACGCGCCCCGCGACTTTGACGAGTCGGTGCTGGTGTATGAGCTCAGCCGCAAGCAGCTCAAGGTGGCCGGCCCGGCGGAAAAAATCGACGCTTTGTCCACCCTGTCCATCGGCACCATCGACCTGTCCACCTTCACACTGAACAAGGTCTATGAGCTGCCCATTGAGCTGCCCAGCGACATCTACCTGCTGGACAACATTTCCACCATCACCCTCAGCTTTGACTGCTCCGGTCTGGAGACCAAGACCATGAACCTGCCTTCCAGCTGTGTGCAGGTGGTGAATCTGCCGTCCACCTATCAGCTCACGGTGGAGACCGAACGGCTGATGAACGTGACCCTCTGCGGCCCGAAGGCTGCATTGGAGACCCTGACCCCGGAACAGGTGGTCGTGGAGATCGACGCGGAGGACTTCTCGGTGGCCACCGGCCAGCAGAACATCGCCTGCCGCCTGTATGTGCCCTCCAACGGCAAGATCTTTGCACTGGGCAGCTATG
>OGMF01002551.1_pt1 | contig 15292 bp, 13 predicted proteins | sample 1572921 | NCBI WGS metagenome assembly OGMF01 (sample SAMEA2581919, study PRJEB24529) | metagenome | biome: Human gut stool | place: China | collected 2011
AAGAAACCGTTGCCAAAGAAGTCGTCGAACATATTTTCACCATAGATGCTGGGTACCATAACAATTCCTCCATTCAAGATGAAATGACAGATTAGAATGATATAGGAAGCGCGGCAGCGTGTTCCGATCGCGCAAGTGCCAGACACTTGCGGCGGTCAAAACCGCGGCAGCAGATGCATTCATTCTGCGCACGGTATTCCATGCACCGATGCATCTTCTTTCTTTTTCCGTCCTTCTTTTCTCGTTCTGCTGTATAGTTTATCCTTTCCTCTTGCAAAAGCAAGAAACTGTCGGTACAATAAAAAGGAAATCTCTTGTGCCGAAAGCACAAGATCGGAGGAATATACCGCATGGGCGAAGCAACATGGGAAATGTGCAGCGCCGAAACGCTGCTTGAACAGTTCTTTGCGCAGGACGATCTCGGAAAGCTCACCGTCAGCACGGGCGAACTTCTGGGCTGCCCGCTTCTGGTGCTGGACGACACCTTTCACGTCGCGGCGCACTACCTGCCGCTCGGCTTTTCCGATGCGCTCTTTGAAACCGCCGTGCGCCGCGGCGAGATCTCCTATGAGGCCGGCGCGATCATCAGCGAAAATGCGATGCTCACAGCCGGTTGGGCGGACTATGTCCAGCTGGCTGATAGCTCCTATCGGTGGCGTTTTGCACCTCTCATCAGCGCGGGCGTGCGCCTCGGCTGCCTGATCTGCGTGGATACGGACGGACATTTGGAAAAGATCCCGCCGCAGACCTGGGAGCTGGTGGAGCACATTCTCTCCAAGCAGATGTTTGTGGAGGCGAGCCACCAGGACAAGCTCTTTGAAACGGCGGAGGACATTCTCATGCACCTGCTGGACGGCGGATTTTCCTCCGCCGCGCATTTTCAGCTTCAGGCATCTGGCACCTATCTTGCGGACTTTCACCCGCGCGCCTTCGCCCTCATTGATCTTGAGACGTACCATAACGCGTACATGGGGAAGCGGCATCTGAAAGAGGAACTGGAAGCGCAGATTCCCGACAGCCACCCCTTTTTATATAAGGGCGATGTTTTCCTCTTCCTGCACCGCGAGGGGGACGGCGACATTTTTTCCGAGCTTGCGGAGGAATTTCAGCTTAAAATACTCATTTCTGCACCGATCGACGACCTTTTCACCCTTCCGCAGCTCTACCGCACAGCGCGCGAGGCATTGGAGCTGATGAAAGATGATCGTTTCCACGGCGAGGCCGTCTGCTCGGCGCAGCAGCTGCGCACGCCGCTGCTGCTGAAAAATCTGGAGGGCCGGGGTGACCTTGTTTCGCCGGAGCTTCGCCGCCTTGCCGTTCACGACCGTGAAAAAGGCACGCAGTACTGCGAAACGCTCTACCATTACCTCACCTGCTGCCACTCGCTCATCAAAACCAGCAACGCGCTCTACACCCACCGCAACACCGTGCTCTACCGCATCCGGCGCTTGCAGGAGGATTTTCTCATCCCGCTGGAGGAGCCGTCCCAGCACGCCGACCTGCTGTTGGGTGTGTCGCTCATTTTGTTTGATACCAAGGGGCCGGACTTTTTCCTGCGCACACCGAAAAATGAAGCATAAAACCGGCGCATCCATGCGCCGGTCAGATAGAAAAGGATGATAATATGAAAGAAAACAGAAAGCTTTTGAGAGAAGTCCTCAAGGATATCCACCACGACATGACCGATGAAGAGGTGCTGAACCTGCTGGCAGACAGTAAGATTTCCGAAAATCTCGCAGGCGAAAAGGAGAAATACACCATCGGTCAGCGGGCGGCGGACGCCATCGCGAAATTCGCGGGCAGCTGGGCGTTCATCTTTTCCTTCACCGGCGTGCTGATTTTGTGGATGCTGGTCAACACGCTGCTGGCGGCAAAGGCGTTCGACCCCTATCCTTTCATTCTGCTGAACCTCGTGCTCTCGTGCGTTGCGGCCATTCAGGCGCCGCTCATCATGATGAGCCAGAACCGGCAGGAGGAAAAGGACCGCCGCCGCGCGGAGAACGATTACAAGGTCAACCTCAAAACCGAGATCATGATCGAAGACCTCTACGACAAGGTAAATGCCATTCTCGCCCGGCAGTCAGCACTCGAAAAGCATCTCGAGGAGGAGAGCAAAAAGGCAGAAGTCTCTTCTGCCCAAGCTTCCACCGAAAACAAATAAAAGCCGGAGGAGACCAATATGTCGCAGCTGTCATTGAACTGCTTTAATCGGCTGAAAGATGCATCTGAGATTACAGGTTTGCCGTAGGGTCTGCCCCTCGTTCTCCCATTCAAACAGCGCAGGAAGGGCGCGAGGCACATACCATACTGAATGCTTTTAAGCCACAGCAGGTCGGCTGACACGTCAGAAAATGTGACTTCCGCAGTGGACGCGGAGACTGCCAACATCAGCAGTAACAGAAACGGCCGGACATCATTTGCTAAGCATTGACATCCGGCCGTTTCTTGTTGCAGTAAGTAGTGGGCCCTAATTCGTCTGTGTAAAAGTCTTAATAGGTGCTGGGTACATCGTCCTCGCTGGCAGCTTCCATCTTGAACTTGTTCATAGCGGCCTTGGCCTCGGGAATGTTGAGCTTGTTGCTGTTCTTGCTGGACATAATGATTTTCTCCTTTTCCTACAATTGTTTTTGGTTTCACCTGTTTGAAAGAGTTTTGCGGTTTGGGTATCGCAAGGGTAGTTTGACTCATAAAAAATCGGATATGCAGTTTTTCTGCTGGTAAGTTTTATCAGCGCTTCTTCGCGCACGAACGCTGATTTGACAATCGCTTTTCTTTCCTCTATAATTTATAATCAAAATTGCAACATGACGGAGGTATTTACGTTATGATCTCTTCCGATAACCGCCGCTACGCCTACGGCAAATCTCAGCTCATCGAAGTCATCTGCCAGCTGCGCTTCCCCACGATCCTCTCGATCGACACGCGCGAGCCCGCCGACTTTCAGGAGACCGTGCGCGCGGCATTTCCGCGCTACCAGTGCCAGGTGGAAAAGCTGCCCGGCGTGAACGGCGCGCCCGCGCGGACGGTCAACAACCACACGTTCATTTCCGAAGACGGCGGCTACAAGCTGAGCCTCACGAAGGACTTCATCGCCCTTTCCACCATGCGCTACACGCACTGGGAGGACTTTGCCGCCCGTCTCGACGAGCCGCTCGGCCAGTTTATCAAGATTTACCGTCCCAACTGCTTTGACCGCGTGGGCCTTCGCTTTGTGAACGCCATTTCGCGCGAGCAGCTTGGCCTCACGGGCCGCCGCTGGAACGATCTGCTCCAGCCGCCGTATCTCGGCATTCTTGACGAGGACGACGTGGACGAAGCGAGCGTCGCCAAGTGCTCGGTCGACGTCGAGCGCAAGCTCGATGCGCTCGCGGCGCTCAAGCTGCACGCAGGCCCCGGCTTTGTCCAGCGCAACATCCGCAACGGCAACCAGGTCCAGCAGGTGCAGGAAAAGGAAGTGCGCTTCATCTTCGATCAGGATGTGTACTCCACCGGCAAAGTGAAGGTCGCCGCCGTGGCGGAGACGCTCAACGCCCTGCACGCGCACTCCGACAGCGTCTTTTCCGACGCGATCACCACCGTGCTCCACGACGCGATGGAGCCGGAATATCTGTAAAAGCGATGTGAAGTAAATTTTGGCAAAGAAAACACATGAACTGGCGCTGTGCGGCGTACTGTGCGCGCTCGCGGTCGCCTTCCTCTGGCTCAGCGGCGTCATCCCGCTCTCGACCTACGCCTGGCCGATCCTCGCATCGGCTACGCTTTTGCCCGCGCGCGAGGAATGCCGCAAAAGCTACGCATGGAGCTGCTTTGCCGCGGCGGCGGTCTTGGGACTTCTTCTCTGCGCGGACAAGGAAGCAGCGCTTGTGTTCTGCTTTCTCGGCTATTATCCCCTCGTGAAGCCGAATCTTGACGCGATCTCGTCCAAAGCGCTGCAGCTTCTGGCGAAGCTCGGTCTCTGCGCCGTGAGCATGGGCGTCATGTACGCGCTCATCATCTTTGTCTTCAAGCTCCCCGCCGTCGTGCAGGAGTTTTCCGAGAGCGCGACTTGGCTGCTGTGGGCGACGGCAGCGATGGGGCTTCTGCTCTTTTTTGTCTACGATCTGCTCATTGACCGGCTGGCGGTCGTCTATCGCCGCCGCCGTGGTAAAAAGGCATAAATTTTGGTTCTTTTTGTTATCTATCTTACCAAAATGCAGTATGAAAGCGCGGTTTTCCATTGTGGAAAGCCGCGCTTTGCCGTATACTGGTTTCGAGCAGTTTTGCTCACTTCCATTCCCTCCCGCCTGCGCTACTCCACCTTTTACGTACCGCTCGCGGGAAATACAAAAGGAGGAACGTTTTCCGCCGAACCGGCGGTGCGGCAGTGTGGAGACCTGCCGTAAAGCGGCGCGCTCAGGCGGCTGCGAGGTCCTGCATCGCGGAGGCGGCAGGGCTGCGGTTCACAATTATGGCAGAGGTCATTCTGAAAAATGTCCGAAAGGTCTACCCCAACACCGAAAGCAAGAAGAAAAAGAAGAAAGACGAGGCCGTCGAAAAGAAGAACAATCTGGAAATCACTGACGAAGGCGTTGTCGCCGTGCAGAACTTCAATATCGACGTGGCCGACAAGGAGTTCATCGTGCTCGTCGGCCCGAGCGGCTGCGGCAAGTCGACCACGCTGCGCATGATCGCCGGTCTCGAGGAGATCAGCGGCGGCGAGCTCTTCATCGACGGCAAGCAGATGAACGACGTCGCGCCCAAAGACCGCGACATCGCGATGGTCTTCCAGAACTATGCGCTTTATCCGCACATGACCGTCTATGAAAACATCGCCTTCCCGCTCAAGCTCAAGAAGATCGCGGAGACGGATGCGGACGGTAAGACGCATCTCAAGAAAATGCCCAACGACGAGATCGACCGCCGCGTGCGCGAGGCGGCAGAGATCCTTGATATCACCCAATTCCTCGACCGCAAGCCCAAGGCGCTCTCCGGCGGCCAGCGCCAGCGCGTGGCCATCGGCCGCGCCATCGTCCGCAGCCCCAAGGTGCTGCTGATGGACGAGCCGCTCTCGAACCTTGACGCGAAGCTGCGCAACCAGATGCGCGCCGAGATCATTGATACTTTTCTGAATAAAGTCAATACAGGTCTCGTGCATCCAGTTGAATTCCTCCACCTGCAGCAACTTCCCATCGAACTTAATCTGTCGGAAATCATTCATGCCTTTCCACACGAAATACTCATTGTTCGGATTGACCCGTGACCACAGCGTACTCAGCACGAAGTCGGTATCATCAATGCGAACAACCTGATTCTGATAGTAGCCGACATTCTCCCGGAACATCCACCGCCATTGCAGACCCCGTTCCATCACGTCAGAATAGTTATAATATTCGTGGTTTCCGGGGACAATCAGCACCTGTCGGTAGTTCTCTGAAGCCCATTTCCAGAACTTTGTCAGTGGAGCTATCTTGTCTTTCAGGTAGAATATGTCTCCGGCCAACACCAGCACATCGCCGGTAACCGGCAGTTCATTATGTTTCAAATATCTGCTGTTTTCCTGGAACTCCAGGTGCAAATCGCTCATGTATTGTATCCTCATCTTATTGCTCTCCTTTCTTTGATTGTTCTATCTGTTTCTCTATGATTGCCTTTACCCGTGCAAATGAGACAGGGGTGAAATCATTGTTATCTACTCCAACATCATACTGCGTGGGAAAAAGCATCTTCAGCCTCGGAGCGTCCTTTCCGGTGTTGTGCCTGCTGGTATGTACATGTCCGAAAAGCTGCCAGGTGCCATTGTATGAACCGCCATAGCAAAGGAACGGACAGTGATTCAGATAGATCTTCTGCTTATCTGCCTCAATATACATCTGCATCACAACCTGTTCAAAGTATTTCCTGTAGTCCTGTCTCAGATTCTTTACGTCATGGTTGCCAGTAATAAGATAGATTTTTCCGTTCAGCCTGCTCAGTAAATTTATCCATTCGGCTGAACCTCCCAAACAAAAATCGCCCAGGTGAAACACGATATCATCATGACCAACCACTCTGTTCCAGTTGGAAATAATCGTTTCATTCATGTGTGACACATCCTTGAAAGGCCTGTTACAAAACCTGATGATATTGGTATGGTTGAAGTGGGTGTCGGATGTGAAAAACACCCTGCTTCCGTCAAATTTATAATTCATAATCTCCTTTAGTTTTGTGCGCATCACTGCGCGGTTCATATAAAATCTAATGCCCATGGACGGAAATGACGGAGAAGGTCGCATGATGCGAACGTCACCAGTGGGCAAAATAAAACCGTTGAAAAGTTTGGTAAGGACTTTCCAACGGCTTCAATTAATTCTGGAGGGATATCTGCATCTAATATATCCCAGCCTGTTTATAATATGTTCGTCGGAAAGTGCTTTTGAATTTATCGAAGGATTCAATGCTTGAAGTTTGAACATATGGCATACGCTCAAAGCATGATATGCTTCGATATGATATATTTGATAATATGTTCATTCTATTTTGTTGCATCGTGTCTTTATAAATTTCCAATTACGTGGCAAAATTAAGGAATATTTCAGGAAATGCACCTAACTAAAGTCAGGAAATTGATCTTTTCCTTAGGTCCAATATTGATTTTCCTCCGAACCTTGGTAAGATTTCCCTCCGTAATGGCCTGATGTCGGTTTATTTTGGGATATATGGCAAAATCTGTTTGTTCCTGTTTTCTATGACCTCTTTCTGGCATGCACAAAGCCTATAAGAAATATTCTCACCTGATTCTATACCGAATTTTTTGCAAAAATTCGGTATGCCTTTTATGACAATTTCGACAAATCTGTGTCTTTTTGTCAAAATTGTTATCACCTTCAATTACTTTTTGGGCAAATGTCATATGTTCGCTATGGAGAAACATAACCTACTGATTTGAGATGTACCGATTCTCTACCTATATTGAACATCCACAATACCATTCATTTGCGCAGAAAAATTCAAGGAAAAACATTGGAATATGGAATCTATCAACTAAATTTGCAACTACATACTCACCCCGCTTCCCATAAGAACAGCGCGCTCTGGGTGAGTCTTTTATTTGTAATTCAAAAGAGATATAAAAGAATGACTAGTCCTAAATAACTGCTGCAAGTTTTAGACAAAATACAGTTCAGCAAGACTATCCTTACTGAACTGTATTTTTATAACTTTCAATTCTTATCCGTTTCTACGGCTCACAACATATGTAACCCTCTTGATCATAAGCTTTTCGTTCATGATGAATTAAATCTATCAACTGTTGTAATTCAAGTATATCTGACTTGATATCCTTAAAACGGTTACACTGTTCATCATACCTTTTCCGGGAACCAAACTTCAAGCGGGATTCAATATCAGCTGGGATTAAATAGGAAGAACGCTCTTTGCCTAAATATTGCTGAAACTCAAAGAGAAATATATTTATTCCTGCCAAATCAAAGTCTCCGAAGTGAAGATAATGATTGGGAATGGAACACAGCCATTTTCTAAGATCGGTCGATTGTGGATATCTGGATACGAAAAGTACTTTATCAGAAAGGTCATGATTATGAAGGTATTTTTCAAAGAATGTCCGTTGCTTACGAATCATCCTGAAATTGTCCATATTCTCCACACCAATCACCACTGTATCTTCCGGAATTGTAAATTTCTCCCAGTCTGAGACAAAAAGGAAGCTTCCTTCCTGCGGATTTACCACAAATGGATTTTCGTCAAGAAAACACTCAATAGGTTCATAACTGTTTACAGGAAATCCCGGACAGGAACGGACCATAACAAGTTTGGAGTTTCCTGTCTCCGCAGCCATTGTGGCACGGGAATCTGAAGCATTTACTTCGAGAAGGCGATAACGCTCATCCTTATCTACAAGAAATCTTTTCAGCGCCTCAGCATCACGGGCACGATATGATTTTCTTGAGCCACGTGATACAACCAACAGCAGACCTTCTGCCAACAGCTCATCAAGCAACTTACTGTTCAGCCTCGACCCGGCAACCAGTTCACCGGCTAGCAATGCCTGTATAGACGCACTTATTGCCATATTATACGATTAATTTATTCGTTTCAACAATTTCTCTACTCTTGTCCTTACTCCATGCTTACTTAACAGGTATGTATAGCGGTAGTCGTATGGATTATACGATGTAGGTGAACTGTTAATAAGATAGATATTGCGTGAATTGGCAAACTGCAGAATGCCTTTTATATTGTTAGGATGCAAGCGACCTATCTCATCCATCATGCAGTGTACGATAAAATCACCACTTTTTTTGGCAGCCTTTTTCTTAAACACATTGATGAGCATGATATTAACCATTGCTTTCACAAGAATATCCGTACCATCCGATCCTACATTATTAATACGTTCAACCCAGCCGGTGTCATTGTCGTTCTCTTTCACACGGAACTGTAAACGGAAAGCGTCCCCCAAAGATACAGTCGGACGATTCGGTTCGTTCTGCAACTGATGAGACAGGCTCTTCAGATAATCTACGACCTTACGGTTCACTTCATCCCGATTATTATTTGAGAAAAGGTTCAGTTCGCCGATAGAAAAAGCATTCTCTATCGCATAATCATGAATGGATATAAGCAGTTTCATGAGTTTGTCAGATGATTCATCTGCCCTGAGTTCAATACTCTTGATTACTCCTGCAAAATTCTTTTCTATAAAATCACGGTTTATATCCTGTATCACCCCATCCACATCCGACCTGCGTTTCATCAGTGAACCGATTTCCGCCGAGATACGTCCCAAAATATCTTTATAATGCTCGCTGGTACGTCTGCGGAACTCCTCGATTTTATTATTATCCATAAAGTCCTGCAAATCCGCTGCAATCTCCAAATAGTCATTGTCTGTTACAGGCATTGTATTGAAATGGAAAGCATTTTGGGGCTTAAAGTTACGATTGAAACTGACAACTATGGATTTAAGCTTGTCTATCGATTCACGCTTCTGATTGACCGTACCTCGAAGTTGACTTAAAAGTTGCTGACAATCCAACTCGGTCTTCTTCATCTTGTCATCAGAGAGGAAAGCATCAGGCACCAGATGCTCATTTTCTACCATCTGATGATAAAGCGTCAAGCCTTCTCTCCTATGCGTCAGTTCACCACGAACCTTTTTCCGACGCTCTTCCATTTCTTTACATTTTTTCCCGATACGTGTCTGCCTGTCTTCATAACGCTGACGTATCATGGCGAGCCGCTGCTCTATAGTCTTAATTGCCTTTTTGATTTCCGGCTCCTTGGCAAAAAGATTTTGCTCTGTGTCGCGATATCTGATAACAATTGAACGTTCTTCATCAATCCTCATCAACAGAGCCTTTAAATTCTCTAAAGCCCTGCGGTATTGCTCGAGCAGGTTCGTATCAACGCCCTTGCCTGCAAGTTCGGCTTTCTGCTGTTCGTTGAGTTGTTGCTTCTGTGCAACGAATTCCTGATTACGTTCGGCCGCTACAGCATCTTGCGACTCCTTGAAAATACGCAATTCCTCATCAAGTGCTTTGGCTGCTTTATTAAACGATGAATCGAGCTCCTTAAGGTCCTTTTTATTTTTCAATTCATACTTATTGCGCGCCTCTTTCTCCGAATTCACATGCAGTACTGCCTCATTAAAGGAATGTTCACGAACATCTTTTTCTCGGGCAATCTGTTCCTGTTCTTCCATCTCCAGCTTATGCCTGCGGTTTTGCAGGTTCTGCCGCTTGGCTGGCACCTGTTCTTCTTCCACCTTCAACGATGTCATTTTCTGACGAAGCGGATTAACCTGTACAGCATATTTCTTGCCAAGTTTAGCTATCTCTTCCTGAAGAGTAACAGGCAATTGCGTAAGCTGATGGTTAATCTGCCGTACCTGCTCTTCCAGGTTATTCTTCTCCAATCTATATTCATCAGGCGTACGATGCACAGAGGCAATATTATCCAGGTTTAACTTTACGCCAAACATACCATTAGCCACAGTGTCCAACTGAGGGTCAAGCCCTTGAGCATATAGAATCCTCTCTTCGTCAACGACTTTGCCTATCGTGTTCTCCCAACCTTCAGCGTTTTCACAAAGCCACTTGTAAAGAGAACCGTCTAAACGAGCCAATAAATCATGAATCTTCGCAATTTGTTCACGCATTTGTGTACGGTCAGCGTCAAGACGTTCCTGCTCACGCTGAGAGGCTTGTTTTATCTCCGTTTCTTTCATCTCATACTCGGCAGTAATCCGGGCAATCTGATTTTTTACCGCTGTCTGTTGGACCGCATTCTCTTTTTCCGAAAAATTCAATTGTTGCAGTTCCTCATCTACTTGCTTTATTTCAGTAGCTTTGGGATGCCAATGCCGGAGTTCCTTCAGCGCATTTTCAGTCCTGTTCTGTTCAATCAACAACATTTGCAGACGTTCGTCAGAGTCGTGTCGCCAGCTGTTGAAAGTCTCCATAACCTGATTCCTGTTTCTGGTACGTTCTTCTTCCAAGCTCTTACGCTTTATCTGAAGTTCGGTCTGTTTCTGATAATATGCTTCTTTCTGCATGTTCCCAAACGCCTGACGTGCATTTTCCAGTTTACCTCTTGCAATGTTGTACTTTTCTTCTATCGATGCATAAGCTTTCAACAAATCATCCAATAGCGTTTGTTTATCAGCAGCCTCCTGTCTGATAGCAGACTCACGACCGGCAAGAGCGAGTTTGTCATCAATACCCTCGTCAGCGAAATACTTTCTTGCCTGTGCTATTTCCTTCAATTTACCCTTTTGGGCACCAAGGTCCTGATTGAGTGCGTCTTTTTCTTTATCATATTCTGCCGTAAGTTCCTTTTCACGGTTATGCTCTTTCTCTATGTCCGCTTCAACTTCTGCGGCTTCTATCTCCAAAAGAGGTATATGCTTTTCACTATAAGCTACAGCATGATTAAGCATGTGCCATACGTCAGACAACTGCTGGTCGAGTGCTACAATTGTACGGCCCTGTTCGGCTATTTTCAATGCTTGCTGACGCACAGGGTAACTGCCATCACGTGTTTGGCGGAACCAACAGTCTATCTCGTCATACTCCCGCTCAAAATCTGTAACAAGTCGTCTGTAGGTCTGCAAATCAATCGGCAAATCCTCATCAGTCATGGATTGTATAATCGTATTCTTTACAAAGTCCGCATCAAGTTTGGTATTCAGAAAGACATTCTGAATGCTTCGTGGGATATTCTGATAATGCGAGCTCTGCACCAGTGCATAACGCGCATATTTATGGTCATGAGTGTTGCCAAAGATTATATCCTTAAACATCACACCGGACTCTATTCTTGCAGAAACAGCTACGTCTTTGTCTATACGTTCGCGAATCTTCACCCAGTCACTCAATACCTGCTTGTCATCGTCTATTAGCCATTCACGCTGATAAGGTGCATCAATAAACCGCCATGAAGCGCGTCCCTGATATCTGCCGACAAGTATCGTATATGCGCCATTGTCTCGAATCACTTCATAAAGTATATAAGAGTTTGACTGGCGAAAATAAAATTCATCAAACGATTTCTGCCCCTGTTGAATACCCAAATGCTGTTTATCCGCATTGTAGAAAAACAGCAGTGCCCTCAATACCGTACTTTTACCGACACCCTGAGTCCCTGTGAAATGCACATTCCCGTCTACAGATATCTCTGCATACGGAATATTGGCACTATTGATAAAAATAATCTTATTCAGGTATTTCATCTTCATTTGCAATTTGAATTATTTCAACCAATTCTTCGACATAGCGGAATGCCGAAGTAACCTTAAAGGTCTCATCAAGTTCGCTGATACACTCTGCAAAGCCCATGTTCTGCATTTCCTGAAGCAGTTTGTTTACTATTTCAACATTAGACCCCACACCGTATTTCTTGAACAAACGGTTTGCCTTTTCCTTCAGTTCGATATCCAGACTGATCTGTTCTGTCAAATGACTTTTGCGGAACTGATATCCTGCAGCAAATGACTGATTATAGCATTTCAGAAAATCCAGATAGTCAAGCCATTTTGAAAAGCTGTCCAATTTCTGCTCTATCGTCTGTTTACCCTCTCCTATTCTTGAAAAATAGAAGTAACCATTATCAGATTCCAGTTGCAGACCGATTTCCTTGAAGTATTCTGTATAATCTTCCAAATTCTCCTCGATATCCTCATACAGATGACGGACAGAGGCATCTGCACTGTCTACCGAAAGAAACTCTCCCCGGCTTAACCGCTCGTATATTCTTTGAGTATTATTTCGCATAAATTATAGGATATTCAATGTCTTGATAAATTGCATATTCGCCTGTTATCCGGCATTCATCAGGATGCAAGATAACCAGCTGACAGAAGAGGGTAGCATGTTCTTCTATGCTACGTTTTACTTTATAGTCATACTTCAGAATGAATTCAAACAGATTATAACTTGATGCTAAAAATGCATTCCAGACTTCGGCAGAATCCACCTCCTTCAATTGCCGGATATGTTCTTGCAAGTCTTCTTCTGCCAGAGGGCCGGCTTCCGTTCTGGCTGTTTTCTGTATTCCATTCCGTTCGGCAATTCGTCTCAGCAACTTTACTACCTGATCGTTTTCCCTTAACATTTCTAAAGACAGGCGAATCTTATTATATTGGCGGGATTCCATCCAAAGAGGATTCCTTTCTTCTAGAACTTTTACAAGGTTCGTGTCAGTCTTGATAAGCAACTGATCTTGCAGGTACTTCAACTTCCGTATCTTTTTGTAAAGTTGATTTTGCAGGTCTATCTGATTGATATAGGAAATAATCTGTCTGTCAATTTCCATTAGCGCATGATAGGCTTCTACAAAATCATGTTTCACATCGCTACAGGTCTTTGCCATGTGCGGATCATTGGCCATGATGAAAAAGGCGTGTTCATTATCCATCAGTTTTTCACATTCACGTATCATGACACGAATGCTATGGCTCTTCTCATCCAGATTCTCCAGTTTCTTCTTTTTGATGACATAATTGGGTTCCTGCTTATAGGCATTGTCCATATTACGCTTCAAATCCACCACATTCTTCAGGGTCCTGAATCCGGTCTTCTTTAAAAGTTGCCGCACACTATCCTGATATCCGGCTTTGCGGTTGGGATTCGTCTCCTGCAGGAAATAACCGATATTCTCTTTCAGGGTGTTGATGCATTCCTGTACGCTTAATACACTAATTTCCTCATTGACATTCAGCACTTCCTCAAAAAAGTTCAGATAGTCGCTCTCAATCTCAACCGCATTTCCGGATTCCACCAGCACACCATAATCAACCAGCTTTCTCAATCTTTGTTCATTTCCTCCGACAAGGTCAATGGCAAGCCCCAACGGAAACTTCATAAGCTTCCGCTTCTCAAACATCTCGCTTAGCAATCTTTGCTCACGTGAGAGCATTTTCGTCAGTTCTTCTATACTTCTAAAATGCGTCAGGATATCCATATATTCAAAACTCTGTGATTGGCACTACATCTATCCTATAACCATCTTTCTCAATTGTGCGCTTATCATTATAAGTCACAATAACAAGATTATCACACTTTAATTCTCCGGCACATTCAACAATGCTGTCCATTTCCCGCTTCTCCGTTTTAGGACTGCTCATATCATAACATACCTGGACAAGGCGTAATATGCGTGGTCCTTCACGAAGGACAAAATCAACTTCTTTATCATTCCGTGAACGATAATAAAACATGGTCTTTTCAACATCATAGCCCCGGCGTATAAGTTCTATGAAAACTTGATTTTCAAGCAGTCGCCCTAAATTATCACTCAAGGAAAATGCCTTTGATGCCACAAAACCGTTGTCAACGACATATACTTTCCTTGGAGCTTTTTTCATCAGCTTAAGCTTATTGTTGTAGCGTGACAAATAATAGAAAAGGTATGGTTCATGGAGATAATCCATATATTTTTTAGTCGTATTGACACTGGAGAAGTCAAGTTCCGATGTCAATTCATTAGCACTAACAGGATTACAGAAGTTCGAGACAAGATACATGGCCAGGTTATTCAGATCTGTCACATTCCGAACTTTATGACGCTTAGCCACATCTTTCCATATAATGGAATCAAACAACGTGTCAAGATAATTGCGTGTCAATTGGCGTGAAGCGACTACTTCCGGATAACCGCCATTCCTCAAATAGTCATCTGTCAGCACAAGAGATTCTGTTTTGTGTTCCGGTTTCAGTATATGCAGATCAAGCTTGTTCCAATCGAAAAACTCTTCAAGACTGAAAGGCAGCATCTCTACCTGAAGATACTTGCCTGTCAATACTGTAGCCATTTCACTGCTGAGCATTCTGGCATTACTGCCTGTTATTACAAGATTCTTTCCCATCCTATATAATTCACTGACCCACAAATCCCACGCTTCAAGGTTCTGGACCTCGTCCAACAGGATATATTCATACCCAGGATAGACATCATCCAGCATCCGCATGACCAGATTCGCATCCCAAGTTTCCAGTAATTGATAATTGTCGAAGTTCAGATATGCGAAATTCTTGTCTCGCAACATCAATAATGCTTGAGTGGATTTGCCCACCCGTCGAGGACCTGTTATCAACTTGATCAGATGGCTGCTCAATAACAAATCTGTATCTTGGATGCTCTTACGTATCAAATATGGACGAGACATCAGTTCATCACGTTCTTTGCGCTGATTTAGAATGATTGTTTTCATCTCCTATATTGTTATTCAAGTGCAATATTACTATTTTTTATTCAAACAACAATGCATGTTGCATAAAATATACACTATTTTATGCAGTACAGAATCATAATTGAGTGAAAAATCAAATCATTGAGACCAAGAACTGCCATACTTATTGAAAGAATTACCTTCTCGTGATATATCTCTATTCATAAATAGCTTTATAATATTTTTCCATTTGTATAACAATAACAATCAATACTGCTGCTGGCGAAAAGAGAAAAGGAAATACCCTATTCACCAATATTCGTCATTATGAAGCTGAACGAAGTTTGGTTTAGAACCTTGTTAAATATACAAGATACCAAACTAAACCTTAAAATTCTTGTTTCAAAGTAGATATCATATATTATACTTGATATCAGAATTGAGTGCTATATCTAAATATTAAGTTATCAAGGCTAGAGAACGTAGAGAAAATGCTTCTTTTTTTCTTTTGGCCAGCAAGCTATTTGACAATCACAGAACTCAAAATCAGAATTATATTTTCTTTTGTTAGTGTTATTGTTGTCTAAATTTTGTGTAATAGTCAAGACTTAATCTGACAGTTACGTATAAAAAGAATAAATTTGTAAC
>OGMF01002561.1_pt1 | contig 15237 bp, 8 predicted proteins | sample 1572921 | NCBI WGS metagenome assembly OGMF01 (sample SAMEA2581919, study PRJEB24529) | metagenome | biome: Human gut stool | place: China | collected 2011
ATTGCCCGTCCCCGCACCGTCGGAGATGTTCAGCTCTCCGCTGTTGACGTAGATACCGCCGCCGGAACGGCCGCGGTTGGCCGCAACAACACCGCCCTGGATATTCACCTTTCCGCTGTTGATGTAAATACCGCCGCCGGGCGTGCCGTTACTGCCGCTGCCCACAATATAGCCGCCATTTATGTCCAGCGTTCCGCGGTCCACGGTGAATATATGTTGGCCGCCGGTGTTTTGGAGGACACCGCTCTGTAGTTCCAATGCACCCTTGACCAGAATCGCCTGTGCAGAAGCCTCCTGACACAGAATCCTTCCTGCGCGGGTGAGGGGGACGGTATGCTTTACCAGTGTTTCCGTGGTGCCGGTGCCGGTGGCCGCGGATTCTGTGATGTAATACGTCAGGGTATCATTTTCCAGTGTCGCCTTATTGCCGTACACGTTTCCAGTGACCGTAGATCCGGTATCCTGAATACTGTTGGACGAGTCCATAATGGTGAGCTTCGCACCCTCGTGCACATCAAAGTACTGATTGGCCTTGCTGATCGTCAGGGTATGCCCGTTCAAATCGATGGTAGTGTTCTGCGTAATGCTCAAAATCGGGCTATTAGCCCCATCCGCCGTCCAGGCATCGCCGGTCAGCTTAAAGTTGCCGCCCTCGGAGAACTTATCCCCGACATAGCCGGACAGATCTTGGAAGGTCAGAAGCCGTAAATCATAGAGAGAGAAGTGATCCGTGTCTACCGTCACGTCGCCGTTCTCTCCGGTTTTCGCTTCCATGTCCGTGGCGGTCTGGGCATTCGTATCAATGTGGTAGACCTTGGGGTAAAGCCCCTCCGTGTCAATGCCGCTGAAGGTCACGGTCACGGAGCCGGTTGGCTCGATCTCTTCCTCTCCGTGCCACAGGGTGATGTCCAGCAGGTAGCTCCGCTCCGGTTCGGCTTGTCCTTCTCCCAAAATCTGATCGCGAATCGCCCGACGCTCCCCGTCCGTCACCTCGGTCACCGTTACCGTGATTTCCCTTGCCGGATAGGGCAGGGAGGCACTCTCGCCGGTGATGGTCACGGTGATGCCGTTTTCGGTCTGCGCCGTCAGGGTAAATTCCTTCGGCCCCTCCGGCAGGTTGATATAGCCCAGAATCCCGGGGTCGTCCGCCCCATAGGTCAGCAGACGCACCGCGTCCTCCGCGTCGCCTTCCATGGCGGCGAAGCCGGAATCCGTGATCTGCGCCACCAGACCCGCCCGGTCGGCCGTGCCGTCCCCGTCCCGGTCAAAGAGCACCAGATCTCCAACCGCCGGGGTGTGGGACTGTGCCGGTTCAAAGGCGTCCGCCCAGGACGTGACCCAGCCGCCGCAGTCTCTGTCGACGCCCTCCACCCCGGCGTAATGCAGGCAGAAGGTCAGGAACATGACGTTCCAGTCGCCGTAAGGCTCCCCGCACCACGCGCCATAGCGGGTGTAGCCCTTAACCGTTTCGCCGTCCTCCGCGACAACGTAGTTTTTCGTACTCTCGGCATAGCCCAGCTGGGTTTCGGCGATGGCAAGGGTATCCTGCCGCCAATTCCCGGTCAGCGTCACCCCCGCGAAGGTCTGCTCCCATAGCTCCGCCGTCTCCACGTCCGCGCCGGGGTCCGCGTAACAGGCAAGACTGTGGGTGTGCTCCTCCGTCCCGCAGACCAGCTCCCCGTTTTCATCCCGACAGGCTTCCCCGTGGGTATGGGCGTCCTTGCCGCAGAATACCGTTTCTTCCTGCTCATTCTGAGTGCAAGCCTCGCTGTGGGTGTGTTCTTCCTGTCCGCAGACCAGCTCCCAGGTGCCGTAGCACCGGGCGGTATGCACGTGCGCCGTATCGGTGCAGGTCAGCGTCCCGGTGTCCACCGGCTCCGCCACCGTCTCAAAGCAGGCGTCGGAGTGGCGGTGCTCCAGAATCTGGGTCTGTCCGCATATCAGTTTGCCGTCAGCGTCAAAGCAGTCGGACGTGTGACGGTGGAGGACGATCTCCGGTTTCGTGCAGACCAGCACCGGCTGAGCATCTTCCGCCGAATCCGTGGGCAGGTCGCAGCTCAGAACCTGCTCCCATTCATAGCAGGCATCGGTATGACTATGGTCGCTGTCGATGCCGCAGGTCAGTTCCCGGGACGTCTCATAGCAGCTCTCGTCATGCCGGTGTTCCTCGGATTCTTCCAGGCCGCAGGTAAGCACGGCAGTCTCGGTGTAGCAGGCATCCGTATGGACATGCTCCCCGCAGACCAGATCGCCCCGCACCGACGTATAGCAGCCCTCCGCGTGGGTATGTTCTTCCGGCAGGGCATAGCAGTCGGCAGTGTGCCGGTGTGCCTCGATCTCGGGAAGCGGACACCAAAGATTCCCGGTTTCGTCATAGCAGCGGGAATCATGGCTGTGAACCACAAAATCGGCATACCCGCACGTCGGATTTCCGTCGGCATCATAGCAGTCCGCCGTGTGCCGATGAATTTCCAGCGTCTCCGCGCTGCACACGGGAACCCTTTTCTCAACCGACGTCACCTGCTCATAGCAGGCGTCCGTGTGGGTGTGCTCCGGGATGTCACATTGCTTTTCCAGTGTGATAGCCGGCAGAATCAGCGCATAGGTGGTACAGAATACCACCACACCGGCAAGCACGGTCACTACCCGATGCCGGAGGCGCTTCCTCTTATGCACCTTCGTGTATTTTTCTGCACCCCGCAGAACATCATACTTCATATATCCCTTCACCATCCTTCCTATCTCAACGCGCCGAAGTCCGGCAGAGGCCAGACCCGGAATACGATCCTTCCGACGATTTGCTCATCGGAAATGCAGCCGACCGCGGTACTGCGGGAATCCACCGAGGTGGAACGGTGATCGCCCACACAGAAGTAACGGTTATCCGGCACCTGATAAGGCAGCGCAATGTCACATTCTCCAAGCGCTTTTTCCGTCAGGTACGGTTCCTCCAGCAGCCTTCCGTCCACGGATACATTTCCGTTTTCGTCGATATCCACCCATTGGCCGGGGCCGGCAATGCAGCGCTTCACCAGAATCTTGTTTCCCAGGTAGAACGCCACCAGGTCGCCGGGTTCAAAGCCCGAGCCCTTGACGGAGAGGACAATGTCCCCCTCATTCAGCGTGGGCGTCATGGAAGACCCGTAGATCTGCAGCACGGGCATCCAGATGGTAGCCACCAGCACGGCTACAGCTGCAACAACCACAAGCGTATAGACGGTGCTGCGAAGAACGCGTTTATACCGCCGTTTGTATTTTTCTCTGCCAAGCTCCGCCTCCAGCTGCTCCAGAGTCGGGGGCTCGGGAGATTTCCACGATTTCGACTTCATAACTCTCCGCTTCCCTTTTCCGACATAAGACGCACGTTTTCCAGATATTGCTGCGCGGCTTTGTCCGCGGCCTCAAATACACGATTCAGCTGCAGCGTTGCCTCCGCAAGGGAACCGGCTTTTTCAACCGCTATTCTGCGATCCCGGAGCTGCGCCTCCGCACGCTCCAGCCTGATTTTCAATTGACGGTTTTCTTCCGTCTGCGCAATCAGCATTTCCAGCAGCTCGCTCCGGCTTAACCGTCTCAGTTCCTTATCCGTCATCCGACTTCCCTCCAATCTGCGCTTACGGCTGAAAGCAGAAAAAAGCAGCGGTCATTTTCCTGCCCGTCATTCCCACAATGTAGCTAAAAGACCTGATTCCCGGTGATATACGGGAATTGGAATCGTTTCCAACCTCTTAATACAGATGATATCACGTTTAACACGTAAATGCAACCATTGATCGTCGAATATTGTGTGTCAGAATTAACGAATTTTCAGCTTTATTTTTGTTAATTATTTCCCACCTCCGGAAATAAGACGAAGCATTCCCGCCATCCGTGCGCTTCTGCGCAGGAGATTCTGGAGGACGTATCGGAAATGCCCGGATTTAGAGAAGAGAAAAGGCTCACCCGCAGTGTCAGCTACTGAAAACTGCGAAAGGGAAAGCCGGGAATGAGCAGTTTTACCAAAGCAGTGATATCTTTTAAGACTAGTATAGTGTATTTTACCGGATTCGTCAATACCCTGTAACAAGCAATATTCCCCACCCTTTCACACAAGGCACCTCAATTTCTCTGTAATTTGACAGTATCTTCTTCGCGAGAGGATATGTCACAATCCGGAAGCTCGATTCCTTTCCGCAAGTAAGGGAACCGTGTCCCCCCATTGCGGCGTTGCCCTAAGCGTGTCGGAGTTCTGCAAGCTATGTACAATAAATAAAGCAGCACGCCCTGCCAATCAAGGCGGGGCGTGCTGCTATTTTGGAGCAGGATACGGGAGTCGAACCCGCCTTCACAGCTTGGGAAGCTGTTGTACTACCGATGTACGAATCCTGCGTACAGGTGCATTATAGCAGAGCCGCCGGAAAAAAGCAACCTTTTTTTGTCGGAAAAGGGAATCCCGGTTGAGGAAAAGCATCAGATGTGCTATATTAGGGAAAAAGGACAGCCCGGCAAAATGCCGGGCAGAGCCGTGATTTGTAAGGAGAAGCGCTTATGGCAGAATATGAGCTGGTTTACGAGATCAAGAACCTTTGCCGCAACAACCAGATGCGGGACGTCTTCTTTGAAGAGGTGGAATGCGATGACCCGGAGGAATATCTGCGGGGCCGCCTGAAGGGGAAAACCGTGGAATTTTCCACGGAAAAAGGCGCGGGCGGCAGCGTGACCATCCACGCGGTGGTGGACGGGCTGATCCAGAAGTACGTGTTCACGCCGGTGTAACAAAAATATCCACTTGCAGCCGTCGGATAAATGAGAGTTGGGCAAGTTTTCTGAAAAAAATTCGCAAATTATGGGTTGAATTTAGATGGCATATGTGATACGATAAGTTAGTACCGATATGGGCGAAGTGCGCCCGTAGGGCAAAGTCACCATCCGCAGTCAAAAACGGCTCCCGAGCCATGAGTGCGCGTGGTGACGCGGCCTGTATGGACGAAATTCCGACCTGTCGGCCGCTCCTTTTCCGCTTTCGCCGGAAGGGAGAAAACGCGGGAGGGGCTGCGCTCCGAACCTGCGTTACGCAAAATCACTTTTAAGGAGAACCAGACTATGGCACCTCATACCATTGCCGTTGCCGGAAAGGGCGGCGTGGGCAAAACCACTACCTGCGGCATGATCATCGACTACCTGTGCGCAAAGAAGCGCGGCCCCGTCCTTGTGGTGGATGCCGACGCCAATTCCAACCTGAACGAAGTTCTGGGCGTGGAGGTGGAGACCTCTCTCGGCCAGATCCGGGAGGAAATGGCACAGGCAGAGCTGAAAGGCACCATTCCCAAGGGCATGACCAAGGCGGACTACGCGGAAATGAAGTTCGGCGACGCCCTGATCGAGGACGACGATTTCGACATGCTGGTCATGGGACGCACCCAGGGCAAGGGTTGCTACTGCTATGTCAACGGCGTGCTGCAATCTCAGCTTGGCAAGTATCTGCCCAACTATTCCTACGTGGTCATGGACAACGAGGCGGGGCTGGAGCATATCGCCCGGGGGACGCTTCCCCACGTGGACACCATGCTTCTGATTTCCGACTGCTCCCGCCGGGGCGTTCAGGCCGTGGCGAGAATCGCCGAAATGATCGACGAGATGGGCTTAAACCCCGGACAGATGGGTCTGATCATCAACCGCGCGCCGGACGGAAAGCTGGACGACGGCGTCCGTGCCGAGATCGAAAAGCACGGTCTCAAGCTCTTCGGCGTTCTGCCTCACGACGAGGCGGTTTACCGCTGCGACTGCGACGGCAATCCGTCCGCGAAACTCCCGGACAGCGACCCCATGAAGGTCGCGCTGCGGGGAATTATGCAGTCTATCGGCCTGTGAGCCGGTAAACCCGCAGGATGCCGGGCGGCATTCCGCGGCAGAAACACATCCATAATTGCGCCGGGCGGTTTCCGCCCCGCGTGTGGAAAATATATCAAGGGGGATTACAAATTATGGCTTTCACTCCTAAAACGGCACCCTTCAGCGGCAAGATCAATGCCGTGACGCTGGGCACCGGTGACAAGGCAATCGTCATCGGCGGTCAGAACGTGATGCCGTTTTACACCTTCGATGCTGCCATCGAACACGCGCCCAAGATCGGTATTGAAATTTCCGATCTGGCAACACAGTGGGATGCTCCTGCTCTGAAGGAGTTCTACGCCGGCTGCACCACTATGGTCGATTTTGCGAAGAAGGCGGAGACCATGCCCGGCGCGGATTTCCTGTGCCTGCACTTCGAGTCCGCAGACCCCAACGGCGCCAACCGCTCCGTTGCCGACTGTGTGGCCGACGCCAAGGCTGTCGCCGAGGCGACCACCATGCCCATCGTGGTCATGGGCTGCAAGAACATCGAGAAGGACGGCGAGCTGTTCAGCAAGATCGCTGAGGCGCTGCAGGGCAAGAACATTCTGGTTCTGTCCGCCCGGAACGAGGACTACAAGACCGTCGGTGCTTCCGTCGCTCTGGCTTACGGCCAGAAGGTGGGCGCTGAGACCGCTGACGACATCAACCTCGCCAAGCAGCTGAACATCATGCTCAAGGGCCTCTCCATCAACCCTGAGAACATCGTCATGAACATCGGCACCGCCGCCGTGGGCTACGGCTTCGAGTACGTGGCCTCCACTCTGGACCGTGTCCGTCTGGCCGCTCTGGCGCAGTCCGATGCCGACCTGCAGATGCCCATCATGTCCCCCGTGTCTCCCGACGCCTGGGCCGTGAAGGAATCCACCGCTTCCGAAGAAGATGAGCCCGAATGGGGCAGCCGGGAAGAGCGCGCGATCGGGATGGAAGTCTCCACCGCCGCTGCCAACCTGACCGGCGGCGCTGACGCTGTCATCATGCGTCATCCCGCAGCCGTTGCCACCATCAAGAAGTTCATCACGGATCTCGTGTAATCGGAAGGAGGATACATACAATGGCTTTGAAAGGTCTTGACATTTTTAAGCTGTCTCCTAAGAAGAACTGTAAGGAGTGCGGCAGCCCCACCTGTATGGCATTCTGCATGAAGGTGGCGCAGGGCGCTGTGTCCATCGACAAGTGCCCCTACTTCTCTGACGACGCGAAGGCGATGCTCAACGAGCAGACCGCGCCTCCCATGAAGACCATCACCGTCGGCGATCACAAGCTGGGCGGCGAGACTGTCCTCTTCCGTCACGAGAAGACTCTGGTCAACAAGAACCTGTACGCAGTTTCCGTCTGCACCTGCATGTCCGCTGAGGAAGCCGACAAGAAGCTGGCCGACCTGCAGAAGGTTGACTACGAGCGTATCGGCGAGAGAATGTACGTTGAGTTCGTTTTCGTCGCCAACAAGCAGTCCGATCCCGCCGTCTACGCGGAGCTGGTCAAGAAGGCCGCTGCTACCGGCCGTGACCTGATCCTGGAGTGCTGGGATGTGGAGTGCGCCAAGGCTGCTCTGGCAGTCGCGGGCAAGAACGTCATTCTCGACGGCGCTACCCCTGACAACTACGAGGCTATGAACGCTGTCGCCAAGGAGGCCGGTGTTGTTCTGGGCGTTCACGCCGACACCATCTCCGACCTGTACGACACCGTGAAGAAGCTGGAAGCCGCCGGCAACAAGAACCTGGTGCTGGACGTCACCGGCAAGACCGCCAAGGAGACCCTGGCCAACGCCGTTCTGGTGCGCCGCACTGCCATCAAGGATGGCGACCGCAGCTTCGGCTATCCCTCCATCGTCAACGTAGGCCGCATCGCCAGCGGCGATGACCATCTGCAGACCGCCTACGCTTCCATGTTCACCGAGAAGTACGGCTCCATCATCGTCATGGAGCACATGACCTATGCGCAGGCGCTGCCTCTGTACGGCCTGCGTCAGAACATCTTCACCGATCCTCAGAAGCCCATGAAGGTGGAGAGCAAGATCTATCCGCTGAACGGCGCCGACGAGAACAGCCCCTGCGCCCTGACCGTGGACTTCGCGCTGACCTACTTCCTGGTTTCCGGCGAGTTGGAGCGTTCCAACCAGCCCGTGAACCTGATCATCACCGACGCTTCCGGCATGTCCGTTCTGACCGCGTGGGCTGCCGGTAAGTTCTCCTCCTCCACCGTCAAGAAGACCTTCGAGACGCTGGACATCGAGAACAAGATCAAGAACCGCACCCTGATTATCCCCGGCAAGGTCGCCGTTATGAAGGGCGAGATTCAGGAGAAGCTGCCCGGCTGGAACGTCGTTGTCGGCCCCACCGAGGCGGTTCAGCTGCCCAAGTACATGAAGGACAAGGAATACGAGGCCGCCGCGAAGGCTGCCGCCGCCGAGAACGCCGCCAAGGCTGCCACCACCGTGGAAGTCAAGGAGCTGTCCTTCGACGAGCTGCTGGCGACCAAGGTCCCCGAGATCAAGGTCGTGGACATGGGCGTCAAGTACAAGGGCTACAACCCCGAATCCCAGACCTTCGTCACCATCGGCGAGCGTATCCACTGCATCGCGCCCTCTGTCCGCAAGGCTATGGACGAGCGTGACCCCGAGCCTATCCTGAAGCGTGCTGCCGAGCAGATCGCTGCCGGCGCCACCTATCTGGACGTCAACATCGGACCTGCTGAGAAGGACGGTCCCGAGCGCATGATGTGGGCTGTCAAGCTGCTGCAGGAGAACTTCAACAATGTTCCTCTGGCACTGGACACCGCCAACAAGCGGGCTATCGAGGCCGGTATCAAGGTCTACAACCGCACCAACGGCAAGCCCATCGTCAACTCCGCCGATGCCGGTTCCCGTATTTCCAACATTGATCTGGCTGCTGCCAACGACGCCATCTGTATTGCCCTCTGCTCTGCCGACGGTATCGCTAAGGACAACGAAGAGCGCATGAAGCACTGCCACAACATGCTGGAGCGCGGCATGAGCCTGGGCATGGACGCCACCGACCTGTGGTTCGACCCCCTGTTCCTGGTCGTCAAGGGTATGCAGGACAAGCAGATGGAAGTTCTGGAAGCCATCAAGATGTTCGCATCGGAAGGCCTGAAGTCCACCGGCGGTCTGTCCAACAACTCTAACGGCGCGCCCAAGACGCTGCGTCCCATCATGGACTCCGCTCTGGTCGCCATGGCGATGATGCAGGGTCTGACCTCCGCCATCGTCAACCCCTGCGACCTGCGCCTGATGGAGACCATCAAGTCCTGCGACATCTTCAAGAACCACGTCCTCTACTCCGACTCCTACCTCGACCTCTAAGCCCGCGCCCGCAGGGCGGGCGGCCAATGACGTTACGGACTCTGGGTGGCGGTTTGAACATCCTTTGGGCCCCTCGACCGGTTGTGCGGCGGTTGTCCGTGCTGAGTGGGGGAGATTAAGGATGGATTTGGCACTGGGTGGTTGACGGACTGCTTTCGAGTCTGTTGATTAAGGTGCCGGATGACCATAAACCCCAGAAGGTCGGCATTTGGCTGGCCGGGTAATGTGACTGACAGTTTTCCCATGCACTACATGGCTGGGAGGGAACCTCCCTCCCAGCCAGTTTGCTTTTTCTGCTTTGGAAGAATTTGCTGCATTTGAAAGCCCCGGCGTGGTGCCGGAAACCGAACTGGTATATTCAGCCTTCGGGCTTAATATATATTATCTTCAGGATTCAAAAAATTGGGAGGAATTTACATGAGCGTATTAACCGATCTCATTTATGGCGGTTCCAATGCCGTTGCGGGACTGACCGAAGGTGCCGTAAACGACGCCATTGCCAAGTACGGCGCAGACAAGGAGATTGCCTTCCCCGATACCGCATACTTTTTCCCCACCATTTACGCTGCCACCGGCGTGAAGGTCAAGACTCTGGGCGACCTGCCCGCCTGCGTGGGCGTGCTCAAGAGCCTGATCACCAATCAGGAGGATCTGGGTCAGGCGCTGAACGCCGGCCTTGCTACCGCTGTCGGCGCGGAAATTCTTGAGGGACTGAAATACGTCGACGGTGCCAACCCCTACGAAAACGAGTCCGGCATCGGCTTCGTTCCCGACCCCATCATCCGTTCTCTGGGCGTGCCGCTGGTCACCGGCGATATCCCCGGCGTGGCCGTTGTGCTGGGCAAGGCGGACAATGCCGAGGACGTGGTCAAGGTGGTCAAGGACTACCAGAGCAAGGGCATCATGACCTTCATGGTGGGCGACGTCATCGAGCAGTGCGCCGAGGGCGGCGTCAAGATGGGTCTGGAGCTGCGTGTCATTCCTCTGGGACACGACGTGACCTCCGTCATCCATGTTGTTACCGTGGCCATCCGTGCCGCACTGATTTTCGGCAACGTTCAGCCCGGCAATCTGGCCGCTCTGCTGGACTACACCAAGAACCGTGTTCCCGCCTTCGTCAATACCTTCGGCGCCATTGACTCCGTGGTGGTTTCCGCCGGTGCGGGCGCCATCGCTTTGGGCTTCCCTGTGGTCGTGGACATCGATCTGGGCGAGAATCAGGTTCCCGGCGCTCTGGAGTCTGTATGCGACCACGCCGAGACCGTGAAGAAGTCTCTGGAACTGCGGAACATCAAGATCAAGGTAAAGGAACTGCCCATCCCCGTGGCTTTCGCCGCCGCCTTCGAGGGCGAGATCATCCGCAAGGCCGACATGCACAACGAGATCTGGTCTGCCAAGAACCCCACTGCCGAGCTGGTGGTGATGCGGGAGCTGAATGAAATCGAGGATCACAAGATCACCATCGTCGGCCCCGACTTCGATCAGGCCAAGGATCTGGCTCTGGCGACCTATGTTGAGGTGGCCGGTAAGAAGATGCAGGTGGACTTTGAGTCCGTTATCGAGCGGAAGTTCCACGCCTGGTTCAACTACATGGAAGGCGTCATGCACACCGGCCAGCGCAATCAGGTCCGTATCCGTGTCAGCAACGCGGCCTACGACGCCGGTCTGCGTCTGAAGGACTTCGCCGAAGTTCTGTACGTCATGATCATGGACGAGTTTGACGCCGTTGTGGACAAGTGCCAGATCACCCTGATCACCGACGCCGCCGAGGCGGAGAAGTTCCGCGACGAGGTGGCTATGCCCCGGTACAACCAGCGTGACGACCGTCTGGCGTCCATGACCGACGAGGCCGTTGACCGTTACTTCACCTGCATCATGTGCCAGTCCTTCGCCCCCGCCCACTGCTGCGTGGTCACCCCCGAGCGTCTGGGTCTGTGCGGCGCCGTGTCCTGGCTGGATGCCAAGGCCACCAAGGAGCTGGATCCCAACGGTCCCTGCCAGATTGTTCCCAAGACCGGCTGCACCGACGAGCGCCTGGGCGCTTACGAGTCCGTCAACGAGGCTGTGTCCAAGTATTCCCACGGCGCTCTGGAGCGCGTGACCCTGTACTCTCTGTTCCAGGATCCCATGACCTCCTGCGGCTGCTTCGAGTGCATCTGCGGCATTGAGCCGATGTCCAACGGCTTCATCGTTGTGAACCGGGAATACAAGGGCATGACCCCTGCCGGTATGACCTTCGGCGAGCTGGCCTCCTGCACCGGCGGCGGCGTCCAGACCCCCGGCTACATGGGTCACGGCCGTCACTTCATCTCCTCCAAGAAGTTCATCGCTGCTGAGGGCGGCATCGAGCGCATTGTCTGGATGCCCAAGGAGCTGAAGGACGACGTTGCCGAGCGTCTGAACAAGACGGCCAAGGAACTGTACGGCATCGACAACTTCACCGACATGGTTGCCGACGAGACCGTTACTACCGACTGCGAGGAGCTGCTGAACTGGCTGACCGAGAAGGGTCACCCGGTGCTGGGCATGGAGCCTCTGATGTAATGAAATTGAGATTGCGCCCGGGAAGGAAACTTCCCGGGCGTAGTTTTTTGTGGCTTCCCCTACTGAACGAGGAGAGCCTTTGGGGGACGGATCGCCACACCAGTGCTGCGGCATTGGCTTGCAATGACACCCCCTATTGAGGAGCACATGCGTTCGGTCAGGTTATGACACCGGGGGGATGAGCCATATCAAATTTAATATAGGTAAAAAAATACTGATTTCGCTGGACAATTGCGGGGAGCTATGTTATACTTGAAAAGAGAATAAAATTTCAGGCGGCGCTATCATTCCGTCCGGGAGTTTCGGCAATTTTTTGCCGGATGGCAGGGCCTCGCCCAAAAAGAAAGGTGTTATCCTTATGCCAAAAGTCGTATTTCAAATCGAAGGCGGCAAGCCCGTTACCGTCGATTGCAACGTCGGCGATAACCTTCTGGAGCTGGCTCGCCGTGCCAATGTGGCAATCGACGCTCCCTGCTCCGGCAACGGTTCCTGTGGCAAGTGCCGCATCAAGCTGGTGGAGGGAGAACTGGAATCCTACCCCAGCCGCCATATTTCCGACGAAGAATATGCCGAAGGCTGGCGCCTGAGCTGCAGCTCGAAGGTCGTCGGCAACTGCACCGTGTTCGTTCCGGACATCGCCAGCGCCTACCAGTCCCGGATGAAGACCGCCGATTTGAGCAGCCCGCAGGAGGTCGCCATTTTTGACGCCTGCCAGAGCCAGCTGAAACAAAGCGGCATTCACTTTACCAATCAGTTCCGGGCGGTGGTCGTGACCATGGCCGAGCCGAGTCTGGACGACACCATGCCCGACAACGAGCGCCTGACATGGGCGCTTGAGGAAGCGCTGGGCGTAGAGAAGGTGGAGATTCCCTTCTGCGTCATGGTGAAGCTGGCCCACGTTCTGCGGGAAAACAGCTTCCACGTGTGCGTGAAGGGCGAACTTCTGGGCGATACCTTCCGCTGTATGGAAGTTTGCGCCCCGGAGGACACTGCCATCGTCGGCTGTGCCATCGATATCGGCACTACCACGGTCACCATGGTGCTGACCGATCTGACCACAGGCAAGATTCTGGCGAAGGGTTCCTCCGGCAACGGCCAGATCCGTTACGGCGCGGACGTCATCAACCGTATCATCGAGCAGGGCAAGCCCGGCGGCAGGAAAAAGCTTCAGGACGCCATCCTGAAAGAGACTCTGAACCCCATCATTGCCAATCTGTGCAAGTCCGCGGGGGTCACATGCCCGTCCATTCTGCGCATGAGCGTGGGCGCGAATACCACCATGAACCACCTGCTGGTGGGCGTGGATGCCCAGAGTGTCCGCATGGATCCGTACATCCCCAGCTTCTTCCTCTGGAACGGACTGCTGGCGCAGGACTTGAAGATTCCCGCCAACCCCCTCGCGCCGGTACTCATCGCCCCCAACATCGGTTCCTACGTAGGCGGCGACATCACCGCCGGTACGCTGGCCTCCGGCATCTGGGACAGCGACGCGCTGAGCCTGTTCATCGACCTTGGCACCAACGGCGAGATCGTGTTCGGCAACCGGGACTTCCTTGTGAGCTGCGCCTGTTCTGCCGGCCCCGCCTTTGAGGGCGGCGACATTTCCTGCGGTATGCGCGCCACGGACGGCGCCATCGAAGCCTGCACCGTAGACAAAGTGACCATGGAACCCACCGTTTCCATTGTGGGCGACGAAGGACAGAAGGCCGTCGGCATCTGCGGCAGCGGCATCATCGACATCATTTCCGAGCTGTACCGCTGCGGCATCGTCAACGCCAAGGGCCTGTTCATCCGGGAGGGCGAGCGCGTCCGCCGGGATCATCACGGCATGGGTCGGTATGTCATTGCCTTTGAAAATGAGAGCGAGACCGGTCGGGAGGTGTCCATCAACGAGGTGGACATTGACAACTTCATCCGTGCCAAAGGTGCGATCTTCTCAGCAATCCGTACCATGCTGACTTCTCTGGACTTCGATGTGAGCATGATCGATGACGTATATGTTGCAGGTGGTATCGGAAGTGGTATCAATATGCAAAATGCAGTCAATATCGGTATGTTTCCGGATATCCCGATCGAGAAATTCCACTACATTGGTAACTCCTCTCTGACAGGTGCGTATCTGATGCTTCTGTCAACACCTGCAGAGAAGAAGACGTATGAACTTGCTTCCAATATGACATATATGGAACTTTCTACAGTGCCGATTTATATGGATGAATTTGTAGGTGCATGTTTCATTCCTCATACAGATACAAGTATGTTCCCAACTGTAATGGAAGAGATCCAGAACCGTTAAGTAACAAAAATAACAGGGCAGATGAGGTTTTTAGCTTATCTGTTCTGTCTGTGGAGACTTACAATGGCGTTTAGCTTAAATGATTTAAACTATGAAAAAGACAGTAAGGAAAGAATGCCATGGGAGCATTATACTCAGGAGTATGCAGCCGCAGATCCGAAGGAGATTGCTTCCAGACTTGCCATTCCTTATGATGAAGAAACAAAAACTCTGACTTTAACTTTTCTTGGAACTGAATACCAGATCACATGGCCGGATTTCACAGTGACACATACTCCGGATGATAAAGGTTTTTATCCATTGGAGGATATGATCTATGCAAGAATCCTGACGATCCGTTTTCTCCTGAATGGAGTGAAATCCGAAAGTTCAGGAAAGTTCAAAACATACCGTGAAATGCCATGGGGAGAGGTATATTTAAGACAGTTTGACGGCAGATGTATCAAACGTCTGGCATTTTCCTATGGAAACCGGCTGGGAGATTTCAAAGCGATCATGGAGCATATCAAAGCTGCACCTGTAAAGCACGGCGATATTGCTTATGAAGTAGAGATTTTCCCGGAATACAAAGTGCAGATGATCCTCTGGGAGGGCGATGAGGAATTCCCGCCGTCTTCACAGATTCTCTTTTCTGATAACTTCCCTGTTTCTTTCCAGGCAGAGGATATGGCAGTTATGGGAGACGTGATCATTGGTTCCCTGAAAGCATTTTTAAAATGTGTTCAGGCATAGAAGCTGTTGGCAGATGATGCGGACAGCAGCAAAAAACCGACTTAGAAGCGGAGTAAAAAGGAGGTAATTTGAAATGGGATTCAAATCAGACATTGAAATTGCACAGGAATGCGAAATGCTTCCAATCACCCAGATTGCAGAGAAAGCAGGTATTGATGACAAATATCTGGAGCAGTACGGAAAGTACAAAGCAAAAATTGATTACAACCTGTTAAAAGACACCGATGCGGAGGATGGAAAACTGATCCTTGTTACAGCGATCAACCCGACACCGGCAGGAGAAGGAAAAACAACAACATCCGTAGGACTGGTAGACGGACTTTCCAAAATCGGCAAAAAAGCAATGGTTGCACTTCGTGAGCCATCCCTTGGACCGGTATTCGGTGTAAAGGGCGGCGCAGCAGGCGGCGGATATGCACAGGTTGTTCCTATGGAGGATATCAACCTTCACTTCACAGGTGACTTCCAT
>OGMF01002581.1_pt1 | contig 15122 bp, 17 predicted proteins | sample 1572921 | NCBI WGS metagenome assembly OGMF01 (sample SAMEA2581919, study PRJEB24529) | metagenome | biome: Human gut stool | place: China | collected 2011
GCATTTCCCTTTTCGGAGTAATATTCGGGGCGTAAATACATATCTCTGCATTGCAAAATCGCATTTCGGGCAACGGCGGCTAAATCCGCATATCCGTAACCGCCTGTTTCATTTGCAAGCACGGCGGCAAACACGGCGTTATTTGCCTTGCACCAAGCGGGCTGATAACCGAGTCCGTTTTGCACCTCGTCTAAAATGCCGCCTATCAGATTTTGCGTTATTGCAACGCTTTCCTCTGTGGCATTGTCGGGATAGCTTTCAACGGGAATGTCGGCGGCAAATGTAGTTTGTGTCATTACCGTTATAGCCGTTATTGTTATCAGCATTGTCTTGATTTTTTTCATTTCTCAACACCTCCGAAAACGATATTTTTCATTACAAATTCCTCTGCCTGTGCTTTCACATTGCTCATCAAGCCTACCCATTGCATTTGGTCTGTCGCTTTTAATTCTTCGGATATGTTCAAACCGTCCGCAATGGTTTTTACAAGCCGTTCAACCTCGGCTTTTGCCGCATTGTCAATTCTTTCAAGATAATCAAGCCAAACGCCTTGAATCATCATAGCGGAATACCTACAAGGATAGTTTTCCTTGATAAATCTTCCGTGAAGTCTGCCGTATTTGCCGATGTTGTATTTTTTGTCTGTTGGAACAGTCAAGTCGGGCAAATAATAATCTCCGACATTTGTGTAGGTTCCGCCGTTTTGTTCAAATACCGATTTCATTTTGCAAATCCTCCGTTTCTTGATTTTTCAACTTTTTATGGCTATGGTAGTATGCAAGCTGTTTTTCTCTGCGGTTTCGGGTGAGCAAAGGCGTTCCTGTCCGTTACTCGGCCAGAACGGCGTGCCGCACCGCATACAATTCTTTTGCTTAAATCTGTGGTTGCCTTTTTCCTCATATCGCTTTTTGGCAATGCGTTCGGTTTTTGCCTTATCCTTGCACTCCGCACAACAGTATATGTGTTTTGAACTGTTCGGATAAAACTCATTTCCGCAATACGCACAGTTGATTTTAGCAAACAAATGACCGTCATTTTCCGCAAGTCTTTCAGCCCGCTTTTTTTCACGGTATCGAATAGAGCTAAGATTTCGCAGCTTTGCTTTTCTTTCGGCTTTTTCTTTCGCCGTTTGCTCGGCAATTCGTTTTTGCTCCGCAAGCTCTTCTTCGGAATATTCAAGGTCAAGCTTGCCGATAAAATTGAAATATATATCAATTTCCTGTTGTTTGTCCGACTTTTTGTGAATGACAATTTTATCGACCAAGCCTTCAAGCATTTCCGGGGTAAGCTCTGTCGGCTCTTTATATTTCTTGATTATCCTTATGAATTTATCGGCTTGAAACAATGTTTCCTTGTTTTCCTCAAACTCTTTTTGCGATTCGCCGACCTTTTCTTCAAGCTCCGTTTGCTCCGCCGAATATTTCATCATCAAGGCTTTATACTGCCTTTCCGGCAATATGCCCGAAATATAGTTTTCATATAGTCCCGTAATCAGCGTGTCAAGCTCGTCAAGCCGTTTTTGTGCTGAATTTAATTCGTTTTTTCGCCGTTTCGGCTTGCTTTGATTTTCCTTTTGCCACCGCTGTTTTAATTCCTCACAAAAAGCCTTTTCATCTTCTATAACACGCCGCATAATTCGTTTCACGGTATTAAGTACAAGCTGATTTACAACGCTTTCTCTTATGTAATGACTTGTGCAGGGTATTTTTGCACTGCCGTAACGGCTGCACCGATACGCAAAATATTGCTCGCCGTTTTTGTAATAAAGGCTTTGAACAGACATACGGCTGCCGCATTCCGCACAAAACAGAAAGCCGGAAAACATGCTCTGTTTTTGATTTTCCCTGTGTTTTTTCGGGCGTCTGATTAAGAGCTTGTGAGCCTTATCCCACAGCTCCTGTGATATAATAGGCTCGTGCGTGTTTTTGAAAATCAGCCGTTCATCATCGGTTGCGTTTCTTCTTTCGCCTGTCTTGAAATTTGTTGCAACGGACTTTCGCAAAACCGTGTGTCCCAAATACTCCTGTCTGTCGAGAATGCCGCCGACAGTTGTATTGCTCCAATTACAACTGTCCGGCATACTCTTGCGGTTACATTGTTCGGGGTGATATTTTAAGGTGTACGCAGAGGGTATCAGCACCTTTTTTGCGGTCAGTATTCTTGCAATGTCCATACGCCCTTTGCCCTCGGCGGCAAGCTCGAATATTTCCTTTACCACCTTAGAAGCGACAGGGTCAACAACAAGGGTTTGCTTGTCATCGGGAAGTCTGTTGTATTGTAGACCAGACGGAAAATAAGCTCACCCTCGCGTCCTGCATCGGTGGCGCAGACAAGCTCTGTAACGCGCTTGTCTTTCATGAGATCGCGGAGAACTTTGAACTGCTGCGCCTTGTCTTTGGGAACTTCGTAAAGCCATTCCTCCGGCACAATGGGCAGATCGGTGTATCTCCACTTGGCATAGCGTTCGTCGTAGAGACAAGCATCAGCAAGCCCCACGAGATGACCGACACACCATGAAACGATGTAGTTGTTGCCCTCTATATAGCCGTCACAGCGTTTGGTTGCGCCAATAACCTTCGCAATAGACTGAGCTACACTGGGCTTTTCAGCGATGACTAAAATCAATAAACATACCTCCTTAGAAAAATGTGTGTATTCTTGTCGGATTATTTCAGAAAAATGTGCGCAATTCATATTGATAAATTCAGAAAAATGTGTTATACTAATATCGACCACTCAGAAAGGATGGTGATTCACTTGAAACGCAATGCAATTCAAGATTTGATAAAATGGAAATCCAGCGAGGAACGCAAGCCGATGGTGTTGAAAGGCGCACGACAAGTCGGCAAGACTTGGCTGATGAAGGAGTTCGGACAGAACTACTACGAAAGCTATGTTTACTTCAACTTTGACGAAGAGGATGAGCTGAAATCCATCTTTGAAGCAAACAAAAATCCGCATCGTATTATCGAACTACTTTCTATGATTGCCGGTGAGAAAATACTTCCGGGAGAGACGCTGATTATCTTCGATGAGATTCAGGAATGCCCGGAGGCACTGAACACCCTCAAATATTTCAAGGAAAAGGCAAATGACTATCATGTGATCGCTGCCGGTAGCTTGCTCGGAACACTCCTTGCAAAGCCGAAGTCTTATCCGGTTGGCATGGTAAATCTGCTCGACATTTATCCACTTGCTTTCGATGAGTTCCTTGAAGCAGTAGATCCAACACTATACACCTATTACGGAAGTATTCAGAAGGAGCAGCAGATTGAAGAGATATTCCATAACCGTTTGCTCGAAGCATACAATAACTACCTCATTATCGGCGGTATGCCCGAATGTGTTGCATCATGGGTTAAGTACAAAGATCCGTCGAAAATCAGCCAGATACAACGAGAGCTTATTGAAGTCTACGAGAACGACTTTTCCAAGCATAACGGCAAGGTCAACAGCGGACGCATCCTCATGGTTTTCCGTAGCATCGTCGCGCAGCTTGCCAAGCCCAACGAGAAGTTCATGTACGGCGCAGTCCGTGAAGGCGGTAGAGCGCGTGACTTCGAGGAAGCAATCGAATGGCTTGTCTCTGCCGGAATGCTCAACCGTGTCTACAATGTCTCAAAGATGGAGCATCCTCTTTCCGCTTTTGATAAGCTGGATCAATTCAAGCTCTTCGTCTTTGACACCGGTCTTCTCAAACACATGGCTGGCATTGACAACAGTGCAATTCTTTTGAAAGCAGACTACCAATTCAAGGGACCGTTGACAGAGAACTTTGTCTTACAGCAGCTTCGCGGACAATTTGAGGTTGAGCCTCGGTATTACTCCGATAAGAACAGTGAGATTGACTTCGTGCTTCAATACGGGGCAGAGATCATTCCCGTAGAAGCAAAGGGCGGCGAAGACAAATCTGCACCTTCCTTCAAGAAATACATTGCCGACCATCAGCCTGAACACGCGCTGCGCTTCTCAAAGCGTGGGTATCGGAAGGATGGTTATATCACCAACCTCCCGTTGTACCTCGCACGAAAAACAAAAGAGCTTCTTTGATTTCATCCCCTCACAGTGGTGTGAGGGGATTTTTCATGCCGTTAAGCGTTCTCTTCCGTTTCTTCCTCATCCTCTGCGATGTCAGGCTCATTGTCTTCGTTGATATACGGCTCTTCCTCGTAGCCCTCGTCATCGTAGAAGTCAAGGTCTTCATCCTTATTCTTCTTGCCACGGATAAACTTGAAGTAGTAATACGCTGCACCGCCTACACCGGCAATAGCAACGATTGCGATGATCATACCCATATTGCTGCCGGACTTAGGCTCTTCGGGCTGTTCGGTATCGTCCTCGACGGGAGTCTCAGGCTCAGGGACTACGCCGGTGCATTCGCTCATGTTGGTCTTGCAGACCGGGCATTCGACATTTACTGCTCCGGCTTCACAATGAGTGTCGCAAACGCAAGTGGTCAGCTCCGCAACCGCTTCCTCGTCCATCAGGGCAAGCAGATCGCTCTCGTCCACCATATTGAGGAAATAAGTCTGATACTGTTCCTCTTCATCATTGATAGATGCATCGTAGTCGATAACGATATAAAAGGTATTGCCGTTCTTTGTCTGGATGGTAATGAACTGTTTATTTGTAGCCTTGTCATAGAGCAGATCACGAGTGTAGGCGTTGCCCTCATCCTCAAGAGGCTCACCGGGGGTAATGGTCTCAGGAGGCACAGTCGTCTCAGGCTCGGTGGTTTCCTCCGGCTGAGTAGCCTCGGTCACGGGGAGATTCTGGTCAGTGTCATCCGCATAGGCAAAAGCCGTCATGGAGAAGCTGCATACCAGCACCATGCAGAGTGCAAAAGCAGTCAAAAGGCGAAAACTCTTTTTCTTATTCATTCTCAGATACCTCCGGTTTCGTAATAGTGGGAGTGGGACGCTGCTGCGGAGCTTTGCCGGTCTTCATGTTGGCGAGGAACGCCATGACCTGATCCTTGTCCATCACCATAGCGCGGACGGTATTGATGATTTCAAGGTTTTCCAGCTCCGTTTTCTTCTCATGCAGCTCGGAAAGCTGATCCTGAAGGTCAGTGATTTTCTTTTCGGTCTTCTCAATCTCAGAGCAGACCTTCGTGTATTTGGGATTCATAGATTTATCTCCTTTCGATTAGTAGGCAGGTCTTCCGAATGCGTAGAAGTGAGACTGCCAATATGATGTGTTGATGGCTGTGTACTGAATGGGATCGCCGCAGTGCAGCATTACATTATCACCGACATAGATACCGACATGGGAAACGCCGGGGGTGTCATATGTGCCGGTGAAGAAGATGAGATCACCGGGTTGCGCATTGGCTCTTGATACGGGGGCGCAGACATTGTAAAGCCCCTGCGCTCCAAGTCTGCCGGTGTTGACAAGTCCGCTGTTCGTCAGAACATACGAGACAAAACCGGAGCAGTCGAAGGATGTATCAGGATTGCTGCCACCCCACACATAGGGATAATTCAGGTACTTCTCAGCCTCAGTGATGAGAGTAGCAAAGGTAGGATCGGACATATATGCCGAGTTGACCGTGTACTCATCGGGAGGGTTATCAATGTACTTGTCTACATAGCCAGAGTTCGGGAACAAATCCTCCCGGTTGCCCAAGCCGGACATATAGAGGGCGTACATGGATAGCTGGTCTTGAGACATGATGTAGACCGGAACATGGCTGAGATTGAAGTTCTCAAGCTCCACATTCATGATGTAGTAGTTATACGGGACTTCGACCTCATAGGTGTAATACTCAGTGCTTGTCGCACCGGTTTCAGGATCGGTGACGGTGTAGCTGCCAACTCTTGTTTCCGTCCGATAACGAACTTCGACAATCTCTTCCGTTGTGAGGATGTACTGCTTGTCAAACAGCATATCCAGAGTGTCTTGCACTTCGGAAAGAGTGAACTCACCCTCATGTAGTGCGGAGAGAATGGAGATCAGAACATAGGGATCATGTTCGATGTCATCCAAATCGAAGTTGTACTCATCGTAGCCGGGATAATAGCTCTCGAAGTTGTCCAGCTTGTCTTTCAGCTCTGCCTCCATCTCGCAATACTGCGCCTCGGCGTCAAGCATCGCTTTGTCTTCGCTGAGATAGGACGAGAGAATAACTGACTGACCGGTAGACGAGAACATAGCCGTACAAGAGCTGATACCGGCTGCAAGCAGCACGAGAATGATCAAGCCTAAGCCGATCCAGATGAAAACCTTCTTGTTCTTGGCAAAGAACTCCTTGAACTTATCTCCGATTTTCTCACGGGTTTTCTTGCCGGTCTTAGAGGTTGCCGCAGATGCAGTCTGACTGCCGGATTTTCGGGCAGCAGCATACTCCTTCTTGATGGCTGATTTCCGGTAGTGCTTGTTCATGTCCTTGCGGTATTTCTTCATCTCAGGATGCTCCTGCTGAGTTTTCTCATAATGGAGCTTGGTATCTGCGACCTGAGCCTCATGTTCCAGCTTTGAGACCTTCTCGAAGGGCTTGTTTGCCTGAGACTGTCTGTGATGGCTGTAATGTCGAGCTGCGGATTCTACAAGGATTTCCGAACGGTGAGCCGCCTCAACTGCGGAGTTGTCCTGCTCAACCTCATGGATTTTGCCATGAATACCAGAGGCAAGCGTGTCACCGACCTTGCGGACGGTTTTGCCAGCCTCAAACTGCAACTTGCTTTGTCCCTTCGGCGTCTTGATCTCATCCTCGAAGAAGAGACGGGTTTTGCCCTTGCCGGTTTCTTCATCAAGGACACGCTCTTTCCCCAGAACTTTGTGAGTTGGCAGCTTCTCACGGGCTAAGTCCAGACGCTCGTGAGCCTTTTGGGACTTCTTTTCAAGCCTCTGGATTTTCTTTGTGGTAGGAGCTGCATCGTCAGCTATGGGCTGATCGGTGGCTGTTTCTGCCGCCTTGCCGAGTACAGCATCAGCATCCACATTCCTAACTACATCCGTTCTGCGCAGACTGCTTGAGACTGCGGTATCGGAGATCACGCGACCAACATCAACCGGTGCAGAATGGTGGACATCAGAGACGGAAGGTGTATAGGAAGGACTGTCATGAACAGGCAGTTCATCAATCTTCGGAGTCTCATTCTGAGGCTGCTCTTCCGGCTGAGACTGATACCGCCGACGCGCTCCATCCTCAGAGGGAGGCACAAGTGCAGTTTCCTCATAGGGCTTGATGAGCTGTGCATCTTCAAGGCGTTTGGAGACCTTCTCAGAAGTGCCTTCGGTCAGGTTTTCCTCAACCGCGCCGTCTCTGGTCATCTTCATGACAACCTTATCTTTTGGTTTGAGCTGTTCACGAGCCATCAGATTTCGCCTCCAATCCGGCGATAAGCCATTTCTGTGAACTCAGGGTTTAACTCAATACCGACATAATACCGGTCAAGCTGCTTTGCAACCATGCCGGTTGTACCACTCCCCATGAAGGGATCAAGTACAATGCCGCCTTCGGGACATCCGGCAAGCAGACAAGTCTCTACCAGCTTCGGAGGGTAGGCAGCATAGTGACTGCCCTTGAAGGGAATGGTGTTGATCGTCCAGACATCGCGCTTGTTGCGCATAGGATTGATGTCTGCGTCGGTGATCGCGCCATGCTCACGGGGACGGTTGATGGTCTGTTGCTGAGGCTGTCCGGGGATTGCACCGCTGAACTTGTTACCGCCTTTCATGCCACGCTTGAGCCGTTCTGCCGTTGTGGGAGCAATCGGCTCAGAGATTGCCTTGTAGTCGAAGTGGTATTTCCGAGACTTCGAGAAAAGGAAGATATGCTCGTAACATCGGGCACAGCGGTCTTTGACACTCTCCGGCATGGGATTTTCTTTCATCCAGATGATGTCGTTTCTCAGATACCAGCCGGAGTCACGGAGCGCAAATGCCAGCATCCACGGAATGCCGATCATGTCCTTTGGCTTGCAGCCCTCAACCTTATAGTTAAGAGCCACAGCCTGACCGTTTCTGCCGTTGGGATTTTTGGGATCCACAAAGTCACCCTGATTTCCTTTACCGGCATAGGTATCGGAGATGTTCAGCCAAAGAGTGCCGTCAGAGCGCAAAACGCGCCTGACTTCGGTAAAGACTTCGATCAGACGCGAGATATATTCGCTTGGTGTTGCCTCTCTGCCGATCTGGTCATCCATGCCGTAGTCTCGCAGTGCGTAATACGGAGGGGATGTGACGCAGCAGTGGACGCTCTCATCGGGAAGCGTTTTCAGCACTTCGAGGCAATCACCGGTGTAAATTGTATCAAGCTGTATGGGTATCATCTCCTTTCGCTGAGATATTGACGGGACTTAGTCAGAGAAATACTCATCAGGCTCGTAGTCGGGATCATACTCATCGTCCCAACGATCCATGATGCTCTCGGCTTCCTTTGCCGCATCGCGGTACAGTCTCAGACGGTTGCGCTCATAGGCAGCGAAGGCAGGAACAAAACGCGCCAGCTTGCGGATTTCTCCCTCGTCGTAGGTGCGCATATCGCAGACCATATCAATAAGCTCTGCCATAGTCAGCAGATCCTCGACCATATCATTGTACTTCTGCTTAGGCAGGACGATAGCGTTCTCATCGTCGGTCTCGTCATCTTCGGCATCCTCGAAGGGATAGTCCTCGTCGCAATCGTCTTCATCTTCCTCAGAGCAATAGGAAAAGGCACAGACGGAGCAATCCTCGTCACAGTTGCAGCACACACAGTCCTTGCAGTTGGAAGCGTTATCGGACGCATTGTACTTGATACTGCTCTTGAGACCGTCCATAGACACCTTGTTCAAGAGAGTACGAGCCTCCTTGACCTTCTCGTCGATTTCCTCCCTCACATGGAGGTAGGCGCGGTGATGCTTCTTGAGATCGCTTTCCAGACGCAGCAAGTCGGTGAGCTTCCACAGTGCGCGGAACAGCGCATTGTTGTTCTCCATGTATGCCACAGCCTCTTTTGCGGAAACGGTGATAGTCTTAACTTTCATATTCAAAATCCTCCTTAGTTCTGTTCTGCCTCTCCGGGCTTGGTTGTCATGATGCGGTAGAGCTGCGTGTTCTTCGGGAAGTCATCCTTGAATGGGACGATGGTAGAGCCATAGAAAATCAAGCCCTCACCGGCATTGGAGTTGGTCACATAGTTCTGCTGGCTGGGCGAGATGTTCAGCGCAGCGGAGAGAATCTTTCGGTCTCCGCTTGCCTGATTAAGAAGATAGATAAAATCGGAGTTCTCGAAAATGTTCTCAACCTCACGGGATGCCAGAAGGTCCTTCACATTCTGGGTGATACCGGTAGGAATGCCGCCCCATTTTCTGAAACGCTTCCATATTTCCACGCTGTACGCTGCCGTCTGTTCCTCCTTCAACAGAAGATGGAACTCGTCCATGTAGTAGCGTGTAGCCTTGTGCTGTGCGCGGTTGATGGTGACTCTGTTCCACACCTGATCCTGCACAATCAGCATACCGAGCTTCTTGAGCTGCTTGCCCAGCTCTTTGATGTCGTAACAGACGAAGCGGTTATTGACATCCACATTCGTTCTGTGATTGAAGACATTCAGAGAGCCATGAACATAGATTTCAAGGGCAGTTGCAATGCGCTGTGCCTCCGGCTCTTTCTGCTCACGCAGGATATTGTAGAGGTCTTCGAGAATGGGCATTTTCTCCGGTACGGGATCCGCGAGATAGTCCTGATAGACCATACGGACGCCGCGGTCAATAATGGTCTTCTCAACCGGTTGCAAGCCGTCCTTGCCACCGACAATCAGCTCACACATGGAGAGGATGAAGTCGGATTTCAGCGTCAGAGGATTTTCCTCTTCGGAATAGTTGAGATTGATGTCCAGCGGATTGATGTAGTCCGCGCTTACCGGAGAGACGCGGATAACCTGACCGCCGAGCTTCTGCACGAGGGGATAATACTCTGCCTCCGGGTCACAGACGATGATGTCATCCTCTGTGATGAGGAAAGCGTTGGTCATTTCTCTCTTTGCCGAGAAGGACTTACCACTACCGGGAGTGCCGAGGATCAAACCGTTGGGGTTTTTGAGCTGCTTGCGGTCTAACATGATCATGTTATTGCTCAGGGCATTCAGACCGTAGTAGAGAGCCTGACCGTCCTGAAAAAGCTCCTGAGACACGAACGGGATGAAGACTGCCGTAGAAGAGGTAGTCAGACCGCGCTCAATCTCGACCTGATTCAGACCGATGGGCAAGCTGCTCATCAGACCTTCCTCCTGCTGGAAGTCCAGACGCTTGAGCGCACAGTTGTACTTCTGAGCGATGGATGCAGTCTGGAAGACAGCGTTTTCGAGCTTCTGGCGTGTAGTAGAGGTATTCATCAGAATGATGGTCACAAGGAACATACGCTCATTTCTCGTCTGGAGATCCTGCAACAGACGCTTTGCTTCACCGCCGAATGTTGCGAGGTCAGATGGGATGATGTCCATATCGTAGCCGGAACGGACTGCCTTTTTCTGCTCTTCAATCTTCATCTTGTCGAGATCAGTGATTTTAGACTTGATGGACTTGATTGCCTTCGCCTGATCCAGAGTGCGGATATGAAAATTGACCGTGATGTTGCTGTCCATGTCGAGGAAATCAGCCAACATACGGTCATTCAGCTCTGGTGCGAGAATCTGCAAGAAACTCACCGCACCGATGGTCTTGCCCATCTTAAAGCACTTGCCTTCGCGGAAGTCGAATGAGGTAGGTGCAATGAAGTCCTTGCTGCTCAGTCCGGTACGGGCTATCATATCGAAGGAGAAGCGGAAAGGCTCATTGCTGTCCATATTGAAGACATCGTGCAGCACTTTCAGACGCTCGTAGCCGGAGAGTGCTTCGGTCTTCACGCCGAGGGTTTTGAAGTTATTGAGAATGTCGGTTTCAATTCTGTCCAGCTTGGATTTGGCAGTGCGGACATTATCGGCTTCGATGCCGAAAGTACATGAATATCAAACTCCGGCAAGGTATTACTTGTCTTTTTCGACATGGTTTATATCCCTCCGTGTTGATAACTTTTCATGCGAGTACGGACAAAGTTCATACACGCAGGACTGATATTTCCAGAACGGACGATGGAAACGACACTTCCTGCACTCAGGAAGGATGCCTTCATGTCCGCTGTCGTAGTGGTCAAAACCGGGAACATCCTGCATCAGTGCTTCGATAGAGTGCAGCTTTCCGGTGGTCATCTTGCTCATTTCAAAACTCCTTTCTTTCCGCAAGCTGCACCTTCAAGATCGAAGTCACCAGCTTTTGGGCAACAAAAAAAGAGGGCTTGTCTCATACTCCGAAATGGAGAATGAAACAAACCCTCTTAGATTTAACAATATGGTTTAGATGATTTCTCGGATGGTGTGAACGACACCGAGCAGAAGCCCGATGATCAAGGCAAGTCCTCCGATGAGACCGCCCACGATGATATTGAGTGCGAAGATGCCGACTGTTGCGGCTATTCCAAAACCGAACGGGACGAGCCAGAGACACATCCTTCGGATTCCGAACGGCAAGCCAACACAGAGCCACATCAGGAAGAAGTCGCATACTCCGTCAGCCATGTAGATCGGTTTGAAGAATGCTGCGAGACAGAGCGCAAGTCCGAGTGGCAACGCGACCTCCTTCAAGAAGACTTTGAAAGCTCTCATGATACCTCCTTCTGCCGGAAGAGTGCCTTGACACATCCTCCGGCTGGTGAATTATTGTGAAGTCCTTTGTTTTCGGTCAAAAAAAGAAGGGACTAAGCCAGAATGCCTTGTTTTCAAGGTCTTTCTGATTTAGTCCCATTATCCCACAATAATCCTTGACAATAACCGTACCGACCTTGCCGTCCTCAACATCTTTTATCAGTTCCTTTATCGCAGGGCGGTTGAAATTTCTGCCGCTGTGTCCGTCGTCGGTGTAGTGCTTTAAGTTGATATATCCGTGTTCTCTTGCGTAACTGCTCAAAAATTCCTTTTGGTTTGATATACTGTTTGACTCGCCCTGCAAATCATCGTCCTTTGATAATCTCTCATAAAGAGCGGTAATCTTATCTATATTCGCTGCCGCTGACATTATCTCACCTCCGTTCTTTTATGAATATCCGATAGCGTTGAAATGCTATCTGTAATACATTCTACCACAGTTTTTCCGTTAGGTTTAGTAAGTTATGTTTTCTATACAACCGGCAAAGATTCTGATTTTTCAACACAAGCAAACTGGCAAAAATCTTTTTTGGAGCGTAGTGGAGAAAAGGTTATTATGAAAAAGATAGATACAGTTAGGGCTTTTATAAGTGCTTGGAATTCTATCGGACTTGATGGTGATGAAAATTCAGTATCTGTTAATAAAGTAATCATATATACACATTCTAACGATAGAACTCTGATTTTATTGGATGGTTCATCTACGCAAGCATTAAGTATTGATGGCAAAAATTCTGATGGAAAGGCAATCGGAAATTTATCTGAATTAAAGTACAAAAACATCAATGAGTTGCAGTTGCTATCTTGCAATGCCGGACATTTAGATCCTTATTATGCAGGGAATTCCAATGTTGCAAGCGTTATGTCGGAAAAAATTTCCGGTGTTACTTATGCATATGATGGTAACGTCGCATTTGGCAGACCGGCATGGAAAGTGTGGGGCGAGGATATAGGGTTATCATCAAGGTTATCAACTACGCAAAACAGTTTTAATAAAATCACATCCTATTATGGCAAAAGTGGGCGAGAACCACGAGGGAAATTGACTTATTTCAACGGAGAATATAAGCCATACGGTTATTACTATGGTACAAGTATTCAACCGGTAAGATAGGAGGTCAGCGAGGATGAAAAAAAGTATGTTTTATATTTTTATTATATGTTTTGTAACAATTTTGGTGTTGTTTATCTTTAATGATAATATTGATTACTGGGAAGTAATAGGAGTGTCAGATAATGGATTGTACGATACGTTAGTTTCCAAAAAAGGAAAACCAAAAGATATTGAGTATGTTGATGGTGACGTGTATGTGGTATATGATGGCGTAAAATTTTGTTATCTCAATAAAGAATTACGCGGTAGTTTTATCAGAGCAGAAATCTATACTGATAAATATGTATTCGGGAAACGAAATATTTCAATAGGTACCGATAAAAAGACAATTGTATCGTATTATAAAAACAAAAAAGGCATAACTGATTTGCCAAATAATGAATTGGCATATATATGCAATAGTGACACGATTATATGGTTTGAATTTGATGAAAACGAAAGGGTTGATAAGATTATATTGACGTGGGAAATGTAAAAAAGAGGTGACGCCAAAGCAAGCGCATTGTGTCCGGCGGCAGCGAAGTCACAACGCAATTTATAAATGACGGCGGCAATGTGATTGCGGAAATCACGGGAGAAAAAACGCAAACGTATATCCGCGGAAAGCGGCTGATAGCCATGCAGGACGAGGACGGAGCATGGAGCATATTCGGAAATAATTACCGCGGAGATGTGGAGCGTGTTCAGCGCGGCAGCTATTCAAACGGACGGTATAACAACCGCTATGCATATGACGCGTTCGGGAACTATTCGGAGGAGACGGACAGCCCGAAGAAAAATCCGTTCCGCTATTGCGGCGAATATACCGATGACGAAACGGGACTTATCTATCTTCGCAACCGTTATTATGACCCTGCAATCGGACGGTTCATCACGGAAGACCCTGCTAAGGACGGATTGAATTGGTATGCGTATTGCGGCAATAACCCGATAAATTGTGTTGATCCGTGGGGGTTGGAGTATTTGGTGGTGTCTGGCAGCGAAAACAACACAATATTTGACAGACGATATAAATATAATTTTATAGAACCTGCTATAAAAAAATTGAAAGAATTAAAAGGACTAAATGATGGAGAGCAAATAACTTGGTTAATAAGTTCAACTGGTTATTCCAAAACTGATATCAAGAACTTTAAGAATACCGCTGAATCAATAGGCGTTAATATTGAGTTTTTCAGCAATAAAGATGAGTTTATCGGTTATATTAATTCAAAAGGCGTAGTTGGAAGTAATAAAGCACGCAATGAAGACAAAATACGAAAAATAGCAGTTTTTTCTCATGGGTTGGTTGGTTCAATTGAATTTGGATATCACCAAAGCAATCAAAAATCGCTTAGCTTGACATCAACTGATATTTTAAGACTGAGAAAAGGTGCATTTGATAACCCGAATAGTTGTTTTTATTCATGCAATACAGCTACAACTGATCCTGCGGGGACAAGCTTTGCACAACAATGGGTGAATGTAACAGGAGGTAAAACATGGGCAATTTATGAAAAAAGTGATTATGGTCACATAAATAATTGGGATAATTGGAGAAACGTCATTAAGCCTGAACGAAAAGAAACTGGTTATAGGCCGAATGGTTCTGATTTTTATCCTATACCAAGTAGTGTAAGAAATGCTTACTGGCAGACTTTTACTGGTAATACGACTTTTAGGGGTGTAAAATGAAAAAGGGTAGTTGCAAAAAATGTATGCTAATCATATTCTCTATCATAATTTGGGGATGTATATTGGCGAATGTTCCTATTTTTAAAGTAAGCAACCCGAATCAAAAAGACTATATTGATATGTGTGACGAAAACGGAGTGTATGTGCTGGAGCATAAAAGTACGACCGGCAGCGGTTGGTATGTTGCATCCGGCAGGGATAAAAAGCTTGTTGGTCAAAATGTTGTATTGTATAGTAGTTTTGATCCGAGGAGTTTAAAGGATAATAAGGATTTTTATCTTGATTATTCTTCAGTGTTGGTTATAAAAGTAAAAAAGATCAGCTCGACTATAGTAGATGGAGAAAAAATACCAATGTTGGTTGCAAATTCTATAACCATTGTATCGGATAAAAAGGGTAAAAACTATTATACGGTATTTGATTTGAGTATTGAGGGACTTTTAAAAAGTGCTTTAGGGCTCGTAAATCACAAGTATCGTGTTAGTTATTGATGCTGAAAAACTGCATTTTTGGAGTATGTGACAAACGGGAACGCGCATCGTTTGACCGGCAGAGAGGTGTGCGTTCCCGGGTTTCAAAAATTTGATGAAATCACGGGTGAGAAAACGCAAACGTATATCCGCGGAAAGCGGCTGCTCGCCATGCAGGACGATTAAGGCGCGAGGTATA
>OGMF01002588.1_pt1 | contig 15102 bp, 12 predicted proteins | sample 1572921 | NCBI WGS metagenome assembly OGMF01 (sample SAMEA2581919, study PRJEB24529) | metagenome | biome: Human gut stool | place: China | collected 2011
AAGATGGTGGTGCCGATGCCGCCGGTGCCGGGCAGGGTAGTGCCGGCGTTGTTCAGAACCTCGATGGTGCCGGTAGCTTCCTTATTATTGATTTTATAGGAAACCTGACCCTTCGGATTAGAAGAAGTATTAGAAATAGTGAATTCGATCGGAGCGGTCAATGCGTTATAGCCTTGAGGAGCCTCAACCTCTTCCAGTTTGTACTTGCCGGAATCCAGACCAACGAAGTTGATCTTACCATCATCAGGAGTAGTTACTTCAGCAACAGCACCTTCGGATGCAGACCAGCCAGTAAACTTATAAGCGTTCTTTTCGCTATCATAGGTAAAATATGCAGTCTTGCTGCCATCGGAATTGAGAACTTTAAAGATTGCACCAGGCAGTGCTTTATCTGTGAAAGTACCTGCAGAGGTTGCACTCTCTACGCTGGTGTACTTGTACACATCAAAACTCCAGACGTAGGTCTTGGTAAAGTCCCATTCGGTCTCCTGTTTATCACCGTATTCCAACTTAATTTGGTTATCGTTGCCAGTGCCGGCAATCACAGCATCTGCGGTAACCTCAGCATAATAGGTAATAGTAACAAGATCATTGGACTTCAGAACGCTTGTCTTATCATCAATGTTCTTAAACACAATGTCAAAGGTGCAAGCATCACTCTCGGTATTGACAGTGTACTTATCAGCAGAGAAATCGTTGCCGTTGACTTTAACAACAAGAGCGTGTTCGCTATCGTTGACGAAGCGCAGACCCGTGGACATAACATCGTGAACAACATAGTTCACAGGAGCGCCATCAATAACTTTGACAGTGGCCTTGAACTCAACGATATCACCGATGGAAGCATCGTTCTCTTCGCCGAATTTGTCTGTGCTGTTTTCCTTGACTTCCTTTACGATGGTGGGCTTGCCGTTCTTTTCCTTAATGGTCACATTAGGAGTGGTAGTGCCCAAGGAGCAGATAACTGCTTTCGTGCCATCCCAGCCGTCGGAGACGACCAGATAGTAGCCAAGGTCGGCAGTGACTTCAGCCTTACCATTATTGGCAGTAACGGCATAATCAGGAGTATGGGCGGTGAGAACTTTCTACGCTTCAGCAGCAAACTTTTCAGCAAAGGCAGAATTATCAACAGTGTCGTTGGCTACGGTAACGGTGCCGTCTGCTTTTACGGTAAAGTAGGTTTGCCACTGAGGATCATTTACAAATGCAGACCATTTACTGTTGACTTTATAAACAACACCAGTATAAGGACTATCGTCATTATGTGTGGCGATATCCATAATACGGTAGAAGTTATAGGTCTTACCGTTGACGGCATTATCGACCGTAATCGTACCGGTCTCCGTTGCCGCAAACGCCGGGATGGCCATGGCGCAAACCATAGCAACTGCCAGCAGCGCAGCCATGAGTTTTTTCATTGCTTTTTTCATGGAAAAAGCCCCTTTCTTTTCTGCCCCTTGCCGCCCCCTGCATTTTGCACAGGGGGGGGAGGGGTGTGGTTTTTGTTCGGACTATCGCGTAAACTTTGCGCTGGGCGGGCGGGGTTTAAGCTCCGGGCGTCCGGCAGGGAAGACTTGCAGTTTAGTCATCTGCCCTCCCTTCGCGTCTGCGCTTGCGGTGGATAAAGCTATATGCCAGCGCAGACAGCATCATTGTGCCGCCCGCGGCTGTGTACGGGAGTGTACCGGTGCCGCCGGTAGAGGGGAGCTCGTAGTCGGCGTCTTCGGTCTCGGTGTTGGTAATAACGATGGTACCGCCATACTGCACACCATCGTTGCCGGTGTAGCTGACCTTGTAGTTTTTGCCGGACTGGACTTCCTTCACATAGTAGTAGTAGTCCGCATAGGCATCAGGGATTTCATAGTTGTAAGTCCACTTGTCTGCCTTTGTCAGCGTGATTTCCTCAACGAGTTCGGTGTTGTTGTCATCAACCGGTGTGTTGGCAGCAAGCTTAGTCGCACTGCGCCGGAGCTCCACCTGAACGCTAACCGGCTGCTTATCCGCAGCAAGAAGGTTGTTGTCCTTATCGTACCACTGCTTTACAAGGGTAAGACGGTTGCTTTCGTTGGTCAATTGCAGGTAGACAGCAGCAGAACCATAGTAGTAGTTGATCGCATCCTTGTTTACAATAATGGAACTCTCTTTAGAGCCGACAGCATGACTGTAAGCAGCTTCTTTCTGGCTGGCATCGGATGTCCAGATGAAGTAAAGCGCCCAATTATCATCCTTGCGGTAGCCTGTGGGGGCTTTTGTCTCGATCAGCCTGTAAAGATAGTCGTGGGGACGGATGGTGTCGCCTGTTGCATTCTCACCGGGCTTTGCATCGCCGGAACCGGCAGAGAAGGTCAGGTTGATATCGCCGTTCGTGTTCGTTGTTGCAGTCTGAACTGCTTTGTATGTTCCATCGGAAGGATCGAACCATTGCAGCGTAAACTCTGCGCCTTCCAGCGGCTTTGTATTGTTGCGGCTATCGACTTTGTGCAGGGTCAAACCGGCAGAATGTGCCTCGCCATGGGCGGTGGACGTTTGCATCTGGATAGAGTCAACCTTGCTCTCTTTACCATGCAACTTAGCAGTGTTGCTCATATAGTAAGAAGTGTTGGAGGTGTTCCGATAGGCATACTCCAGAACATAGGCATGACTGTTTGGTACGCTGACAGTTAGACGATAATAATTGCTGGTTGCATCAGGCTCCTTATAGTGAACCGAGTATACATCGCTGGAGATCTCGGCACCCTTTGTCTTGTTGATCGTGTCATAGTCATACAACTTGACGCTGGGGAGTACCAGCTCGGCAGTGTTTTCTGCACCGCCTCCCGTATACATTTCATCTTCCAGCGTGATGGTATCCGAATCGCCAAGCTTCAGCGCATCGGGGTTGATGATAACAGAATACTCTACGCGATAGTTATCCGCGCTGTATTTTCCTGTCTTTTTCACAAGCTTGGATTCATGCTTGACTTCGGTATCTGTGCTAGCGTTTAATCCGTTCCAAGATGCAGAGTTAGAGACGATTTTAAAATCGGATTCCTTAGTAAGATCCAAGAGATTATCGTCTACTTTTGCAGCAAAACGGATCATGATACGGTCAACATATTTCGCGTTGGGATAATGCAGATACTTGAAATTATCGGTAAGCTTAAATGTTAAATCTTTGCCGCTCTGAGTGACACTAAAGAAGTCAGAGGTCGAAAGGTTTCTCGTGGTATCGCCTACATAATATTTGCCATCCCTATGCCATTGCGCTTTCGAACTGTATCCACGCCATGTTCTACCGGTGGTGTACATGTCATCAGCTCCATAGCGCACTACAACATAAGCAGAGCCTTCAACATAACTCAGGTGGTCAGACAGTTTGTCGGTAACAGTTGTAGCCGACCAGTTTTCCAGTTTGCCGGGGGTCAGCTCCAGCTGGTAATAGACATAGGTGCCGTCGGACTTGTTGCCATTAAAATCCGTGTAACCGTTGCCGTATTTTACTTTGACGTCGCGGTCTTTGTAGGAACCATTATCTTCATCATTGCCGGGCTTATTGGCAGAGGTTTTGACAAGCGCCTTGGTGTCATCGGCGGGTACGGTAAACTGGTAAGTGGCAGACTGGCCTTCACCCTTGTTCTTGAATATAATGGTTTGGCCGGCACTCAGCTTCGAGCTATCGTAGGTTGCCTTAGTAGAGTACTCGGAAATCTTAACCTGATCCAGCGAGCCTGTAAAGGTATCGTCCTTTTTGAACTCCAGCTTGAAGGAGCGAACGATGTCAGTATCCTGAGGAGAGTTGTACTTACCACTCCAACCTTCGGATTTATAATATTTGATATTTAACGTCAGACCCGCTGGCAGATTATTATAGTTATAAGTCGTGCCTTCCACAACGATTTCCAGATTGTTGCGGATCGCCTGCTCCAGCTCGCTCTTGATGGCATAATGGTCGCCCTTTTCGGGCCTATAGATCGTATCCTGGATCTCGATTTCACCATTCTTCCAGTTATTGTGGGGCAGCTTGACCTCCAGACTCCACGGCAAGGTAAAGACGCCATTAACCATCTGGGAACTGTTCAGAGTATCAGAATCAAGAGGTTTCTTGGTAACTTCCTTTTGCCCCTTGTTATAAGTAGCGTCACCCTCGTCCTTCCACTCGGATCCGTCCTTCAACTTGATCGTTGCAGTATTGGTTACCTTTCCAAGCGTTTCAAAGTTATCCGGTACGGTTGTTGTATAGGTCACCGTGTATTTGTAACCGCCCGCAGGAGTAGCCTCGTTGAAGGGGGCTGCATTCGGGAAGATGTAGGTGAAACTGGACGCACCATCAAAACCGGTTATCGTGGCCTTTTGATCACCGTTGTTGTTCTTGATAATGATATTGCCTTTAATTTTGGTACCATTAGGCAGGGTATCACTCAGCGTATACCCGGTCAATTTGTTACCGTTGGGGTAGATATCAATTGTCCAAGTGATCATATTGGTTTTCGGGTCATAACTGCCGCTTTTTTGCAGCTCGTCAGTGAAATTGACCTCTTTGCCGCCGGTCTCACCGTTGGCAGTAGCGATATTACCGATCTTACCCCAGCCCTGCTTGTTTTTCTTGAACACAAGTTCGTAGTCCAAACGATACCACTGGCCGGCTTCAAGCGCAGGCAGTTTCTTGCCGTCCTTTGTTGTTATAATGAGCGCAGGACGACCGTCTACGGTAGTTTGCGCCCACTTATAATCAGAGTACTCGTGACTAGCGCTGATCTTATATTGATTTTTGAGCAGGTGGACATTTTGATACTTGATATCGGTGAACATAGAAGTGTCACTGATATAGTTGATCACGTCTTTCAGATCGATCGGCTCACCGCTGCCATAATCGGATTTTACAGTAACCTTATAGTGAACTTTGTAGTAATCACTATCAAGCCGAGTAATCTCCAAGCCGTTAGTATCGTCTTTCTCGATCTTCTTTTCAATTCTGAGATTCGTCTGGTTCTTGATCTCGATAGTATGGCTATCCCCGGGGAAGGTGATCTTGTTATCGGTTGTAGTCGTTGTCTTGCTTACACGGCAGGTAATGGTAAACTTGCCGGTGGTCTGCCCGGTCAAAGCATTATCAAACTTCAAGGTTGCAAGACCGTTCTGATCAACTTCAATGGTACCGATTTTATCGCCGGCTTTATTAAGCAGAGGACCCTTTGTACCAGATTCCAAGGCAATAAGATGGCTGGGGAGCCGATAGGTCAGGGTATCAGGGTTTGTACCCATAACGGCAGAATCGGGAATCATAAAGTCATAGTTCAAGGTAACGTTGTCGTTAACGGTAACAACAACACCGTCGGGCAGATCGGAATAACTGCTATTATTGCCCTTGACATTATAGGTAGCACCATTGATCGTGATCGTAGTGCCGGTGATCCAGGGTTCACGCAGTTCTGTCTCAACACCCGCCGCTGCAAGCATCATAGGTGCCCGCAGTGCGCCGGTAACAGCAGAGGAGAGCATCTCGTCTGCGTACTGGGCGGCGGCAACACTCACTACGCTCAGAACCTCGGCGCTGGAAAGGGTAACTTCAGCCACCTTGCCGTCCACATCGCCGGAGATGACGGTCAGCGTGTCATCGTCCACTGCGCTCACGATGCCCACGGTCTCCACGGGCTGAGCGTCAGTCACGGTAGTGGTCTGCGGCTCGGCAGCGGGGGAAACCACGCTGGGCACAGCGGTGCCAGTGCTGTCCACCGGATTTTTGGCGGGCTGGTCCGGGTCAACGGTGTCGGGGATATCGGGGAGGTCAGGGGTATCGAGGGTGGTCGCGTCCTCGGCGGCAGGGGCGGTATCCAGCGCAGCAGTGCCGGATTCCTCAAGTTCTGCGCCGTTCTCGCCCTCAGCGTCCATGCTGAACAGGTCGTCCAGACCGTCCGCTGCACCGTCGGCGCTGCTGTCCACAGCCACGGTGCGGGTGACGTACTTATTATAAATAACGATGTCGCCCACATCGGCGGCGCTGCCGTCCTCGCCGTCCAGCAGCCATTCCATGTCGCTCATGGAGCTGCGCAGGGCAAGCACACTGGCCTCCTGCGGGATAGCGCTCTGGGGGATACCGGCGTACTTCAGGCAGTAAGAGAGGAACATCACGTCCCACTCGCCGTAGGGGTTGCCGTAGGACTGACCGTAGCGGGAGTAGTAGTGCAGGGTCACGCCGTCCGCGGGGTCGATCTCAAAGTTTTTCTCGCTCTGCTCGTAGCCCAGCTGGGTCTGCGCCACGCTGACCAGATCCTCGGCCCAGTTGCCGGTCATCACGGCCTCGGCGTTGGCGGCCTGCCACTCCTCGGGGGTCTCAAGGTCGGCAGAAGTGTCGCTCAGGCAGGCAACGGTGTGGTGGTGCTCCGGCAGGGGGCAGGTGAGCACTTCCTCGTAGCAGGCGTCAGTGTGGTGGTGGTAGATGGGCTCCACGGTGTCCACCATAGGCGCCAGCGCCACGGGCTCGGCCACAGCCATAGCCGCCAGCTCGGCGCTCTGGGTGGGCTCCACCACCTGCTCCACAAGCTCGCCCTCTTCCAGTCCGCAGGTCAGCTCGTACTCGGTGGTATAGCAGCTTTCGTCGTGGGTATGCTCAAATTTTTCACAGATCAGGCTGCCGTCCTCGGGGTCAAAGCAGTCGTCACCGTGGACGTGCTCTTCCTCCATGCAGGTCAGGGTCTGCACCTCGGTGTAGCAGTCCTCGGTGTGCTCGTGGGGCACAAACTCGATCTGCGGCTCCAGTGCCAGCGGCATTGGCTCAGCCTCAACGGTGGGCTGGCTGGCCTCGGCGGCGGCCACTTCGGCTGCGTTTTCAAGGTCGCCTTCATTATAACCGCAGGTCAGCACCTTGGTGTAGCAATCAGCCGTGTGGGTGTGCTCTTCCTCGCCGCACTGGTACTGCGCGGTCATCGAGATGCCCACGCCATGCAGCTGCCAGTTGACGAACAGGGTGGTGATCATGGCAAGTGCCAGCACAAACGCGGTGTAGCGCCGCAGGGTGTGCCGGTCCTCGCGGAACCGCTCCATGTACGTTCTAAGAATGTCGTTCATAACGGAATACCTCCTCCCGGGGTCAATGGATCAACGAGAAGCTGGACAAGGGCCATATCCTCAGGAAAACCCTGCCAACGATCTGGCTTTTTTCAACGCAGCCTATCACGCTGCTGCGGCTGTCGATGGAGGTGGAGCGGTGGTCGCCCAGCACGAAGTAGCGGTTTTCCGGCACCTGATAGGGGAACCGGATGTCGCATTCGCCCACGGTCAGCGCGTCCACATAGGGTTCGTCCAGCGCCACGCCGTTTACCGAGACCACGCCGTTCACGTCCATATCGATCACATCACCGGGCTGCCCGATGATGCGCTTGAGCAGCAGCTTGTTCTGCCAGTAAAACCCGCATAACTCACCGTTTTCAATGTGATTGGATTTTACCAGCAGGATAATGTCCTTATCATTTAACGTAGGGTTCATGCTGTCGCCGGAGACCTGAAGCACCGGCAGAAACAGCGTAGCCAGCAGCACAGCTACTGCGGCTACCACCACCAGAATATAGATCGTACTGCGCAGCACCCGCTGGTAGCGGCTCTGGTACGCAAGACGCTCACGTTCTGCGGCCACTTCCTCGGTGGAAGGAATGGAAGCGAACCGGATATCGCGTTTTTTCATGTTTCCTCCGAAGGCAGACCATCGGTGCTGCGGTACTGGTCCAGCAGATCGTTAGCCTTGCGGTCAAATGCCTGCCAGCGCTGCTGCACCTCCTGCTTGGCGCGCTCTACCATGGCCTTGCAGTCGGCCTCGGTCTGGGTACGCTTTTGCGCGGCGTCAGCGGTCATGGCGTCGCATTCCTGCTGCGCCTGCGCCTTCAGGTTGTCGGCGTCTGCCTGCGCCTGTTCCAGAATGCGTTTGGCCTCGCTGCGCGCCTGCGAAAGGGTGTTGGCAGCGGTGGCGTTGGTGTCCGCAAGGCTGGCCTGTACCGAATGCAGATAGTCATCGGCGGCAGCCTGCGCGGCGGCGAACACGTTGTTCAGCTCCAGCGCGGCCTGCGCGATGGAACCGGCGCTTTCCAGCCGGAGCTGCCGGTCCTGCAGCTGCGCGGTGAGCGCGGCGTTCTGCGCCTTGAGCTGGTCCTCGCTCTGTTTCAGCGCATAGATGATCTCTATCAGTTCAGCGCGGTGCATCCGCCGCAGTTCACGATCTGCCATTTGTGTACAAACTCCCGAATGTAAAGATAACGAAAAAACTTTCGGAAATACCGAAAAAACTTAAAGAAAATGCCTGAAAAACCGCTTGCCGCCGCGCGATTTGCGCGACCAGAGAGGTCTTTTATAAGCTACCCTATTGTAGCACATTCCCCGTAACAACAATATAACAAATCAGACACAAAATCAAGAGGTAAAGCCCAAAAAAATATCGCAAATTGTTCTGCTTTGTGTGCAAAACACCCAAAAATAAGGTAATATACTGCAGAGTTGTTAAAATTTCCCTTCATAATTCATGAGCGTGAAGTTCTGCGCAGTAATACACTGAATTGCTTCGCCTACGAAAAACGGGAGCCGCACTTTTTCGAAAAAAGCGCGGCTCCCGTATCCAGACTTTGGGGTGATCCCTTTTACTTGCCGAAGCTGCCCAGCAGGCTGTTCAGCGATACAAAGGACTGGTAGATGACGTTGACGTTGTTGATGATGGAGCTTGCACCGGAGAAGATGCGGGCGATGTAGTTGAACACCTTACCAACGTCCAGGAAGGTCTGATAAGCGTTGCTGGCGCCGCCGTCCAGATAGGTCATCTCCTCGGCTTCGATAGCGGAATAGCTGGCGGGCATTTTCATGGTAGAAGTAGTCATGGTAAGATCCCTTTCTTCAATGGTATCATTGCGTTTACAGCAGTGTTCAGAACATGGTGGCGACCAGCAGGGTAGTAAGCAGGGCACCGGCCACAAGTGCAGGCCCTACATACTTTTGCCACTGGGTGGCGGCGGGCAGGGTGGTGGGCTGCGGCACGGTAGTGGTACCGGCCTTGGCAGTCCAGTGGGCGTAGATGGTAGCATCGGAGGTGAACACGGTGGAGGTGGTCACCTTGCTGCCGCCCACCGGCTCGGTGTACCAGCCGTCAAAGGTGTAGCCCGTCATGGTAGGCTGCTCGGGCGTGCTCTCCAGCTTGCCGGACAGGTTCGTGTAGGTGACCACAGTAGAGCAGATGCCGCCTTGGGCATCCATACCAATGGCGTACACGTTCTCTTCCTTTTTGCTCCCTGAAGTTTTGTCGGCAGCAAATGCAGCCGGCAGCGCGCAGCACAGCAGCGTGAACAGGCAAAGCCCGACCACCAGCGTTTTCAGGAATTTTTTCATGAGATCCCTCGCTTTCCTTCACAAAGATGGAGACACTGCCCCGTCCGGGCATAGCCCGGACGCAGGAGAAGTTTCTTCAACATATTTTTATCACATTCAGTGTACCAGAACCGCAACAAAAAATACAGTCTTTTGAGAAAATAATAAGAAAAATCAAGAAAAAAATAAATTTCACCTTTGCAAGATGAATTTTATGCCCGTGTAGACTGTGTTTTTTGAAAAACGCATCCCGCAAAACTTACCTTTCGTAAAAACATGGCAGGATATGGAAAACGCAAAACCTTTGCCGCAAAGCCAAAAAACGACCCAAACCCAGCAGGCGGAGCACAGAAAAAAGCTGCAAAAACGCGGCGCACCTCTTGTGGAACAGCGGAAAATATGCTATACTATCTTGCATGATGCGCCATCGCCAAGCGGTAAGGCAGGGGACTTTGACTCCCCCATCGTAGGTTCGACTCCTGCTGGCGCAACCAGAAGAAAGCCGTTGTACAGTTTCCTGTGCAACGGCCTTTTTATTTTTTGCCCTCCGGCAGCTTGAAGTAGCCGCGGTATTCGTCTGAGTAGATCTTGCTGCCCATACGGCTCACGCCGCCGTACAGGTGGGTGCGCATCAGCGGCTCAATGGCGTCCAGATCCTTCTCCCGCAGAATGCGCAGCATCTCGGCGTGCTCGCTGACAACGCTGGGCACGTTGCGTGCGCCCACGATGTCCAGACGGATAAAGCGGGAGTAGTCTGCCTGCGGACGGGTCATCTGCTCCCAGAGGTACTCCTTGCTGGTTTTATGGAACCAGTACTCGTGCATGGCAAGGTCGCAGCTGAGGAAATGGTTGAAATCAAAGTTTTCCGGGGCGCTGCGCCCCGCGGCGGCTTCCAGCAGCATATTATAAAGGTGTTCTACCGCAAGGATCTCCATGGGCGAGCAGCTCTGCACAAAATCCCGGAATACCATGCCCTCCACCGCAACACGCTGGAAGATGAGCTGATCTACCACGCCAATATCAATGGCGGTAACGATGGTGCCCTTGCAGGGGATGATTTGCACAAAGCGGTTCTGTTCCAGCCGCTGCAAAACGCTGCGAATGGGGGTGCGGGAAACACCGAACCGCTTGCACAGCTGGTTTTCGCTCAACGCTTCCCCGGGCAGGATCTTCAACGCGCAGATCTCGTCCTCGAGAATATGATAGAGCTCATCCGTGTGCTGTAATGTAGCCATAGTCGTTCTCCATTTATCCGGTAAATTAAGCTTATTATCATTGTACCGTTACAGCAACTGAATGTCAATGCTGGAATGGAACTTAATTTGAACACTTGTATACAAGCATGCGCGCTCGCGCACGGAACTGTTCCTGAAACTGGAAAACGGATATACCACTTTGCAATGCGGGAAAAGTGCTGATAAAATGCCGCGATCAAGTGACTGCTGTACCAAATGCACAAAGAAAACAGGAAATAACTATCAAATTGCTATAATTGCAAGGCGCTGTGCTTGTTTCGCGGTAACGCTGCGAGATGATATGCTGTATACAGGATTTTACTAAAAAGCTGAAAGGGCACACACCCCGCAGATACCGGCTCGTCCCCGGCAAATACAACAGGGTGTTTGCCTATTTGCGTGCGTGCTTGCTTTGCTGCACAAAAGGCGGTAAACTGGGTACAGACAAAATGCCCGAAAAGGAGAAACGACATGGCATATACAAAGGCTGACCTCAAGCACGACCTTGCCGCGATGGGGCTGACAGGCAACGAGACCATCCTGATCCATTCCTCCATGAAGTCCATCGGCCCGGTGGAGGGCGGCGCAGACACGGTTCTGGACGCATGGATGGAGTTTTTTACGGAGGGCTTGCTGCTGCTGCCCACCCACACATGGCGGTTCATCAACGAGGAAAAACGGGTGTTCGATGTGCGCCGCAGCCCGTGCTGCGTGGGCATTCTGCCGGAGCTGTTCCGGCAGCGCCCCGGCGTGGTGCGCTCGCTGCACCCCACCCACAGCATGGCGGCTTACGGCAAGGGGGCGGCTGCGTATCTGCAAGGAGAGCTGGACGCCAACACCCCCTGCACTCCCGGCGGCTGCTACGACCGGCTGCGGGCAGTCCACGGCAAAGTGCTGCTGCTGGGGGTCACCCACGCCCGCAACACCTTTATCCATAGCGTGGAGGAAGTACTGAACGTGCCGAACCGCCTGACCGACAAGCCCATGCAGATGACCGTGGTGGACGAAGCCGGGGCGCAGCACACCGTCTATATGCGCCGCCACTACAACGCGCAGCAGCCGCATATCTCGGAGGATTTCGTCAAGCTGGAACAGGCGTATCTGGACTGCGGCGCAGCCCGGAACACGAAATTTGGCGATGCAAGCTGCATTTTGTGCGACGCCGAGGGGCTCTTCCGGGTCACCCGCCATGTTCTTGCCCCGAACCCCGAAGCCTTTGTCACCGAGCCGGTCATCCCGCCGGAGCGCTGGCAGGAGATAATTTTATAATGCAATGCCGGGCAGCAAATAGAAAACCCTCTCAGTCATCGCTGTGCGATGCCAGCTCCCCCGAAGGGGGAGCTTTTTAGCATCTGAAAGTTTGTAGCAATGAAGCTCCCCCCTCGGGGGAGCTGGCGCGTTAGCGCCTGAGAGGGTTCTGCCCGGCATTTTTATCTTTTATTCAGCAGAAGCGGATACGGTACTCCCGGGGGGTGCAGTGCTTGATCTCCCGGAAGATCTTGATAAAGTAGCTGGCGTCCGAAAAACCGCATTCCAGCCCCACCTCGCCGGTCTTGAGCCGGGTGGAGCGCAGCAGCTCGGCGGCCTTTTCCACCCGGAACTGCTTGACGTACTGGATGGGCGTGATACCCAGAAACTGCCGGAAACTGCGCAGGCAGGCACTTTCGCTCAGGGCAACGCACCCGGCCAGCTTTTCCACGGTCAGCTCCTCGGCGTAGTGCTCCTCTACATAGCGGAGCATCTGCTTCATCCGCTCCGAGGCAATCTGCTCCTGCTCCGATACCTTCACCTTGCCGCTGACGCATTGGGTGATGAGCAGCCGCAGGGCGGCAGTAAGGTGGTAGCGCACCCGGTTCTCGTAGTCAAAGGGCTCGTCCGCCACGCCCTTCCACGCCTCCCGCAGGCAGAGCAGTACTTGCCGCTGCCATGGCACGGCCTCGTCCAGCAAAAAGAAGGGCGGCGTGCCAGGTTGCAGCAGCGGGCGGATGAGTTTTTGCCAGAATACGGTGTCCATGCCGCCGACCAACCGTGGCTGGAACACGCCGGAGTGCAGCAGCGCCCTATCCTCGGCAGGCTCTACCGCGTGCAGTGCCCCGGAGTTGATGAACACCCCCTGCCCGGTCTGCAGGGTCAGCCGGGTCTTGTTCACGTCCACATGAATGGGCCCCAACGCCGCCAGAATGAACTCAAATTCCTCGTGCCAGTGCCACGCCACCGAGTAGCAGGAAAGATCCTCGGCATAGCAGGCGATGGGGAACAGCGGGCTGCCGTGCTGGGTCTGCTCCCGCCCGGCGGCATCCGCCACCACGGCAGTAGCGCTGGACAGCCCCACCCGGCTGCTGGTATAAGAGGCACAGCTTGTCTGATATGCCATATTCACCAATTCCTTTCCGCAATACTTTGAATGTTTTTTATCAATGCCGGTTTTGTTGCATATACTATGCGGTTCTGTTCTATAATTTGCGATTGTTTTGTGGTATTATCCTATCAGAGCTTCCAAGCTCAGTATAGCACCAAGGCAGCCGGGACGCAAGCTGTGCAAGCGTTTCCACTGCCGGGCAAAACCGCTATTCTCCCGCCGCCTGTCCAAAGAGGACTGGACGGCAAGTGTAACATAAACCAGTTTATCAAGGAGGTATTCCTATGCTTCGGATCGAGTATTTTGATAAGGAACGTTTCATGCGCCAGCTTTCTGCCAGCCACGGCAGCGTGCTGCTGCATCTGGACAACGGCAAGACCTGCGACCTGAAAAAGGACGCTACCGCATGTTCCATGCTGCAGATGATGGACACTGCCCCCAAGAAGGGCTTTGACCTCACCGTGACCGACCCTGCCGACGTGACCGGCTTCCTGCGCTATATGCTGGAGGCAGGCCGTACCGAGCGCGTGGCCGGCTGAGTAATGCCAATCTCTTATCCCAATAAGTGTCACAGCAATGCAAAACGCCCGCTCCGGTCATGCCGGGGCGGGCGTTTTGCCTGTTTTACCGGAGGGCTTGCGCGGGCGGGCAGTCTGTGGTAAGCTGAAAGCAGAAAAAACAAGATGGAGGGAACGACTATGAACCTGAAGGAAGCATTCCGCTACCAGAACAAGCTCCAGTCCCTGTTGGACGAGGCGCAGGGCATTCTGGATTGCGATGCCAACGTGACCAAGGTGGCCAACACCTATCTGCGCCATAAGGTGATGCCCGAGGCCGAGGACGAGACCGTTATGGACGTGGCACAGACCGAATATGCAGAGCAGGTCACCGACGTTGCCCGGTTCATGCTCTATCTGCTGGAGGAGAAGAGCCGCCTGTTTGCCGCCATCCGCAAGGCAAAGGATGCACTGGACATGGATATGGACAGCGAGGTCAGCCTGAATGCCGCGCGGCAGAGCATTGCCCGCACCTTCAAACGGATGAACGACCTGCGCAGTTCTGAGCAGCTGCTCTCCGGCGGGGGCACCGGCTACCGCTTCAACGCCGAGGGCAACCAGATCTCCTACTGCTGCGATGTGAAGCGGGTGACCACCATCAACTACGACCGCAAGGTCATCCATGCGGCGCTGAGCAAACTGAACCGGCAGGCAGACGAAACCTCCAACCGGCTGGACCTCTGCCTTGTGACCTCCAAGGTGGACTACACTGTCCCCTTTGATGTGAACGCCAGCTTTGCCGAGGCATTTGAGATCTATCTGGAAAACGCCAAAAACTAAATAAACGTTCCACCGGCTATTTTGGGTGCGGCAAGCGCCGGGTGCACAGCTGCCGGTTCAGGTGCAGATGAACTATAACGCTGCACATTTCCGCAAGGAAGTTTTGGTACGGCTCACCTTACGAGCCAGCTATTATGAAAAAATCTTGCGTTCGGCTTTTCCGCCACCGCCAGACGCTTTTTCGCCGAAACCGTCCCTTGCTCCTTCCCGCATTCCTGCTTTTGCGCTTACGTCTCCATGGGCAGGCAGGCAAGCCACCCTTCATGAATTTGCCCCGCAGACTGCTGCGGGCACACACTTTCTGCGTGCCGGGTGGGCGCTCTGCGCCCCTTTGCACGCGGAGTAAAATGGCAGCCGCCCCTGCGCTTGCCGTATCCAAAATAGCCGGTGAAAAAACCAAAACCGGAGGAATGCTCTATGAAAAAATGCAATCTGTTTTATCTCAGCGGACTGTTGTTTTTTCTTGCTGCGGCGCTGAACTTTTTTACCGGCGAGGATCACTCCACGGCGGTGGTATGGCTCTGCCTTGGCTCCAGCTTTTTGTGTCTGGGGTATTCGCAGCAGAAAAAATAAAGCATTCCTGCAGCCCCGGCGGTGGAAAAATCTGGCCGGGGCTGCAATTCTTTGCGAGACTCGTTCGTATTCCAGACAGAACGACCAAATTTCGACAAAGACGAGGTATGTGTATGTCAACCAAACCGATCCATTCCACTGCTGCGACCCGCTTTGACCTGAGCGCAGCGGCTCTTCATATCCTTGCTATGGCGCTGATGCTGATGGACCACCTGTGGGCGACGTTGCTGCCCGCGCAGGAATGGCTGACCTGTGCCGGGCGGGTGGCGTTTCCCATCTT
>OGMF01002594.1_pt1 | contig 15057 bp, 13 predicted proteins | sample 1572921 | NCBI WGS metagenome assembly OGMF01 (sample SAMEA2581919, study PRJEB24529) | metagenome | biome: Human gut stool | place: China | collected 2011
TTTTTCATTGCGAGAGAGATTTTTCCTTCGCGAGCGAGAGGGATTCGCACTTTTTGATAAGATGATAGTATCACATTTTTCGCCTCATGTCAACCATGTAAAATTGTTTCATCTTGTCGTGCTTGATCTTCGGAGCGTCCGGGACCCGGGGCTGCCGCCGGGGGCGTTCGCCCTGCCCAGATGCGCTCCTCAGGGTGGGTGATGATAGGGTTGTATAGTGCTTTGATTGGTGTATTGATGGACGAAATTGAATGATACGCTTTTTCTGATTCAGATTTTTAAAGAATAACTTTTGAAGCGATTGAAGTTGTTTTGATGCGCTGACTGCCTTGATGGATTCTCACCTGTGATGCTCGTTACTGCTTATTCAGCCCCCACTCTCCCCTGCTACCTCTTTTGCTGAAATTTCACCGGAAGTGATTTTGAGAGATGAAGTGAGAAACGTGTATATTTGTTCGATATGAAGCAATTTTTCTGCTATAAAACCGCATGGATGGGATTTTGAAAAGATTATTTCAACTTTGTGAGGATATCGTCTGCGCTCATGCCGCTTGCCAGCAACTTTTTCAGCACAGCCTCTGCTTCGGTCTTCTTAGCTTCTTCAGCGGCCTTAGCATCTGCCTTTGCCTTCTTCGATTCCAGAGATGCCACTTCTTTTTCGGCCTTCTTCAGAGCAGTCTTCTTCTCCTTCAAATCAGCCTTCAAAGTGTCAATGTTGGCGGTGATAGATGCAATCTCAGCTGTGAGTGCTTCCTTTGCTGACTGCTTTTCGGCGAGCTGTGCAGCAAAGTCAACGGTTGCTTTTACGGTCTTGGGCTTGTTCTTGCTACCTTTGGGACGGGGCATAGGGGACACCTCCAATGTTATTTGATGACTTCAGTATAACACGCGTCCTTTATGTTCGCAAGAGGTGCAGTTTGTAGAATAAAAATATATCTTGATTTATGCACAGGGATGGCAGAAAATCTTCTGCGAGATGGTGGAAAAAGTCCGTGCAGGCGGAAAAATCATGACGATTTATAAATAGAAAACCATGAATTTTTGAATGATTCATTATTAAATTTTAGCAAGTTTTGAATGCTAAGATTTACTTGAACCACTTCCCAACAAAAACATAAATCGACAACTCTTTGGATAGTGCTTTTTTCTTACTTTAACACGCAATATCAACATTAGGTGTTACAAGAATCTGACCGTCCAAGCATTCTGGACAATTAACGTATTCTATGGCGCCTTCAGGATATTCTACAATATCTATCTAAAAGAAATATTTTCCCCGCATTTTGGACAGGAACACTCAGAATAAAAAATTTGATTTATTCTAATTCTTATTGGAGGATTCTCAGGATGATCTATTTCATCAGTTGATAAAAATAACGCAAATTACTATATTTTCTGCTTTACTTTCGATTTTACAATATTTACGACCGCTTTTGGCCCAAACATAACAGTCATATGGATGCATAATGCTGCCACTACCATGATAGCCGCCGACACAAGCAGTTCAATCCAGTTATCAGGATTCATAACATCTGCAATGCCTTTACACGCCAGCACCATGATTACAGCAGATCCAAGATGTCTTACGATAACTTTATAAAATACTTTCGGTGAAACCCCAATACATTTTGCAGAGTAAAGCGGATTAAAAACTAAGTTGATGAAAAGCATCAGCACTGAGGTAGTTCCAACAACCGCAATCGGGCCAAGATGTGTGTAGTTGAGAAGGAACCACATCGAAAAAACATTTATAACGCCGCTTATTATTGTAATCCAGCAAGGCAGTTTGTTTTTTAATGTCAATGTGTTCACATAATAGATTGGCTGACTTACGCCAGCCATCAAACTTCCCATCACTGAAACAACTGCCAGTAGATAAAGATACTCATAATCCTGATTGGGAAGCCATAACCTGAAGTACAGCCTTCCAAGTGCTAAGAAACCCGCAAATGCAATGTTGGAGAAAAAACCACATATACCCATTGCTTTTTGCGTTTCCTTGATATATCGATTCATATCTCCGCTGGCGTAACTCTGCATCAGCTGAGGCTGGAAAGGTTGAAATACTGTGACATACAAAATAGAAAAAATCGAATCAAAACTTTTAATTACTGAAATTTGACCTGTTTGAATCGCTGAAAGCATACGGTTTGAAATAATTAAATCCAATCCGCTGTTCAGCACATTGCCAAGGGAATTTAGTGATGTCCAGACTCCCTTGCTTATCACATCTGCAACGTATCTGAATTTAACGACACTTACATCAAAATGCAGTTCCGGTGTGTACTTCTTTATCAAGTACCTATTATAAACCGCCAGAACAGTCGACGCAATAAAGGCACCGAAACCGACAAACCAGACCGATGGAGAAAGTAACTTGAATAAAACAATCAAAACCGTAGCTTCTACAAGATATGATACAATTTTGGCTATGCCAACAAGATCCAATCTATCCTTAATATAAGCAGCAGCTGAATACGGTGTAGTCACAGTCTGTGTGCAGAACTGGAGAAATATCCAGAAGAACAAAAACTTTACGGATGAAACAATGGAGTCAGGTATTACCAATAAATATTCCAGGAAAAAGATACCCACCATTGCAATCAATAAAATTGCAATCGAAATCGAATAGCATGCCGCTACAGAAGATGAGTAATATCCGTTGGCGCGCTCCATATGCTCTTTGTGATATTCAATTGTGATAAATCTGATGATAAACGTTGTCAATGCGATAGTGATGATTCCTGCATAACTGGTAAACGACTTTGCGATTGATACAAAACCATACGCTTCTATACCAATCTCATCTGTTATGTACGATGTCAAAATCAGAGTAATTAGATAACTTATAAACACGCCCGCACCAGATATTAAAATCGTTACTGCCAATCGTTTGTTTTTTTCCATGATTTTCTTGAAATGCCTCTTGTTGAATTTCTTTTTAGTAGCTTCTGTACGACAATCTATTCTTTACACGAATATCATTTCCCTTGTAGGCAAAAAGATATATCATCATGAGCAGAAGATTCGAAGGTAGTGAATTAAACTGTGCTTCAAACAGCATATCAACGAACATGCCAAACATTATTATTGTCAACAATAGCTGTATCCGCAGATCTTTTTGCTGTTCAATTTTCTTGAAAACAGAAATGTACAGTATTGAGCAAGTGCTGAAAAGGACGATTCCACCCTGCAAAAGCAGATTAAGCCACTGATTGTGGGCACTTGTAAAAAAGACATTTCCCAATAATTTTGACATTGCATCTGCACCCATGTCTCCCCAACCGAATAATGGCTTTTGTGAGATCAGAAGCAAAACCTGCTGCCAAATGATCGTTCGCCCGCTGAAAGTCATAGTTTTCTTGAATATGCCTACAACGATATTCTGAAAAAGTCCTGTCTGTCCTTCAACGATTGCAACGGCAACCAGAAGGTACGCAAACAAAAATGATTTGATGTTTATGTGAAGGTTCCTTTCCTTTTTTGACAAAAAAATCAACATAGAGACACTTACAAATACAATGACGATAAGCGATGTGGATGATTTTTCTAAAACAATCGCAGTAAGTGAAACAAACACGGTGACGTACGAAAGTATTTTATTATGTAAATTTCTCCGTACCGTGTACCGCCAACCGTTTAGGAGAATTTCTATCATATAATAGAATATTCTATTGTTTTTTCTACCAAACACCCATATCGGATCATACGCAGTAGACCACATATCAAAAACGCGTGCTTCTTGTATTAATCCATTCGGGAAAAACAGCAAAGCCAGAAAGTCAAGCAGAACATATATCCCAAGCACTCGGCTGATGATGACCAGCACCATCTCTCCACGTTTTTCCAGCATAGTATCTATAACACCAAGAAAAATCAGAATCTTACCATACGATGTGATCTGGTGCATACCAGACGCTTCCGTGTGATTGAAAACAGAAATAGCCGTCAGAAAAAAATAATAGATTAGCAGTATTACTTCAAAAGACTTCGGTTTATATTTTTTAGACAGCAAATACAATGCGCCAAAAATCGCAATGATGTTATTCATCGCTGCAGTCAAGCCGTTTGTAAAAAAATATGGCATCAACACAAACAGCGAATAGAACCCCAAAAAAATGCCGTCTAATGATGCAGTTTTTTTCAATTAAACTCCTCCATCTTCTGCATTTCAAACTTTCAACTGCTTCTTAAAGTTGGCCAACAGGGCCTCTTCGGAGAAGGATGCTTTGAATACCTCAAAAACTTCTGCATTGAACCGATGAATTTCTTTTTTCATCAAAAAGTTGCAGGCTTCAATCCATTCCGGAGCTGTGTTGCAGCGATAAATCAGATTTCCTCTTAATTCTTCCGGCGTGCCTTCCCAATAACCATTCAAGCTTTCGGCGGTGCTGATCATGCATTTTCCAAGGGAATATGCTTCGATCGTTTTCACTTTCATGCCGCCGCCATCAAAAACCGGTGCGATCACAATATCAGCATTTTCATAATAAGGCACCATCGAATCAACCCGTCCGACTAGCCGTATCCTGTTTTCATCCACATTTCCCCGAAGCTTCAGTGCACCATCGCCAACAACATTGATCTGGCACTGCTGTTCCAGATATGGAAAAACATTTTTGTAGAACCAGTTGAAGCCGTCAATATTTACATAGTAAGAAGAACAGACAAACAACATCTGTTTCAGGGCCGAGTTGGCTATCACTTTTGCGGCATAATCTGCGTTGATTTGAGGAACAGGCGCTCCCATCGGGATGACGGCATCCGGCTTGCACCCATAGTGCATTTTCAGTCGTGCTGCATCCGCATCATTGAACACCCACTTCTCGTCCATATATTCCAGCGCAGCGCGTTCCTGATGGATTACCCGCTTGTACTCCAATTTCACATGGAGTTGGCTCGGCTTGCAGTCCTGTATTCTTTTCTGGAATAGATCTGCTGAAATATCATGAAAAAAACAGATTATTTTCGTTTCAGGGGAAACCTGTTTTATTGCTCTGAACAGGTTTCCCATATCGGATTCCTCTGAAAAAACAAGCCCAATCTTTTCAGTCCGAACTACTCTACACATTCCGCCAATCATTTCGTTGTTCAGAAAGGTGGTATTACCCTGCAGATACCTCAGAACACGCTGGAATACATTCTTCGTTGTATAGCCATAAGAAATGAACTGTTCTCGTTTCTCTGCTTTCGGTGAAAGCAGATCGACTATCCAGATATTTTCTTTTCCATAGATGCTTTGAAGAACACTCAGATGAGTCCTTGCTGCAATATTATGTGGTCCACGTTTATGTATATACAAAACTTTCATCATTGCTTTACCCTATTACTTCTTGTACTTCTTTTTGACTGCCAGCCAAAGCTTTCTCGGAATCAATAGTTTGATGCACTGTTTCGCACCTGCTTTCACCTGATCTATATGGAGTTTCCGTTTCAGAATAATTTTCCTAAACGCATCCTGCGCAGCCACCTCATAATTTCCGGTTTGCATATAGCGATTCAAAAAAGCCTCTCGTTCCAGACCGGCAACCGACGGATGTCGCAATTGTTTTTCGCCGCGAATCGGCTCATCCAGCGGACGATCAAGCACGATCAATTTCTGCGTTTCTGCCACAGCACAGAGCAGATCTTTCCCCTTTTTTGTGTTGACAAGTACAGTGGATACGTTTTTTATATCAATATCGCAGGAATCTACATCCCATACATGGAAATCGCCGATTGTCAAGTCTCCTGTTCTATTTTGTTGTGCAAACTTGCAGACATAGCAAGAGTCCCTGTAGATAAGTGCATTATGGTATCCGATTTGATAAAGATCATCTTCATCAACATACTTTATATACGCCGGAGTCTCTGAATTATGCGTGTACAAAGTATATGCATAATTCGATGTATCGAATTTTGCATCCCTGAAAAAACCATTTACTAATGTTTTCCCAAGCTTTTGAGAAACTGCCGCAACATGGTCTTTCAGATATTCCGGATTTGGTGTACCGTGGCAGATTATATCAACCAAAAATAATTTATCCTGCGGAATTCTGAGCACCGAAAAATAGTTTTTTATAGCTGAGACCTGACAAGGCAACCCTATAAAAAGTACGCCGAATCCTTTTTTCACTTCCTCGGCAACTTGTTTATATATCCGATCCGGAAAAGAATATGTATACTTTGAATTCCGAAATTTGCAAATGTCCTCTTCTCCAGTTCCCAAAGTAAGATGGCATTCAAACGATTCATCCAGACAGGCTCCAATAAATTTATAGCCCGATTCCATTGCATATCTGTACAGGGATGCTGCTATACCGCCGCTGGCAGAATACCAACGAATTTTCTCATCGGATGCCCAGCATGCCTTGGCCTCAAGGGGGGGATGAAACTCTGCAGGATTCCTCATTGGGCATACTTTTTCACACAACCCACAGCTGATGCACTCTTTTCCTTTCGTCATAGAAAAGGAAGAAGCCTGTCGTGTTCTCACGACACAGTTCTTGGGGCATATATTTTCGCACGCACCGCAGGCTGTACATATTTGGGCGGGACAGATTTCTTTGCTCATAGCAGCATTTCTCTCAGCACATTCCATGAATTTTCTCTCATTTCCTTCATGTTCTGATCCAACAGACTATAATCAATTGGGATGTCTTTTTGTACATTCTCGGGTAGCCCTTCTCTTTTTTCAATTCCCAAAGTCTTTGAAAGTGCATTCATTCTTGATTTGTTGGTCCAGTTAAAATAAAAAACCTGCTTGTGAAAATACAGAGAAAATAGCAGCCCATGATAGGATGCAGAAAACACGACTTCTGCATTCTGGAACAACTGCAACCATGTCTCCAGACTGGTAGGACGGCAATCTTTCGTGCCCATGACAGGAGCTCTGTAATTGATATAGTATACCGGCATTTTGTGCGCTTTGCCGTACTCAATAGCACTTCGAATGCATTTATTTTCTGGGTCGCTCATATATACAAGCACGTATTTTTCTTTTGAGACCACCGCATTACCCACGAACTCTTTCCAGAATTTTTCATTCCAAAGCATTGTCGGGTCGCAAGTGACATTCACTTTCTTCCCCGTCAGCTCAGAAATCCAGTCGGCAGCATCGTGCTCGCGAACCGAGATTGAATCAAATCGGGACAACAGCTCTCGAACTTGAGTGGCTTTATTCTCATCCCATTTTGTTCCTACTGAAGAAGAAAAAGAAAGCTTTTTTTTCTCAGGAGAAGCAAAATCGAGCATATAAGTAAAGTCATTTCCTGTAATATTCAAGCCCCAGACAATGTCGCTTCCTACGAGAAATGTGTCATACTCCTTATTTGCCTCGTTGATATTATCACGACTATATTCTCTGGAACAGCGGACGTTTTTGCGAAGCGTTCTCTGAAAGTTCTGCTTTCGCGCTTCAAGGTTTTTATGCAGCAGTAACGACTTTACGATATCTTTTGCTGTCTTTGCCTCCTTAAGCGGCAGAGTACTTTCTCTTTGTTTTATAGCGGCTGCTGTATAATCAATCAATTCAACGTCTATACCCAAGGATTCGATTGCTTTATATAGAGCCAAAGTCTGAAGCTGCGAACCAAAGTTTATGGTATTGTGAATTGTGATATATCCAACTTTCCCCATTACATCCTCCAATATTTTTAACTGATATCATTTGGTTTTAGCAAGCTGCGAATCCGATAAACAGCAACGAATGCACAAAACAACATATAGCCCGAAGCCCCACACTGCTTCGTTATAATTTCTTTTCTATTATCAAACTGATAGGTGTAACCCGGGCGGTTATTCAGGTTTACATAATTTTTGGCGCAAAATCGAAGGATATTTCTTTCGATTCTGTTATATGTGTTCTTTGAGATGGCGTTCTTTTCGACAAGGTCTTTCCCTACCATTCCGAGGTAGATTCTAACAAAATTATCGATCAGATTATATCCTTTTTTTCCTTTATAACCGCCTTTGTTCTTAGGCTGAACATTATAGAAATAGCAGTAGTCATCCACCACAAACTTTTTCTTCCATGTCTCTGCAAAAAGTAGCGAGGTATGGGGGTACATATAGTTACAGTCTATTCCCAAATTCATGATATAGTCAAAATCTTCCTTCCAGATAGAGAACGAGGTGCTCCAAGTAGAAAGATAGTTGACCTCATTCATGAAGTCATCGAATGTATCAAATTCAGTTTTTCTGTCTTTGTTACGCAGTGTATAAAAAAGTACCGGTTTTTCTTCACTATATTCTTTTACATCATCAATCAGCTTTTGCAGGCTTCCTTCATGAAACATGCTGTAATCGTTATGAAGCTTTAAAAAATAGCCATCACCCAATTTGAGTGCCTCTTCAGAATTGCGAAAGCCCTCACACTGTACTTTTTTATAGTGCAGATTATCCAGCTTGGAGTATTTCTGCGCAATCAGATCCGCTGTCTCATCTGTATCCGAATTGTCCGTAATGCAGATGTCGTATTGTGCTGGATCGCATTTCTGCGCAAGAATACTCTGTATCAGTTGGTCGATAATATACTCCCTTTTGTAGGTCGGAACGCAAATCGATATAAGCGGTCTACTTTTCATTTTTTCTCCAATTTTCTATTTATTTAAAGTATGTACAATTTCCTTGACGGATTTCTGATTCACCTGCATATACAAATCGTTTTTGTAAGCAATCACTTTTTCCTTGGTCAGCTTTTCAAAATCCAGCTTTGAGACTTCTTTTATTACATCTCCTTCAAAACGGTACCGAACCAATTTCGCCGGTATACCCGCAACGATGGCATACGCAGGCACATTTTTTGTAACTACTGCATTTGCAGCAATTACTGCACCTTTCCCTATGTGGACACCGGACATAATAGTGGCACCGTAACCAATCCAAACATCATCTTCTATAATAATATCACCCTTAGAAAATGCCTCTATATTGGTCTCATGCAACATTTTCACTTTGAACGGATACGTTGAAAGATGTGTGAGATAATGCTCAACATCCAGAAGGAACGTAACGTGTTCTGCTATCGATACAAAATTTCCAATTTTCAGATGTGCCTGATTGCCAAATGTCACAACATTCAGTTCACCGTATGTGTTTCGTCCAACCGTAGCACAGGACAGTGCAAATCTGTTCATTGGAATGGTTTGGTTTTCTCTGTTTTTTGCTATCCACTTAACTCGAAATAAATAAAGCCTAAGATTATTCAAAAGCCTTCCTGCAATCGAGTACTTGACAATATCACGAAGTATGTTTCGCATTATCACGTTCCTCATAGATGTCCTTAATCGCTTCCAAATAAGCGAATCCTTCTTTCTTGGTAGGCTCTAGCATTGCACCCTCACCCCATTCATTCCATGCAGTTAAAAGGATGTATTCTTTGCCCTGCTGTTCTGTAATATCCATCAGTTTTTTTAGATATTTCTTGAATTTATCGGGTGTGCTTCCAACAACAATTCGTCCCTGCTTGCCACGGCGAGGCGTATCATCGTAAGATACAAACGCACCCTGCCACTCATTTTTTTTCGTCCGATTTTTAGCATTTTTCAAAATAGCATTCCAGACTTTGTCGTACGAATATTTGTACGGTCCCCAATTTGCCATCTTCAAAATCGTCAGTGTCTTAAATACATATTGCTGAAAAGCGCCTCCCCAACCACTATAAACCGGTTCGTAGCAGAAATTATTATCCGAGGGAGCCAGTTTGTTCAAGAAGCTCTTTTTATAGATGATCGTCATACCGGCAAAGCCATTTTCAATTGCCAACTCATTCCAATACTGCACCATTTCTCCAATTTTTGAGGAGTAATTGATGATTTCAAACAGCGGCTTATTATCAACTTTAATATAGCGCTCATCCTTAAAATAGGGGAGCAGATAATCAAAATGTTTCTTCCACTGAGGTTTTTCCCCTAGCTTATATTCGATCAGCACAGAGCCCTGTGCTGTGGAATTTTTCTGTTGATTATTGTCCTCAATTGGAGCCCATGCATTGCCTCTGAAACGACTCCACGATCTTCTCCAGTTTGCATTGTCCCATCCAAAGAAGAATGGAATATCCAAATCTTTGTTTTCAAGGATAATTTCGGCAGGTTTCGTCAGCAATACCTTGTCTTCCGAAAACCAATAATGGTAAATGCCAAAACCATAAACACCATACTTTTTTGCCTGTTCAATCTGCCATGCAATCGACTCTTTCTTTGATAGGTCATAATAGTAGTCATTATACGGTGCAACGGGCTGTTCATGACCGTCATACAACGATTTCGCTTTTTTGACTGAAACCCAATCTGTAAAACCTTTTCCCCAGAATTCAGAGTTTTCAGGAATCTCATGATACTGCGGCAAGTACATTGCTAATAACTTTACTTTTTTCATTTTATATTCTCCATTCTCAAAGATGGTCTATCAATGAATTTATATTTGCACAGAACTGCGTTGATAGAAAATTATTTTCAACCCGTTCTTTTCCTGCTTTGCCATATTTCAAGCTTAGTTCTTTATTTTGGGCGAGTGTCCGCATGGCATCTGCGTACTTTTCCACATTGCGGTTTTCAACTTCAATTCCGGTCACTTTATTTAAGCTGACATAGTTAACGCCACTGCCCGGAATTGTAAACGTAACAGCAGGCTTTGCAAAATACATGCCTTCTGCAAGAGCAATACCAAATGCTTCGTTCTTGGTAATAGACGGGAAGCAGAAAATATCACAAGCCAGATAATAGGCAATCATATCTTCATTACTTACTCGACCAAGGAACTGAATTTTGGCGTCGTCCATTGCTTCTTTCTTCAGCGCTTCTGTCAGCTCACCCTTTCCACCAATATAAATACGAAAACGATCATCCAATAATTTACTTGCCTTTACAAGATAGGTGAAGCCCTTGTACGGGACATGCCGTCCTACACCAAAACAGAGGACCTTTCCCTCGTTTTCCTTCCGAATTAACTCTGCCTTTCTGTAGATTGCAGCAGTAGGGGTCAACCGCTCCATCTGAATACAATTGAGGATGACCTCGCACTTTGCACGGTACTGACTCAAATACGGGCTTCCATCCACATAGTTCGGACTGGTTGCAATTACCTTGTCTGCCCGTTCCAACAAATGCAGTGTTTGACCATGGAATAGTTTCCCAAGTATTTTTTGCTTTGTAATGTCCAAATGCCAATATAATATAAACTTTGTATTTTGGGGGAGCATTGGCAGTAAAAAACTCGAAACAAAGGGATTTGGATAATGCAAAATTACAATATCTGGTGCGAAATCTTGCAGTACTTTTTTTAATTCATGTGGATATGTGAATGACAACGACTGCGATGCTACTTTTGCAAAGCAACCGCAGCGGATTACTTCCACACCATCCACAGAATCGTGCACGGTCTCTTTACGATGACAAAGATAATCGCCATCTTGTGCATCCTCGTTAAAGCAAATCATCTTCTGTTCGATTTGCTTGTCGTCAAGCAGAGAATCCGCAATGTCTCTTGCTACCTGCTCAATGCCACCAATATGCGGATACTGATAGTTGGATATCTGTAAAATCTTTTTCATTTTTCTTACTGTGCTCCCTGCTTTTTCAAAACCGATTCAATGGTCTTGAACAGAATTTTGGTGTCCAGCCACAGAGACGCATGCTGGACATAATACATTTCCATTTTCTGACGTTCACCGCTTTGGTAAGTCGCATTGTTACGGGCATAAGCTTGCCAGTATCCCGTAATGCCAGGCTTTACAGCCAGCAACGTATCGTATGTATCTTCGTAATAAGTCTGTATTTCGGATTCAATCAATGGACGCGGTCCAACTAAGCTCATATCATTGCACAAAACATTAAAAAATTGCGGAAGCTCATCCAAACTAGTCTTTCTTAAAAAGTTGCCAATGGGTGTGATGCGAGGATCGTTGTCAATCTTAAATTCGGTATAATACTGTTTTTTCTGCTCATCTGTTAGCTGGTCGATCATCTTATCCGCATTCATATACATGCTGCGAAATTTCCACATCTTGAACGGCTTACCGTTTTTTCCGATGCGAAGTTGTCCATAAAAGATTTTTCCCGGATCAGATACATATACCAGCACTGCGACAATTATCAAAATAGGTGAGAGTAAAAAAAATGCAACGCCAGAAATACAGATATCAATAAACCGCTTGACAAATTGGTACAGCTTATATTTTCCAATCCCTTGCTGAGAGACTGTGTTTAAGTTTAACTTCTCATTTATCGTTGTCTTTGAATTCATATAGATTTCCTCATTTTTAGCACCGAACTTTAATCAACTCTGCATCACCAACAACCAAACATCTGCCCATTCCAGCCGGCAAAAACAATGTTTCTCCCTTGCTGAATCGCATCGGCTTCTGCTCTGCATCCATTGTCTGTACTTCACCGTATCCATTTAGGCACATTAGCACCTGAAAAGAGGTATCCATTACAGAAAAGGCAAAGCCCTTTGTGACTTGAATCCGTTCCGTTTCAAAATATTTGCAGCGGCAGAGCAGCTCACGAGAACAGCCAGAATAGTATTTCACAATTCTCGGTTTCTGGCTCACATCCGGCTCAACATTCATATCCATAACCTGAACAGCCTTATCAAAGTGCAGTTCACGCTTTTTTCCGTTCTTATCCACACGGTCATAGTCATAGACACGGTAGGTCACATTAGAGCTTTCCTGAATTTCAGCCACCAGAATACCTTTTCCAATGCCGTGTACGGTCCCCGCCGGGACAAAATAAGTATCGCCCTTGTGAACTTCAACTTTTTGCAGGTGCTTATCCAATGTTCCAGTTTCAACAGCTTTCCGAAGAATTTCCTCGGTCACCTTGTGTTGAAAGCCATAAATCAAGTGTGCACCTTCGTCAGCGTCCACAACGTACCACATCTCGGTCTTACCGTTGTCGCCTTCGTGCTCTCGTGCATATGCATCATCGGGATGAACCTGAACAGACAGATCTTTCTTTGCATCGATGAATTTCACCAATACAGGCAGTTCTCCGTTTTCCACCTTTGTACCAAGATATTCTGGGTGAGCACTCAGCACCTCTGCCAGCGTTTGTCCCTTATAGATTCCATTCGCCACATAACTGGGACCATCCGGATGTACAGAGCATTCCCATGTCTCCGCCAACGGGGTCAAATCGATTTGCTTTCCGTATTCTTCCCGGAGTCGGGTGCCACCCCACAGATAGTCCTTTCCAGTCGGAATCAATTTCATGATTTCCATAGCCATCACCCCTTCGTTCTTACACCATGGGGAATTTGATCTTATCAGCAACGCTAATTTCATCACCAAGCTGAACTTCGATCATGTCCAATGCAGTGATAGCCTCAACCGTGTGCTTGCAGCCTGCCGCAATGGTGATCACATCACCGGTACGCAGCACCTGCTCCATGCCGTCTACGACTGCCTTACCCTTACCAGAAACAACTGTCCAGACTTCCTCACGGTAGTTATGCATGTGGTAAGTCATGTGCTCACCTGCTCTCATGGAAATCTTGACTGTCATAGAGCCGGGCTGCACATCGATTACCGTATAACTACCCCAAGACTTCTCAGCATACATTGCCTCGGTCTCGATTTTCTCCACATAGGGCTTCATGTAACCGCTGCGCTCTTTGTCAGCAATCAAAATGCCATCACCGCTGGCCGCAATAATCATATCCTTGCAGCCCATGCAAAGAATCGGGATATTCAATTCGTTCACCACATTGGTGTTTTCGCAAGTCTCGTCCAAAACAGCCTTGCCCTTGGTCTTGTCTGCCATGACCTCAGCCATCATGTTCCATGTACCAACGTCCTTCCAGTCACCGCTATAACGCAGAACCTGAATGCTTGATTCTTTCTCGACCACAGCATAGTCAAAACTGATTTTTGTCAGAGTTTCATACTTGTTGAACAGGTCACGGTAGTCCTCAAAGTCGATCATGCTGTGTGCCTTGTCCAGCAGATAGCCAAGTTTGAATGCAAAGATGCCTGCATTCCACAGTGCGCGCTGTGCCAGATACTTCTTGGCAGTTTCCACATCCGGCTTTTCCTTGAACTCCTTGACCTTGCTGACGTTTTCGCCGTTTTCAGGAATAATGTAACCATACTTTTCGCTGGGATAAGTCGGTTCAATGCCCATCAGGGTCAGATTTGCTCTACCCTGCTCTGCCAGTTCCTGCAGGTTTTTGACGGCTTCGTAATAAGTGTTATCCACATAGGGGTCGACCGGGCAGACAACAACAGCTTCATTTTCTGCCACGCCCAGTTCGTCGTGCAGATAGGCAGCAGCCAGTGCGATGGCCGGGAAGGTATCACGGCGGCAAGGCTCTACACAGATAGATGCCTTTTCGCCCAGCTGATTCTTGATAGCACTTGCCTGCGATTTGCTGGTTGCAATGGTAATCTTTGCATCAGCATCTACCGTGGTGATTTGGCGATAGACACGCTGCACCATGGACTCGTACTCATCATTATTCTTAAACAGCTTGATAAGCTGCTTGCTGCGCACGTCATTCGAAAGAGGCCAGAGACGCTTACCGGAACCGCCAGAAAGTAAAATAACATTCATATTTTTCTCCTATACAACCATCTATAAATTTTCTATTACTTCAGGTACTCTTCTGCACTCTCGCAAATCTCTGCCTCTACCTTTTCAGCAGCTTCCTTATTTTCCGCACTGACGGAGATATAGGTCTTGAGCTTTGGCTCGGTACCGGAAGGACGTACCACAATGGAGCAATTATCTTCCAGCAGGAACTTGAGCACATCGGACTTGGGCAGACCATCCAGACCCGGAGCGTAGTCCAGCAGCTTCACGATCTTCTTGCCGCCAAACTCCTTGATGTCGCCCCGGAACGCCTGCATAATGTTCTGCATCTTGGCAAAACCAGCGCTGCCGTCGAACTCATAGCTGTGCAGGGTGTTCAGGCAGTAGCCGTAGGTCTTGTACAGCTCCTCCAGCTTGTCCAGCAGGCTGATGCCCTTGGTGGCATAGTAGCTGAACATCTCGCAGATCATGTACGCACCGTCTACACCATCCTTATCGCGGACGTAGGAGCCGGTCAGGTAGCCGTAGCTTTCCTCAAAGCCGA
>OGMF01002600.1_pt1 | contig 15027 bp, 13 predicted proteins | sample 1572921 | NCBI WGS metagenome assembly OGMF01 (sample SAMEA2581919, study PRJEB24529) | metagenome | biome: Human gut stool | place: China | collected 2011
AAATCGGTGATGTGGAATATCAGGGAGACGGCAACAAAGCTATTTTCTATTATATCGCAGACGAACGGGTGGATTTTCGCCAATTAATCAAAGTTCTGGCGGAGGCATTTCGGGTACGTATCGAGATGAAACAGATCGGTGCACGTCAGGAAGCCGGACGTATCGGTGGTATCGGTTCATGCGGGCGTAAACTATGCTGTTCGACCTTTATCACAAATTTCATTTCCGTATCCACATCCGCGGCAAGATATCAGGATATTTCATTGAATCCCCAAAAACTCGCGGGACAATGCGGTAAATTAAAATGCTGTCTTAATTACGAGGTGGATGCCTACATTGACGAACAAAAGGACTTCCCCTCGTCCAATATATGGTTGAACACGGGCGAAGGTATGCTCTATCACCAGAAAACAGATATTTTCGGACGGAATATTTATCTCTATAAATAATATAATCACTATTATGGCATCAGTTTTTAAATTTCGGAGAAAACTATACTCCATGAATACTTTCAAAATGAAACTCAGTGACCTGGCACTAGAGTTTGGAGTTCAATTTCCAGAGGATTTCAAGACTCTTGCCAGACTTGAGAACTCTCTAGATACTGATCTTCACTACTGGGCAGTTAGTACTCCAGGTATCTATATGACTGCTCCCACGATCATGATCTATAATGAGCTTCAGGGTCATAAAAAGATCCTTCCTATTCTAGTTGATAACTCTGGTAGTGTAATACTACATTGGAATCTCAAGGATGGGACCTATAGTTATAATGGGACTATACTCAAAGGTGACATGCCTTTAGTGAATGTGCTCCTCAATCAACTGGATAAATCGATGGGAAGTGCTATGAGGACTGCAGACGATCCTGAGGTTGATGGAGGTGCAGTTGAAGTCCTGAAGCAGGATCTAACTAATTATCAGATGTATAGGGATCTATTAGTCCAAGCATTTGGACTGCAGGTTCCTCAACAATAATATAAATGAATCTTCTATGCCTCTCATCCTAGACAATTGAAGCACAAATCAGGAGATGCTAAGTCCGCCAAGAAGTCTAGTTCAAGGTAAGATTGTCAGTTATTATACGGGAGTACTACTATATAATAACGTCGTGGACAATCAGGACATACGGATTGTTAGCTCAGTGGCAGAGCTAGGGACTGTTAATCCTTCGGTCGGTGGTTCGATCCCATCACAATCCGCTATTTATTAACTTAATACGATAACATTATGGCAATTACATCAACTATCAGCGACCAGATAGGGGGGGGTTACTGATAATCTTAAATGATCTATCCTACCTCCAAGGCAGTACAGTTGAGATTTATTATCAATATGGATTAAGTACGAGAACTCTCATCAAATCCATTGAATGTCCCAGTGGTACTCAGCAAGTAATAATAAAATTACCTTTATCAGATCTAAATTCCTCATATGGTGAGTCAGGGAATATAGTCGTAAACGTAAAGATTCCTGGTTCCGAAACTATTATTAATCCTGATCAGGGTAATAGCATATCCTATGATTACTCTGATTTCTTACAGAGGACTTCTTGGAGATCATTCAAATTCGATAGTTGATAATTGTCAATAATTGGTTTGCCACCTTCGCATAGTAGGTCGATTATGTCGGAGATATGGTAAGTTGCTTCCTTAGTTCAATGGTAGAACTGCAGTTTTGTAACCTGCTAATATTGGTTCGATTCCGATAGGAAGCTCGATTCGTCAAGTGACGGATTGGATTGCTATGAATTAGAGAAGAGTGTAGAGTAGCTACTGCACTCTTCTTGATTGAAGTTTATAGTGATCCGTAACATAAAGTAATTTCATAGCAATGAACGAAGTACATATTTGTGAGTACTGTGGTAAAGAACATGATGGTACTCATGGGTCAGGAAGATTCTGTTGTCAGTCATGCAGTAGGAGATACTCCTCAAATCTGAATAAAGAATCAAGGATAGAAAAGATAACTGAATCAGTGAGAAATTACTACAAGAAAGTGGGTAGTAGGAAGGTCCTTATAACAAAAGTATGTGAGCATTGTGGATCTGAATTTTCTACTTATAAGCATCATCAAAGATTCTGTAGTAGGCACTGCCACGCAGTGCATAATTTCACTGGGAATAACTATGCGAATAAATTATCCAGTGAAGAGTGGTCTATAATAAATAAGAGATCTTACGCTCTAGGGCATAACTACGTAGCAGGAGGTACTGCTAAATGGTATTGATACAAGGACCTGAAAGTACAAGGATCCTATGAGGTAAGAGTATGTAGAGTGCTGGATGAAAAGTTATCAAGTGAGGACTAATACTGTCATGGGAATACACTAAAGATAGGATTCCTTATACATGGTCAGATGGATCTGCTCATACGTATCTATTAGATTTCAAAGTCACTGAATTGGATGGATCTGTTTATTATATAGAATCGAAAGGGTACGTAAGAGATCACGATGAGGAGAAATGGGATGCAGCTAGAGATTTAGGAATCGATCTGAGAGTTTGGTTCCTGGATGACATATCTGCTGCTGAATCTTCTCTAGAACTATCTGAGTCTATAGAGTTAGTATCAATTTAATCATAAAATAATTAAAATTATGACACCTATAAAGTTGCAGGACTTTAGGGGGGGTCACCTCTCCTAAATCATATTAATAGAGAGGAGGTTCTGAGTGATGAATAGTATATTCTATGCTCAGAATGTAGTTATAAGACCAGAAGTAGTCACAGTGACTTGGGGATCTAGGATGGTAGTGAAGAATAATTCCACTAGAAGAATGAATGTCAGTCCTAGTACTTGCTATGTTCACGCTATAGATGAGAATGGCATGTATCATCAGACTTCTTTCTCAGGATCAAATATAATTTCAGGGAGGGGATCCTATAGTTATACAGATTCTTATTCTCTAAATCTAGACGCAGGGTCATCTATCATTGGATTCTATGTAGATTTTGATTCACTAAATATATCTCCAGAAAGTGCTACGATAGGGTCGATAACAGATTTTTCAGTCCAATTCATATATTACGATGGGAATTATAATAGCACATCATATGGATTGACTGGGAATGGTCAGCTGCAACCGAATAAACATACGACTGATGAATTTACCTACTCGCTAGGACCTCTGCCGACTTCAGGGAATATGATGGCTAGCGAAGTTATAGTGAACTTCAATTGGTCTAATTAAATACTATAATAACTATGCAAGTTAAATCTCAATTGTTAGATAATATTAGGGAGGGGTCAATATCATAGCCAATATCATGGCTCCAGCACCAGATTATATCATCTACATAGGATCAGGTTCTTCTTCTAGTACTCTGAAGATCATCTATAAAGGAGATTATGTCTCAGATTCAGAACCTATTAGGTACTTATACTCTATAGATTATACTTATTTCATTACTAAACCTACTATTCTTCAGATAGGGATGATATATACTGGAGACGTTGAGCTATCAGTGGGAGATTCATATAACTATACTCTCATGGAGCCATATGATTCTAGGAGGCTAGTTGAGATCAATGAGGATGAATTAATAAGTTGGAAAGTTGATATGATATCATAAACTTGCATTAATACTAAATAATAAAACCTATGGCAGTTAAATTCACTGAATACACATTAGGGGGGGTTAATCATCAAAGTAGATCCAGCTCAAAGTCTCCAGCTATTCTCATTTTATGATCCCAACTCAGAAATCTACTATGCAGGAGAGATCTTCAGTAATGCTCCCAGTACAGGACTAGTAAGATTCTCGTGGCAAGATATTAAGGATATCATGGCAGGTCACAACTCTCAAGGATTTCCATTCGTCTATCTTATGGATATGGATTTACTGGCTGAGTACGGTCATAATTTACCTGATCCTGGAAATTTAGGTCAACCTGGAGATGCATCTGAGTACTTCGATACATGGGAAGCTGATGGAGTAGTACTGAAGAGCTTTCTTCAACTTAGTACGGATAATTATCCTTATTATGTTGATCCAATTGTAGCAGATTTCTCTAAGTTGTGGGTGAGCTATATCCCAGTCTAATGAAATAAATCGCATCCTTAGTTTAATGGCTAGAATATTGGTCTCCAAAACCAGAGATCTAGGTTCGACTCCTGGAGGGTGTGCAATTAAATAATTTAATAAATAAGATTATGTCTGTACAAGTATCAGATTACACTCAGGGGGGGGTCTACTTCTGACAGGAATAGATAAGAACTTCTGCGTATTTTTAGGGAGTTCTGATGATGAAAGCGCATTCCCTCTTACATTCTCTAAGTTACTGACTTCTCATATCCCTACTAGTTCATACTCAGTAGTCAGAATTCCGTGGGAGGATATAAAGACCGATGGATCGTATCTGAGTATCCATTTATTAGATTTAGATAAGATAGCATCTGCTGGTACATCTCCTATCGAATTCGTAGGTAAGGTATTCGATATGCCAGATGAGTTTACTACATGGATCCTCGATAATAATTATATCTTTGGAATTGTAGGATTATTCTCAGGAGGATATGATACAGGAGTAGGGAATCCATTCTCAGAATGGAGTGGACTATACATAGAAGATCCGTTAGTCCTGAATAAGAGATGGATAAGTTTCGAATTTGTACAATGATATATTGATGGTGATGTAGGGAAGTGGCTATAACCCAGGATCCTGCTAAGATCCCGTACGCCTATAAAGCGTACCGCTAGTTCGAATCTAGCCGTCACCGCTATCATTCTAACTGAAAATATTATGGCATCAATTACTGAATATAGTAGCTCACTCACTAGGGGGGGGTTATAATAATTCTGGAAAACCCAGAATCCACTACCAAGTACGCAGAGTATTATACTGATGATTTACGAGAGGATGAAGTCAATGCTAAGGTAGAAGTTCCTCCCATGACTACCAGAATTATTAGAATAAGTGATCTTGTAGGGTCAGATACGATAAGGATAGGATGTTTCTCAGATCCAGGATATTCTGATATAATACCAGTAGGGGATAATGAAAATGAGGCTCACTTGATGTATTCCTCCTATGATCATGATTTATTTGAACCATATAATGTCAAGTATAAGTGGTTATCTATTAAGGTAGTACTAGTAGATAGAAGTTAACTAGATGCTATAAGATAGTGAATTAGCTCAGTTGGTTAGAGCATCTCTCTGATAAGGAGAAGGTCCAAGGTTCAAGTCCTTGATTCACTACACATGCGGGATAGTCTAATGGTAAGATGCTGGGCTCATAACCCAGAGAATGGTAAAATCCAGTTGTAGGTTCAATTCCTTCTCCCGCTACTTGTTATCACTCCTGCACTGTCTGATTGAACCAGTACAGGAAGAGACTGATTAATCTATGAGTAAATTTGAACTAGTATGAATAATGTATCTACCAGATCCATAAAGGGGGGGGTCCACTAGTATTATAATAAAAGGAGATGCCCATAAGACACCCCTCGGATCGAATAAGTACCTGAATATCTATGCTTTTGGAAACGGTTATTTCTCGTTAATTCCATTAAATCAGATCTATAGTTTCGATCTGACTGATCTTATCAGCTCATATGATGAGTCAGTAATAATAAAAATCCCTAATTCTTACTTCTCTGATATAGTTTTCCCTGGTACTGAGTATCCAGAGGCATATCAACAAGCAGAATCATATAACTCTAGTAAACTCAATTTCCTTCCGTTACATATACAACTGAGACTTCAGCCCACTAGATTATCACCCCCACTTGAGGACTCTCTTTCATCGGTAGTCGATTGGGTAAATAGTGCAGGAAGTATCAGTTCAGAAGGAACTTTAGTAGGTAAGATTAATGTAATAAGTGCCTTAATAGTACCAGACGTCTCTGCTGATGGTGCATTCTGTACTCCTACTTCGAGGTCTATCTCAGTTGAGGTAGCATACAGGATTAATTAGATACAGTTACCTACATTTCATTAAAGAGTAGATTTAAACTAGATAATATTATGAATAGTACTACCTATCCTGAAACTCCATCTAATGAGAAGATCCTCCAAGTTACTGCAAAACTACTAGGGTATAAACGAATGCCTGCAGATATTAGGACATTCGTGACCGACCCTTATTATCTAGGATTGAAGATAGGAGTTAAAGGAGGGTTATTCACTAGATGGATGGAGATTCTAGAGGATGTATTTCCCACTCCAATTCATACTAGGTATCCATATCTAGTATTCTCAGGAGCTATCGGTATAGGTAAATCATTCGTCAGTTTGATCATAGCAAAGTACATGCTACATAGACTAGACTGTCTGGATGATATGTATGCATCATTAGGTATTGCAAAGAATAAGGAAGTCTACTTTGACTTTGTGCATACTAATACTACGAATGCATATAATACCTTCCTATATCCTATGAGACCTGAGAACCAGACCTCACCTTATTTTAATAACTTATACTCCAATCATCCTATCAAGTGGATAATTGATGGTGAGCAGTCAAATAATACTATAGGTAAGGATGTCATCTTCTACTGTTTCTCTGAGGCTAACTTTGCTAAGAATAAAGAGAAGATGAGACTTAAGATCAATGATGGATTTACTCGTCTTAAGTCACGTTTTGCATCAGTACTTCCATACTGGGGAATGATTATTATAGATACATCAGCCAGAGATGATACATCATTAGCTGATGACTTCATACAGAATAACTACTTAGGATCACAGGTTAAGGTAGTACGAGATTCTCAATGGGAATTTAAGAAATGTATACCTGGACAATACTTTAATCATGGATCGTTCTGGGTTTATGCAGGGGATGCTGTTAATGCTCCATTCATTATAACTGATCGAGATAAGCAGATCACTGATAGAATGGATCCAGATAGGATTATTGAAGTCCCCAATGAAGTAAAGTCTGATTTTCAGACTGACATTATAAAGGCATTGCAGGACTTAGCTGGTATCTCTACTAGATCCACAAATAAGTATCTTGAGGATCCTACTAACTTTATGAAGTGCATCAAATTCCCTGCACTGAATAAAGATGTGATTCAGGTGGAGTTTAATGATATAGGAGATAAGATTCTGAATCATCTTCAGGATGCTATCTTCAGAATTCCTAGAGATAGGACTATCTTCATCCACCTTGACTTAGGCATCACTAGTGACTACACTGGAATGGCTGTAGGGTACTTTGATCGTTGGGTTGAGTATGATGGTAAAGAAGTGAAGCAACCTGTATTCACTATACCAGTTGCAGTGGCTATTTCTAGGTATAAAGGACAACAAACCTCTATCCTCCATATCTATAACTTTATTATGGATTTGAGGAAGATGGGTTATCAAATAGGGTATGTAACATTCGATACCTATCAGTCAAGACAATTGGAGCAGGACTTGGAACGTGAGAATATTCCAGTTAAGTTCCAGTCAGTTGATAAAACCGATACAGCCCACAATTACTTCAAGAATATGGTATCTCGACTTCTAGTTGAACTCCCTGAGAATCAAAGGATGATCAATGAGTTCCTAGAACTGGAGAGGAGTGGTCATAAATATGATCACCCTAAAGTTAGTATGTATGGAGGTCCGGGTCATAAGGATATCTCAGATGCTGTAGTTGGAGTAGTGCATAGTATCTACACTAACTTGGAAGAAGCTGTATTGGGATCAGCTAAATACATGACTGAAAAACAGATAAAGGCGTTAGACGCAGTATCTAATAGTACTAACGATAAGAGTGCTGCGTTCCAGAATATGCTGGAACATATGTTCTAGTAAACTGTAAACTTAGTATATAATAATATGGCAGAAGAAAGTCGCGAGAGAGGATCACTCTCCAAGCTATTTGCCGCATCGATGGGAGGGTTTGGTCGAGCTCAGTTGAAAACTAATATCATGACTGGATCCAGATACCGTATGATCGGTGGCAATACTATCTTCGAGGATGACGAAGGGAATAGAAATAGTCCCTCAGTAGGTAATGCACTTACTAATAGACTACTTTCTACCTACTACTCCAAGATGAAGGAGATTAGGTCGTACGAACTGAATGAACTCTCAGAAACTATTATTTCTGTGATACGAGATTACATGATTAACTTCATGACTAAATCTGGTGATATCATCACTATTAAGGATGATACTACTAGATCGAGAAAAGTCAATGATGTATTGATCAATGATCTTAATATACAAGAGTTTATACGTTCACATCTCAATGAGGTTATTTTCTATGGAGCTTACCACTCTATGCTTAGTTCAGAGAGAGATGAGACTGGACATAGAAGATTCTCATTAACTAATATGTACGACCCACTTGAGGTGGTGACTAAGTATACTGAGAATGAGGATCCATCCTATATAGTGAAAGGATCGAATCAAGTAGTGTACGAAGTTCCCTATACTCAACTTATAAAGATAGGTGACAATAATCTGAGATTGATTGATGACCTATCGGATGAGAGACCTGATGGAAAGAAGAATATTCCTGAATCTCCATCTAAATCTCAGAAGTGCAATAGAGATCATATAATATCTGAAGTATCATACTCGGCATCTAAACCGATGTATTATACCATCACTCATAAAGTGAAGGAATACCTACTGAAAGATACTATAATCTCACTTTTATCAATAAAGGATCTCATACAGCCAATACTGATGATGATTCACGTTGATAAAGGGACTCCTATTGAGACAGCAAATGAGATCAGTAAGAGAGCTGAGAACTTGATAAATAAGTATACTGACTTATCGCAGATCTTGTCAGCCCAATTTTCAATCACTGATCTTATAGAATCACTACTGAACAATATTAGAGTACTACCTGACTACTCAGATAGTTTGACTAATATGAATACTGTAGATATCAGTAAAGTCACTAACAAGATTCAAGAGATCCGTATGGAGCTTGATAGCGTTCGTGAAACTGTACTGAATGCTATGGGTATTCCTCTTGACTTGTTCTCAGGCAGGGTTACTAAATGGGAGGCATTGAAGACATCAGAAAGATTGAACTCTAAGATAAACTCTTATGTCATGATGATTAAGAAGAGTGTCTCAGAGGTAGCTAGAGTAATCTATCGCAATCTTTATGACGAGGATCTTGATGTGAAAGATATAGAAGTCCATATGTTCACTAGGACTACTGTAGAGTACAACAATATGTTGAACAATGCAGAGTCTATATCTAATGTATTCCAGCAGTTAAATATCATAGTTGATATAGCTATGAGGACTGCTGAGACTGCAGGTGAGATGTTTGATAAGACAAAGTACTTTGAGTATGTATCATCAATGCTTCGAAATGTTGATCCTAATATCAGTGAGTTTATTACTGATGAGAGACTTGAGTCATTCTCAAGAAATCAGGAGGAGAAACAGAAGTTGACTGATGTAGCTCAAGTGACAGTATTGAAGCAACAAGCAGGATTAGGTCCTGATGATGATATACCTTTAGATTAATAGTAGAACTTAATAAACCTGATCGGCTGGTGGAGGGATAGAGGATAGTAATCGTGAGCCTCGTTGTTTCAAGTTTAGTTTTACTAAAAGAAAGGAGGTGTTAGGTCTCACGATGGGACTTTTCACCGATTTGGGACTAAATAATATAGTTGGATATATAGCATCCTTCGTCCGTAGGGCGTCACTATATGTTCAAGTGATTTACTGACTGGGACTAGAGTTAATCTAGTTTCAGTTAGTAAGTCATGATCTGATAATAATAGAATACTAAATATGCGTGTATTAGTAAAATTGTTCAATTGTGATCAGACGGCTACGGACGGGTCGAGGATTCCTAGATCTGTAGTAGAAGCCTATCTCAATTCTCCTAAATATAAGGAGTCTATTGAGAAGGGGATGGTCAATGGAGGGATCACTCATGAGAACCGAGTACTACCAGAGGAGTCCGGATTAAAAGGTACGATTGGTAGGGACGACAATATGCTAAGATGCGATAATATCACTCACGTAGTTGAGAGTATTTATCTCGATGGAGATGATGTTATGGCAGTAGCTAGGATCCTGGATGAGTCCAGTATGGATGCAGGGTCAGCTGAGAAGATTAAGAAGTTAAAAGGTCTCATTGGTAATGGAGTACTTCTACCTATCTCAGCAGTTATATCTGCATACTGGAGTGCTAATGAGATAGCAGAGGAGTTAGTTGCAATAAAGGGCATGGATTTTACCATGAATCCGAGTTTTTCAGGTGCTGGAGTCCTGAAGGTAGTTGAGGAATAAAGAACTCGCTCATTCCGTAGGCGAGTTATTTGGGTATTACATAGGTAAGTGCTAGAGAAGTAGCTAGCTTTAGCACTTACCATTTTATGAAACTCAAGTATCCTTCGGGATGATATATATATAGTAATACCACAAATGTAGTTATTAGCGATGAATGCGGAAGTTAATAATTATGACAATCAAGAATTAAATAGAAATTTACCAGTACTGTATACAATTCCTAGATGGCAATTGAAAGTTCAACCTTATGGCAGTATACAGAGTGCTATTCACTATATCCCTGAGATAGATAAATGGGTTAGTTGTAAGTCGTTAGGTAGTACTTTGAAGAGACTGGGTATCGATCATCAATCATGGTTTGATAGGTGGTATTTAGGCATAACTGTACCATCAGACAGACCTAGATGTAAAGCAGGATGTGGACGACCTAGAAGATTCCGTAGCTTATTCGCTGGATACAGCACAATGTGCGCTGAAGCCAGTACTCCTAACGAGGATGGTACGACTTGTTATCATAAGGTATTCTCAGATGCTCAGTATTTAGTGGATAGAAGGGCAGAAGAGTATAGAGCTAAATTATCAGATAGTATAACTAAAGCTCATGCTGATCCCATCATAAAGGCTAAATATGATGAAGGGAATAAGAGAAAAGGTCCTAAAATGTCGATCATCAGTAAGGAGTCTCAGAATAGACCTGAGGTCAAGTTGATTCGATCTATTAGAATTAGGGAAGCCCATGCTGATCCGAATAAATTTGTTAATGGGAATATAGGATTAGGAGGTCATAGACGAGGTAAGAGATCCAGTACTATATCGGTATATACCAATACTGAATTAAGATTTGATTCAGAGTTCGAGAGAAGGTTCTATGATATCTGCACTAAGGACCCTACTATACATAGGTTAATAAGACCTAATTGTAGGATTAAGTACTATATTCCAGGAGATGAAATTCTCCACACTTATAATCCTGATTTCTTAATATTTAGAGTTGATTCTGAAATTCCTGAGTTAGTAGAAGTAAAACCTGAGTATTTCATGGAGGATGATATCGTAGTAGCCAAACGCAATTCAGCCACTGAATACTGCAAGAAGAATCACCTCATCCATTATACAGTTACTGAGAAGTTCTTGAATAGTCATAATGACCTAGATAAACATTATCATGTTACTGAGGATGACTGGATCTAGTCCAGAAAAGCTCCTCGTTAAATAAAATAGTATGAAGACAGATAGAATTCTTGAAGAGAGAAAATTCTCTAAGGTAGGAGGTAAACTCTGTACTCTTAAGACGAAGATCTTTTCAAGTGATAGTCAAGTGAAGAGTTTGCCAGAGGATGAGATCCCTCAAGTAAAAGAATATAGTACTGGAGAGACTAAGGTATTCTCGGAAACTAAAGAAACTCCTAAAGAGAAGACTTACTCTGTAACCACCATCAGAGAGAGACTTAGGTATGCTAAGTACTCTATGCGCCAGAGATTTCGTAGACTTTTAATTGATTATAAAAAATTTTACGAAATGCAAGGTAGTCGTCTCAGTGATGAGGATTTCAAGATCCTGAGAGGATTGTTTATTTCTGATATTATGAATATCATGAATACTATTACTCCGGAGGTGCTGAAAGGGAAGCAGGTGAATACTTTATTGGGAACTTCTGCATTCGGTAAGGAGTTAAGAGTTGCAGCTACTAAACTTCAACTACCCTATAGGCTCGCTATGAAGGAAGAGGAGAGAGTTGGAGCTCCTTCTAAGAAACGTTATCAAGATATTCAGAAAGCTTATAATGAATTCGTACGAGCACTACTGAATTATGTATTCCCTAATAAAGAGAATCCTATAGGTCTTACTGAAGCTATGGGCACTGCTCAGGCTACTGAGAATCAGATGGATTAATTCCAATTAAAATAAAATAACAACTAAATTATGGCAGGAAGAAGAAAGCTATTTTCTGAGACTGCTACTAAAACTCGTCGCAAGCTATTCTCATCTGAGGATTCAGCTCCGTCATCGATTGATGAATCGTTGAAGGATCAGATCCAGGATCAGTATGGCGATAAGGTTCTAGTATGCATGGACTGCAGAACTACTTATAGGACTCCCGATGGTGGTGATGTAGATGCTACTAACTACCTATGTCCTAGATGTGGTGGTAAGAGATTTGAGGTTCTTGAGAACCTCGAGACTCCTTACTACGAGGATGCTGCAGTTGAGCAAGTAGCTAAGTCCGAGGAGAAAGATCCTAACGGGCTCATCTCGTCTGACCTTGATAGAGTATTTAGCAATACCCGTCGTAAGCTTTTCTCTGATGATCCAGTAAAGACAGTAGAGAAAGCTGATCAGGAGTACCTATACTTCTGTAGGGATTGCAAAACAGCTATTAAGTCGGATTCATCGACTCCGGAAGCAGTAATCTGTCCATCGTGTGGTGGTAATAGGATTGATGTATTCCAGAATGGAGATAATCCTATCAACGAATCTGTAATGGATCCTGCAGCTGATCCCACTGAGGATGGATGCTGTGGTCAGGAAGTCGAGAACTGTGATGCTTGCGAGATTGAGTTTGAGCAGGATAGAGATTATAAAATTATAGAAGATCTGGTAAATACTTTCAGAGGCAAGAATGTATCGCAATTTGATCTTGAGAACTATGTCTATGAGAAGTACGGCATCGAAGGTTATGATATTGATGACCTAGTAGAGGCAGGGTATATCGAGGAAATAGATGTAGATCCGGAGAATCCTGAATCCGATATGGATAAGATTCTAAAGTTCAAAGATACTGCGTCCTTACAGAATAAGATCTTCTCAGCAGTCAAGATCTCCCTTACAAAGGAGTTTGACTTAGATCCGGTTATGGATCACGAATCTGTTATTGAAACCCTTGGTGAGAGACTCCCTGAGGATGGAGTGAATATTCTAAAAGATATTCAGATTCATGCCAGACCTAGAGTCGTGAATTTCAGTGAGGATTATTTAGTAGATTCAGGTATATCGAATGATATTAAGACTGAATACGGTGGACAAGTCATGGGACTGAAAGAGTTCCTTAAGATCCTTGAGACTGACTATCCGGATGCTCCAGACAATATCATAGATTTATTGTCGTCTGACAATGTCATTAGACTTTCAGGTGGACAAGTTGAAATTAGTAAGTAAATCATAAAGAACTAGACAAACGTATTATGAGCGTAACAAGATTTATGTCTCGATTGTTTAGTGCTACCGAGCAGAAGGATGAGGAGTTGACTGCTCAGGTTGCTGAAGATATCGAGGCAGCTAAGGAAGCTGGTTCAGTAGAAGATGATGAGATGTCATACGAGCATATCGGTGATGGTCACGTACTCGCTACTGACAAAGAGACGGGTGAGGTTACTCACATTCTCCCTAATGTAGTAGATCATGAGTTATATGATCTCGAGGATGTCACTGACGATGTCGAGAGATTCCTACATCCTGAGATCGTCTCAACTGAGGGTCAGGGTGATGTAGTTGCTATTGCTCCCGAAAATCCAGCTGAGAACACTGAGAAGTATCTATATCCCGTAGTGGGTGATACAGTACAGTATCAGCAGGATCTATGTCCTAAGACCGAACCTGGTCAGTGCGACGATCCTGAGTGTCCTTGTAATGAGATGGAGGAAGAGAAGCAATTCTCAGTTAGTTCAGATAATTCGATCGTTCTCAAGACCTTCTCAGATCAGGAGAGCATTGAGGAAGCTGCTGAAGAGACTATCCGCAGTGAGCAGACAGTTGAAAGTGGTGATCTCAGGTTCCAGAAGCTGTCTGATAATGAGGTACTAGTTACGGACAAGAGCACTGGTGACAAAGCTAAAGTATCACTGGATGGTCCTGAGCTCGAAGTGACTGAACTCGATGAGAAGAATTTCAGAAGTTATTCAGAAACTATTAATAAAATGAAACTAAGAAAAGTAAGAAAGACATACAGTGAGGATGAGATTCAGTTCCTTTATGTCGTAGGTATTGATCCTACGAATCAGGTTCTAGTAAACGTCCCAGTTAATTCAGAAGCTGCAGCTCAGGAAATGGCTGCCGAGCTTGCTGAGAAAGGTGTATCAATGATTAATATCTTCGTATGTCCTGACGAAGCTCGTGATTATGCATGGCAGTTGCTGAATGCAGAAGGAGTAGAGAGTGAGGAGAAGGTAGAAGCTGAGGAGAAGACCTATAGTGACAAGGGCGTTGAGATCTTCTGTAATCGTTTCTATACTGATCGTACTCGTTTCATGAATCGTCTCTTCTCGGAGGTAGAAGCTGAAGTTGATGCTACTCAGAATCTTCTTGAGGCATCTGCTGAGGATGGTGTTCAGGTAGAGACTGATAGTGAGGTTATCACTCCAGTTGCTGATGAGGTACTCGTAGTAGAGGATAAGGAGACTGGTGAGTTTACGAAGGTAGAGCTAGTTGATGATCAGATCGAGACTGAGATGATCTCGGAGGATGAGGCTAAGGAGCTTATGAAGGATGTAGAAGTAGCTGAGGAGGACCCTGCTGAGAAGCAGTTCTCGGAGAGAGGTTGGGCTAAGGTTACGAAGAAGTTCTCAGATGAGGATGAACCTGCTGAGGAAGTTCCTGCAGTTGTTGAAGAGGCTCCTATGGAAGCTCCTGCTGAGGAGGCTGCAGCTGAAGAGGAAGAGAAGCCTAGTCTTGAGAAGATCGAGGATAAGGCTCAGGATGCTATCGAGGCTATTCAAGAGACTGCTGATGCAGCTGTTGAGGCTATCGAGGATGCAAAGATCGCTCCTGTAGAAGAGGTAGCTGAGGATGAAATCAAGGAGGCTTCTTATTCAGATAA
>OGMF01002602.1_pt1 | contig 15020 bp, 10 predicted proteins | sample 1572921 | NCBI WGS metagenome assembly OGMF01 (sample SAMEA2581919, study PRJEB24529) | metagenome | biome: Human gut stool | place: China | collected 2011
GCTCCATTCTGAACTCTAGTATACCATATTCAAAAGCACATTTCCACGCAAAAAAGAAAAAGCCCGCACTCTGTGCAGCACAAAAAGTTCCTGTCGGGTGCAACATTCCGGGCCGGTGGACCGTATTAAAAAGGGAAACTGACCGAATTCTGTCCCAACTGTGCAGCAGGAATGCGAAGGGCAGCAGCGCGAATTGTTAAAAATCCGCGAAACTCTCCAAAGAATCACAAAAGATTCGCCCTTTTGCTTGCAAGGCCGGGGCTTGTGTGTATAATGGAAACTATGAAAGTGTGTTATTCCCGCGTTGGGAAGGACTGCCCGGAGAACGCAGCCCGGACAGAGAAACGGTAGGAAAAAATGGAAAAATTCAGTGTCAAAAAACCATTCACGGTGCTGGTCGCTGTCGTGATGGTGCTGATCCTGGGCTTTGTGGCCATCACGAAGATGCAGACGAATCTGCTGCCGGACGTCAGCACCCCCTATCTGATGGTGGTCACAGTGTATCCCGGTGCCAGCCCGGAGCGCGTGGAGAGTGAAGTTTCGGATGTTCTGCAAAACTCCCTCACGGTGCCCGGTGTGGAAAAGATCACGGCTACTTCAGCGGAAAACTACAGTCTGCTGCTGATGCAGTTCGCGGATGACACGGATATGAACAGCGCTCTGGTCAAGGTATCCAACAAGCTGGATCAGGCCAAGAGCGACCTGCCGAGCAGCTGCCTGACCCCTTCCATCATTGAGTACAGCCTGAACATGAACGCTTTCATGACCGTGGCTGTCAGCCGGGAAGGCAGCGATATCTACGATCTGTCGGATTTTGTCAAGAACACCATGGTGCCCTATGTTCAGCGCAAGGGCGGTGTATCCAGTGTTTCGGCCAACGGCCTTGTGGAAAAGCTGGTGCAGGTGCAGCTGAACCAGACCAAGATCGATGAGATCAACGCGAAGCTGCTGGAACTCATCGATACCCAGCTGTCGGCAGCCCGTGCCCAGCTGGACAGCGCCGAAGCGCAGATCGCTGCCGGACGCAAAGAATACGAAAAGCAGATGAAGAACTTCGGCAATACGGTGTCCAACTCGGTCATGGGCTCCATGAGCACCGAGGTGGGCGCTGCAGTGGAAGCGGTCAAGAATCAGGCGCAGGCTCTGCTGGAAAGCGTCAACAGTCTGATCGCCGTGGTCAAGGAGCCGGAGATCCAGCAGGCCCTGATCGAAGTGCGCGACGGCCTGCAGAAGGTGTTGGACAAGTTCAACGCCACCGGTATGCGGGATATCGACAGCCTGATCGATATCGTGGCCGAGCTGCGCAATATCACCGATAAGCTGACCTCTGCCCTTCAGAAACTGCAGGAGCGTATCAACACCGAGACCGGCTCCGAAGGCAGCACGGCAGAGGACCTTGTGGACGAAGTAAAGCTGCAGGCCAGCCTGAACACGGTTTACAACACGCTGGAAAACACCATCAAGGCCATGGACAATGTGCCCCAGCTGATGACCGAGTTTTCCAATGCGCTGGGCAATTTCTCCCAGCAGCAGCTCAACGCCTATATGCAGTTCACCGAAGCGCGTGAGATGCTGAACGAATACGAAAAGCAGCTGGAAAGCGCCAAGCAGGAATACGAGACGGCAAAAGCCAGCGCACTGGCGCAGGCCGACGTGGCAAAACAGCTGGATATCGACACCCTTGCAAAGCTGATCTATGCCCAGAACTTCTCCATGCCGGCAGGTTATGTGCAGGACAAGGACGGCCAGTCGTGGCTGCTGAAGGTCGGCGAAGAGTACGACAGCGTGGAGGATATCGCCGGTGCCCTGCTGCTGCATGTGGACGGCTACGGCGACGTGCGCCTGTCGGATGTTGCGGATGTAGAGGTCATCGACAACGCAGCCGACAGCTACACCCGCCTGAACGGCCAGCAGGCTTCGGTGCTGAAAATTTACAAGAACTCCAACTCCAGCGCCAGCGATGTTTCCGACAACTGCCTGTCGGCATTCAAGGAGCTGGAAGCCCAGTATGACGGCCTGCATGTGGTGGTGCTGTCCAACCAGGGCAACTATATCACGGTCATCATCCAGAGCATCCTCACCAGCATGGCTGTGGGCGCAGCGCTGGCTATTCTGGTGCTGGCCATCTTCCTCAAGGACATCAAGCCCACCCTCGTGGTCGGCATCAGCATCCCGCTGTCGGTGCTGTTTGCCGTGGTTCTGATGTACTTTACCGGTCTGGACATGAACGTCATGACACTGGCGGGCCTCTCCCTCGGCATTGGTATGCTGGTGGATAACTCGGTCGTCGTCATTGAAAACATCTACCGTCTGCGGGGCCGGGGCGTCCCGGCTCCCCGCGCGGCCGTGCAGGGCGCAAAGCAGGTGGGCATGTCCATTGTGGCCTCTACCCTCACCTCGGTCTGCGTCTTCGTGCCCGTCATCTTCACCTCCGAGACGGTGCGCAACCTGATGCAGCCCATGTCTCTCTGCATAGGCTACTGCCTCATGGCCTCCCTCATCGTGGCCATTACCGTTGTCCCGGCGGCGTCCTCCACCGTGCTGAAAAAGGCCGAGCCCAAGAAGCTGGCCTGGTTTGAGAAAGTGCAGGACAAGTACGGCAAGAGCCTGGAGTGGTGCTTCCAGCACCGCGCCATCCCGCTGGGGGCTGCCATCGTTCTGCTGGCTTTCTGCGGCTGGCGGGTCTTCTCCATGGGCATCACCCTGCTGCCGGAGATCACCAGCAACGAGGCCATTGTGGAGATCTCGACCACGGCGGATATGAGCAAAGAGGATTCTTACGATGTGGCCGGGCAGGTGGTGGAAGCCCTGATGGCGGTGGACCATGTGGAAGAGGTGGGCATCACCACCGATACCAGCGTGGCCGGCATCGACGTTGGCCAGCTGGGCCTTCCCAAGGCCATTACCGACCTGCTGAACGCGGCCAACAGCTACGGCAGCTATAAGATCAATGTCAAACTGGATGAGAGCCTCTCCTCCACCCAGATCGAAACCGCCCGTCAGGCGCTGGAAGACGCCCTGGGCAGCGTGGAAAACTGCACCGGCACCGTGGAGATCAGCGGAATGCAGGAGCTCACCAGCATGATGTCCAACGGCCTCAGCGTCAAGGTCTACGGCCCCGACACGGCTACCATCACCCAGCTGGCCGATAAGGTCGTGGAGATGGTCAACAACACCGAGGGCTTTACCAACGCCACCACCGGCCTGGGCAACGGTGACGCCACCATTGAGCTGCAGATCGACCGTGATAAGGTCCGTGCCTATGGCCTGACCGTCGCGCAGGTGTATCAGCAGATCGCGGCGGACCTGACCACCACCACCACCGCCAAGACCCCCGTTGTGGTGGACGGCACTTCCATGACGGTCCAGATCACCGATAACCTGGACCCCGTCACCAAGGAAAACATGATGGGCATTTCCTTTGAGACCACCACCATGTCCGCCGATGGCACCACCACCACGGGCACCTGTAAGCTCAGCGATATTGCCACCTGGACCGTGGGCACGGCCCCCGACTCCCTGACCAGCGAGAACCAGACCCAGTTCGTCACCGTCACGGCGGACACTCTGCCCGGCTACAATACCACCGTGCAGGCCCGTCAGGTCAAGAAGACGCTGGACGCCTACACCCTGACCGATGAGATGCCGGAGGGCTGCTCCTTTGACGTGGGCGGCGAGTCCGGCAACGTCAACAAGATGACCAATGAGATGGCGCAGTGGCTGGCACTGGCCCTGCCGTTCGTCTATCTGGTCATGGTGGCACAGTTCCAGAGCCTGCTGTCCCCGTTCATCGTGCTGTTTACCATCCCGCTGGCCTTTACCGGCGGCCTGCTGGGAATGCTGCTCACGGGCCAGCAGCTGACCATGATCTCTCTGATGGGCTTCATCGTCCTGATGGGTACCGTCGTCAACAACGGCATCGTCTTTGTGGACTACACCAACCAGCTCCGCCTGGGCGGCATGGAGCGCCGCGCGGCCCTCATCGCCACCGGCAAGACCCGTATGCGCCCCATCCTCATGACCACCCTGACCACCGTTCTGGCCATGCTGCAGATGGTGTTCAGCAACGATATGGCGAGCCAGCTCATGAGCGGCATGGCCATCGTCATCATCTGCGGCCTGAGCTATGCCACCCTGATGACCCTGTATATCGTGCCCATCCTGTACGATATCCTCTTCAGGAAGCCGCCGCTGAACGTCGATGTCGGCAGCGACGACGAGCTTGACGACATCCCCGACGATGCCGCCGAGTATATCGCCCAGTCCTCCTCCGCACAGCCGGAGGGCTGAACCTGAAGTTCCCCAGAGCCGTCCGCCGTTCCAGGCGGGCGGCTCTTTTGCTGCCTGCGGCCCGGCCGACCGGGGCATTCCCCCTTCGGATCCGCCGGAGCGGGTCATTTTCACCAAAAAATATCTCGAAATATTGGCTGATAAACCTAAAAAGATGTCCACACAGAAGGTGCAAATTGTGATATAATCATAATAATAAAGGATATAACCGAGAGTGTGGTATCCAAACATTTCGAAAAAGGAGGCGAAGCCCTATGGCACAGTTTCGCTCCAGGCCCTTTGGTGTGACCAAAGACGGCGAGAAGGTCAATGAATACATCATGTCGAATCCCGGTGGGCTGGTGGTCAGTGTGCTGAATTACGGCTGCGTGATCAAAAACATCTTTGTCCCCACAAAACAGGGTCCGGTGGATGTCGTGGTGGGCCACGATACCTTTGCCGACTACGAACAGGATTTCAACTCTTCCGGCAGCACCTGCTGCGGCGCCTTTGTGGGGCGGTACGCCAACCGCATCGAGAACGCGGAGTTCAGCGTGGGCGGCAGGAAATACCAGCTGGAGCCCAACAACGGCAGGAACCATCTGCACGGCACCTTCCCCAAAAAGATCTACGACGTCAAGGCCTTCGGCGACACCCTGCTGCTGGAGACCGAGAGCCCGGCGGGCGAGGACGGCTTCCCCGGCAACCTGAAAGTTTCGGTGCGGTACATCCTCACCGAGGACAACGCCCTGCGGATGGACTACCGCGTCTCGTCCGACGCCGATACCATCCTGAACCTGACCAACCACACCTATTTCAACCTCGACGGCGGCGGGGACGTGCTGAACCAGAAGCTGCGCCTCTATGCGTCCCGCTATCTGGAGGGCAACAACGAGACCTGCCCCACCGGCAACATCCTGCCGGTGGACAATACGCCCATGGACTTCCGGGCGGGCAAGATCATCGGCCGGGACATCGACACCGGCTTTTCCCAGACCACTATGGCGGGCGGCGGCTACGACCACTGCTTCGTCATCGACCGGGGCCGCGGGGCCAGCCAGAGCCTCTGCGCCTGGGCTTCCAGCGATCAGACCGGCATCAGCATGAAGGTCTACACCACCCAGCCCGGCGTCCAGCTCTACACAGCCAACTTCCTGCAGGATTGCCCTGCCCCCGGCAAGGGCGGCATCCCGATGCAGAAATACGGCGGCTTTGCGCTGGAGACCCAGCACTTCCCCTGCAGCCCCTCCCACCCGGAGTTCCCCTCCACGGTCCTGCGGGCTGGAAAAGTGTTCCGCGCCAACACGACCCTGCGGTTCTTCACCGGCAAACAGTGCGGGAAACTGTAACCAGCAGAGCGTCCGACCTGCATAGAAGGCCCGACGCTCTGTTTTTGCTTTTCTCCTATTTGCACAAAGTGCGGCGTCTCTCCATGGGCAACATGCGAAAAATCATGCGTCATCAAAAAGTCGAAAACCATCAGGCAACAAAAATCCAGAGGAATAGAAAGATGGATACTTGATTCTGCCCGCAAAACGCGGTATGCTTTAGGCAGATGGAGACGGGGAAACGCCCCGCTCACAATACGGTGAGAAGTGAGGTATTTTGCTATGGCAATTCTGGTTTCCGGCGGTGCCGGTTATATTGGCAGCCATACCTGCATCGAGCTGCTGAACGCAGGCTACGATGTGGTGGTGGCAGACAACTACTACAATGCTTCCCCTGTGGTGCTCGACCGCGTCAAGCAGATCACCGGGAAGGACTTCCGCTTCTACAATGCGGATATGACCAGACACGAGGACGTGGAGAAGATCTTCACCGAGTGCCCGGACATCGACGCTGTCATCCAGTTCGCCGCCTACAAGGCCGTCGGCGAGAGCGTCTCCAAGCCCATCGAATACTACTACAACAACCTGAACTGCACGCTGGTCATCCTGGACGTGATGCGCCGCCACAACTGCCACAACTTCGTGTTCAGCTCTTCGGCCACCGTCTACGGCGACCCCGCCTCTGTGCCCATCACCGAGGATTTCCCCGTTGGTGCCACCACCAACCCCTACGGCACCACCAAGGCCTTCACCGAGCGCATCCTGACCGATGTCTGCAAGGCTGACCCGGAGCTGAACGTGGCCCTGCTGCGGTACTTCAACCCCATCGGTGCCCACAAGTCCGGCCTCATCGGCGAGGACCCCAACGGCATCCCCAATAACCTGATGCCCTACATCGCCAAGGTCGCCATCGGCAAGCTGGAAAAAGTCCACGTCTTCGGCAACGACTACCCCACCCCCGACGGCACCGGCGTGCGCGACTACATCCACGTCGTGGACCTGGCCCGCGGCCATGTCTGCGCCATCCGGAAGCTGGAGACCAAGTGCGGCCTCTTCATCTGCAACCTGGGCACCGGCCACGGCTACAGCGTGCTGGAGGTCATCCACGCCTTCGAGAAGGCCTGCGGCAAAAAGATCCCCTATGTCATCGACCCGCGCCGCCCCGGCGACATCGCCGAGTGCTACGCCGACCCCTCCAAGGCCAAGCGTGAGCTGGGCTGGGAGGCCGAGTATGGCATCGAGGAGATGTGCGCCGACAGCTGGAACTGGCAGCAGAAGAACCCCGACGGCTACCACACCGTGAAGTAAAAAACCAACGAAAACGCAAGGCCCGCTTCGTCCGCTCCACACCGGATGAGGCGGGCTTTTTTCGCTGTCTGCCTTGACAATGCCGGGCGGTTAGCATATATTAAAACTGTTTCTATAAGCTAACAATCTGTCGAAACAGAAAGGCATTGGCCATGACATTAAAAGAACTGAAGATCGGCGAAAGTGCCGTTATTGACGCGGTGGGCGGGGCGGGAGCCCTGCGGCAGCATTTTCTGGACATGGGGCTGATCCCCGGCGAGAAGGTCACGCTGGTGAAGTTTGCACCCATGGGCGACCCCATGGAGCTGCAGATCCACGGCTATGAACTGACCCTGCGCCTGGACGACGCAGCGCAGATCGAGATCACCCCGGCAGCGGCCGCGCCCGCCGCTGCACCCGCCCGGCGGGAGAACAAGATGGTGGAGCATCCGGGTCTGGGCGAAGGCGGACGCTACCACACCAAACAGGGCGAGCATCCCCTGCCGGATGGCAAGACCCTGACCTTTGCGCTGGCGGGCAACCAGAACTGCGGCAAGACGACCCTGTTCAACCAGCTCACCGGCTCCAACCAGCATGTGGGCAACTTCCCCGGCGTCACGGTGGACCGGAAGAGCGGTGCCATCAAGGAGCACCCGGAAACAGAAGTCACCGACCTGCCCGGCATCTACTCGATGTCGCCCTATTCCAGCGAGGAGATCGTCACCCGCCAGTTCATCATCGGCGAAAAGCCGACCGGCATCATCAACATCGTGGACGCGACCAACATCGAGCGCAACCTGTACCTGACGATGCAGCTTATGGAGCTGGATACCCCCATGGTGCTGGCCCTGAACATGATGGACGAGGTGCGCGGCAACGGCGGCACCATCCGCATCAACCAGATGGAAGCCATGCTGGGCATCCCGGTGGTGCCCATCTCGGCGGCTAAGAATGAGGGCGTGGACGAACTGGTGGACCATGCGATCCATGTGGCCAAGTACCAGGAGTGTCCGGGCCGGCTCGACTTCTGCGGCGAGGAGGACCACGGCGGCGCGGTGCACCGCTGCATCCACGGTATCCTCCACCTCATCGAGGATCACGCCAGAGCGGCCGGCATCCCGGTGCGGTTCGCGGCCACCAAGCTGGTGGAGGGCGACGCCCGCATTGAGGAAGCCCTCAAGCTGGACCAGAACGAAAAAGAGATGATCGAGCACATCATCGTGCAGATGGAGCAGGAGCGCGGGCTGGACCGTGCCGCCGCCATTGCAGATATGCGGTTCCACTTCATCCACCAGCTGGTGGATCAGACCGTGGTGAAGCCGCATCAGAGCAAGGAGCAGGTGCGCAGCAGCCGGATCGACCAGTTCCTGACCGGCAAATACACGGCCATCCCGGCCTTTGTGGGCATCATGGCGCTGGTGTTCTACCTCACCTTCGGCGTCATCGGTCTGGCGCTCCAGAACCTGCTGGAAGTGGGCATTGATGCCCTGACCGCCGCGGTGGACTCCACCCTCACGGCGTGGAACGTCAACGCAGCCGTCCACTCGCTGGTCATCGATGGCATCTTCACCGGTGTGGGCAGTGTGTTGAGCTTCCTGCCCATCATCGTGACCCTGTTCTTCTTCCTCTCTCTGCTGGAGGATACCGGATACATGGCCCGCGTGGCATTCGTGATGGATAAGCTTCTCCGCCGCATCGGCCTCTCGGGGCGCAGCATCGTGCCAATGCTCATCGGCTTCGGCTGCACCGTCCCCGGCGTCATGGCCAGCCGCACCCTGCCCTCGGAGCGCGACCGCAAAATGACCATCCTGCTCACCCCCTTTATGAGCTGCTCGGCCAAGCTGCCCATCTACAGCCTGTTTGCGGCGGCCTTCTTCCCGGAGCACGCGGCTCTGGTGATGGTCAGCCTCTATTTCCTCGGCATTGCGGTGGGCATTCTGATGGCCATCCTGCTGAAGAGCAGTGTCTTTAAGGGCGAGGCCGTCCCCTTTGTGATGGAGCTGCCCAACTACCGCCTGCCCGGCCTCAAGAATGTGGTCCAGCTGCTCTGGGAAAAGGCCCGCGATTTCCTCCAGCGCGCCTTTACGGTCATCTTTGTGGCGACCATCATCATCTGGTTCCTGCAGAGCTTCGACCTGCGGCTCAGCCTCACCGCTGACCCGCAGCAGAGCATCCTTGCATGGCTGGCCAGCGGTATCGCGCCGCTGTTTGCGCCACTGGGCTTTGCCGACTGGCGGGTGTCTACGGCCCTGATCACCGGCTTTATGGCCAAGGAGAGCGTCGTTTCGACCCTCACCATCCTCTATGGCTCCTCTGCGGCCTTTGCCGCCGCGCTGTCCCCGGCGGCGGCTGCACCCCTGCTGGTGTTCTGCCTGCTCTATACGCCCTGCATCGCGGCGGTGGCCTCGGTCAAGCGGGAACTGGGCGGCAAGTGGGCGTTTATCATGGTGGCAAATCAGTGCATCGTAGCATGGCTGGCGGCCTTCGGCACGCGGCTCATCATGATGCTGTAAAGAAAACGGAAACAGGGAGCGGCCTGCAAGATGCGGGCCGCTCCTTTTCTCTTGACAATCGCTGCGTTTTTGTGCTATTATTACTTCAAATTTGAATGATACAATTTTGAATCACAAGGAGGCGCCCCATGAATACCCCGGGCATCGAATTTGGGCGGAAGACCTCGGCGGCTTACGCCGCCCTCTGCAAGCCCCTGTGCCAGAAGCTCCATCTGCCCCAGACGGCTTTTGACATCCTGATGTTCCTCGCCAACAACCCCGGCTACCAGACTGCCAGCGACGTGGTAGAGGTGCGCAAACTGAAAGCAAACCTCGTCTCGGTGAACGTAGACCGTCTGGTGCAGGAGGGCTACCTCGTCCGCGAGGCTGACCCCGGCGACCGCCGCCGCACCCTGCTGCGCTGCACCGAAAAAGCCTGCCCCATCATTGAGCAGGGCCGGGCCTTGCAGGAGGAATTTGGTGCGCGTTTGCTGGAACACACCAATGAAGCACAGCGAAAGGCGTTCTTCGAGACGATGGACATCATAAATAAGAATCTGGACGCCATTCTGGAAGGAGAAACATGAACATTTTATTTACGATCTTAGTCACCTTTTTCGCCGGCATGGGCGCGGGCCTCGGCACCGGCTTTGCGGGCATGAGCGCGGCGGCTGTCATCAGCCCCATGCTCATCACCTTTCTGCATATGGACCCCTATATGGCCGTGGGCATCGCCCTCTCGTCGGATGTGCTGGCCAGCGCCGTCTCGGCCTACACCTACCATAAAAACAAGAACCTCGACATCAAAAACGGCCTCATCATGATGGTGAGCGTGCTGGTGTTCACGGTGGTGGGCAGCTGGGTGGCCAGCCTGCTCCCCTCGGCCACGATGGGCAGCTTCTCGGTGTTCATGACCTTCCTGCTGGGCATCAAGTTCATCGTCCGGCCCGTCATGACCACCAAAGAGGCCATGCAGGGCGTCAGCGCAAAGAAGCGGGCCATCCAATCCATCGTCTGCGGCATCCTCATCGGCTTCATCTGCGGCTTTATCGGCGCAGGCGGCGGCATGATGATGCTCCTCATCCTCACCAGCGTTCTCGGCTACGAGCTGAAAACGGCTGTAGGTACCAGCGTGTTCATCATGACCTTCACGGCCCTGACCGGAGCTGTCAGCCATTTCGCCATCGGCGGTGCACCGGACTGGCACGTCTGGGTGCTCTGCGTCGTCTTCACTCTGCTGTGGGCGCGCATCGCGGCGGTCTTTGCCAATAAGGCCGACGCCAAGACCCTCAACCGCGCCACCGGCATCATCCTCGTCATCCTCGGCGTGGTGGTCATGGGCTTCAACTGGCTCAGCTGACCGTATCCGGACAAAAAGAAATGCCTGTGCGGCAGATGCTGCACAGGCATTTAATGTTCTTTTAACGGACGAACTCGACCTCAACGTCGCCGTTCTTGGTGGCGAGGTTCAGCTTGTTGGGGGCATCTGCATTCTGCTGCAGGGTGTCCTTGCCGAAGAAGAGGAAGTTCTTGTCGCTGGCGTCGGAGATACGGATCTTGCCGCCGCCTGCGGCCAGCTCAAAGCCGTAAGAGCTGCCGCTGCCGATCACAGAGCCGGTGATGCTGCCGTTCTGAACCTTGGCGTTGCAGACGTTGGCAGAGATGTTTTCCAGCTTGAGGGTGCCGCTGTTCTGGATGGTGGCAGCCACATTCTGGGAGGTGACGCCGCTCATGGTGATCTTGCCGTTGCGGGTGGTGCCGCTCAGGGTGGAGCCGTTGAAGTTCGATACCTCGATGCGGCCATTGTCGGTGGTAAGGCTGGCGGTCTGTGCGGAAACGCCGTCCAGCGTGATACTGTCGTTGGTGGTGCTGACGGTGATGTTTGCCAGCGTCTGGCGGGGTACCTGCAGCGTCAGGGTGCAGCTGCGGGTGTCCTCACTCTGGATGATGAGGGAAGCGTTGGGCTCCCGGGTCTTGGTCACGGTGAGGGTGCTGCCCGCCACAGTGAAGTCGTAGAGCTTGGAGCTTTCAAAGGCGTAGCTCGAGGTGTAGGTGTAATCGGCGCGGATGTGGTCGATGTCGGCGGCCTGCAGAATGACCGCAGCGCTGTTGTCCTGCACCACGATGGCGTTGATGCCGGCCGGTGCGTCATAGCTGGCGCTGTAAGTGGCCACAGGTGCTGCCGCGCCGCAGAAGAACGCAGCCGCCGTGACAGCCGTCAGAAGAGCGAGAAGAAACTTTTTCATAAGGAAAACCTCCTGTCGCAATAAAATAGATGAGCGGAATGTCCCGCAGAAGATTTTACTTTATCCGTCCGGGCCGCAGCTGCGGCTCGGATAGAATTTCTCACCCTAAAAATACCGCAGCAGAGAAAAAAAGTCAAGAGAGAAAAAATGAACAATAAAAAACGCCTGCACAGTGGTGCAGGCGCAAAAGCAGGATAAATTATTTTTCTTCGATGGTGGAGTGCTCGATGACATAGTCGGCAGCGCGGCGGATGCCCTCGTTGCGGCGGATGGCCTCCACGTTGGATGCAGCCTTGACTTCCTCGAGGGTCTTCTTGGTGCGCTCAGCGCGCTCAGACAGTGTCTTGTCGATGTCCTCCTCAGTGGGGACGAGGTTCTCGTTCTGAGCGATCTGCAGCAGGGCCATCCGGGCGCGGGTGTTCTTCTCCGCAGCAGTGCGGACAGCGGCAGTGAAGCTCTCGCGGGTCTGATGGATCTGGCTCAGGTAGCGGTCGAGGCTCAGGCGCTGCATCTGCAGCTGCTGCTGGATCTGCTCCATCTCCTGCTGATAGGCACTCTCGACGAGAACGCTGGGCAGCTCGCCCTCAGCGGCTGCGGCCAGCTGGGTGAGGATGGCGTCCTTGGCGCGGTTGAGCGCGGCGGCGTGTTTGTTGTCGTGGAGCTGCTGACGGATCTGGGCGCGGAACTCGTCCATGGTGTCCACATTGGCAGCCTTCTTGGCAAAATCGCTGTTCAGTGCGGGCAGCTGGCGGACACAGACGTCATGCAGCTTGATTTTGAAGACCACGGGCTTGCCGGCCAGATCCTTGACGTGGTAGCGTGCCGGGAAGGTGACGAAGATGTCGAACTCCTCGCCGCCCTTGTGGCCGAGGATGCCTTCCTCGAAGCCGGGGATCATCCGGCCGCTGCCCAGCTGCAGGGTCTGGTTCTGGGCGGTGCCGCCGTTGAAAGGCTTGCCTTCCAGCAGGCCCTCGTAGTCGATGTGGACGATGTTGCCCTTGACGGCCGGACCCTTGTGAGGCACCAGCTCAGCGGCCATGGCGCGGCGGCGCTCCAGCACAGCGTCGATCTCCTTGTCGGTGACTTCCGGGGTGACGCACTCGGTCTTGAAGCCGGTGGTCTGGGTCAGGTTCAGCTCGGGCTGCAGGGCGGTGGTGGCAGTGGCCACAAAGCCCTCGTCCTTCTTCACGCTGACCAGGTCGTAGACCGGCTCGTCCACAGCGTGAAAGCCGTGTTCTGCCATCGCTGCGTCGTACAGGGCCGGGACGTCCTTGTCCATCAAATCGTTGATGGCGTCGTACCAGAAGGTGTGCTCGCCGCGGTCGGCCTCGATCTGGGCGCGGTCAGCCTCGCCCTTGGCAAAGCCCTTGATGGTGTACGTTGCGCGGGTGCGCTCGTACACGGCGTTGGACGCAGCTTCCAGCTCCTCAGCCGAAGCGCTGAAAGTCATTTTGCAGACACTCTTTTCGGGAGTTTCCACGCTTACCAGTTTCATAGGTTCTACCCTCCGTGCTGCCCCCTGAAAGGGCAAGATTCAAAACATTATGAAGTTATTATAGCACAATAAGCTCAAAAGCGGTATAATAAAAAGAAAGAAAATCTGTTCTTTTGTCAGCGAATGGAGTCCCGTGCGCTGCAAAACGGAAGGAAGTGTACACCTCATGCGTCTGTTTGACGTTCTCGGGCCGGTGATGATCGGCCCCTCCTCCAGCCATACGGCGGGTGCGGCCCGCATTGGATATACGGCCCAGAAGCTGCTGGGCGACGTCCCCGCCGAGGCGGACATTGGACTCTACGGCAGCTTTGCCACCACAGGCCGGGGCCACGGCACCGACCGTGCGCTGGTGGCGGGCCTGCTGGGCCTCCGCCCGGACGACCCCCGCCTGCCCGACAGCTTCGCGCTGGCCGAGGAGGCCGGCATGAAGTTCACCATCCATCCGGTGGAGCTCCGTGCCGCCCACCCGAATACGGCGGTGCTTACCTTAAAGAGTAAGGCGGGCCGGATCCTCGTCCTGAAGGCGGCCTCTGTGGGCGGCGGACGCATCCGCGTGACTGAGATCGACGGTGTGCCTGCCGACTTTGGCGGTGACAGCAACACCCTTATCATCCATAACGAGGACACCCCCGGCTGCATCGCCGAGGTCACTATGTCGCTGGCCCAGCGCCGCATCAATATCGCGTCCATGCAGGTGTTCCGCGCCGCGACGGGCGGCTACGCCGTTATGGTGCTGGAATGCGACTCCCACATCCCCCACGTGCTGGAACAGCAGATGGCCGTGATGCCGGGCATCCGCAAAGTCACCTGCCTGAACATCGACGAGCCGGAAGAATGCGAGGAGGGCTGAGAAGTGTCGTTTTTATCCTGTGAAGAGATGCTGGCCGCAGCCCGCAGCCAGAATATTTCCCTTTCGGAGGCCATCCTCCGCAGTGATTTAGCCGAGAGCCGCCTCACCGAGGCCCACAGCCGGGAGATGATGCACCACCTCTGGCAGGTGATGCAGGCCACCAGCCGGGACTATGACCCGGCCCAGCGCAGCCGAAGCGGCCTTTCGGGCGGCGATGCGGCCAAGGTGGAGCAGGCCCATCAAGAAGGAAAGAGCCTTGGCGGCGATTACCTCGCCGCAGTGACTGCCGAAGCTCTCAAGACCGCCGAGTGCAACGCCTGCATGAAGCGCATCGTCGCTGCCCCCACGGCGGGCAGCTGCGGCGTCCTGCCCGCTGTTCTGCTGCCGCTGGCCCGCAGCGGCGAGGCCGACGAAGAGTCCATTTGCGACGCCCTCTATGTTGCCGCCGGGTTCGGTCAGGTCATCGCGGCCCGCGCCACTCTCGCGGGCGCGGAGGGCGGCTGTCAGGCCGAGGTGGGCGCTGCCAGCGCGATGGCCGCCGCCGCTCTCTGCCACCTCAAGGGCGGCGCGCCGGAGCAGTGCGCCGCTGCCGCCGCAATGGCTCTGGGCAACCTGCTGGGCCTCGTCTGCGACCCCGTGGCCGGCCTCGTGGAAGTTCCCTGCGTCAAGCGGAATGTCGTTGGCGCGGTGAACGCCGTCTCCTGTGCGAATATGGCCCTTGCCGGGGTGGACTACGCCATCCCCTGTGATGAGGTCATCGACGCCATGGGCCGTGTGGGCAGCCTGCTCTCCCCCGACCTCCGCGAGACCGGTCAGGGCGGTCTTGCCGCCACGCCCACCGGCATCTGCATCGCCCAGACCCTCGCAGAGCAGGGCTGATGCATAGAAAATAAAAGAAAAGTGGATGAAAAGACGTTCTTTTTCGGGAATCTCAAAAATATTTCCGAAAAAGTGTTGACAAAACCCCGGTTCAGTGATAAAATACATCATGTTCCGAACGGAACGTATGCGTTGGTAGCTCAGCTGGATAGAGTGACTGACTACGAATCAGTA
>OGMF01002603.1_pt1 | contig 15019 bp, 10 predicted proteins | sample 1572921 | NCBI WGS metagenome assembly OGMF01 (sample SAMEA2581919, study PRJEB24529) | metagenome | biome: Human gut stool | place: China | collected 2011
ATCGAAAATACGAGGTTAAAATGCATCTAATTGGAATTTACTTTTTCATTTGACCATTTAAAAAATAGCGTAAAAATCGTAAAGTGAATTTCAAAATTCCAGTTTTTTGAATCCCCAAATGGCAAATCTGGAATTTACTCTTGCACATAGTTTTTGATACAATTCCATATGGTTATCTGTCTGTTGGAAAGGATTATCATATGAACGAACATGATCAAAAACATTTAACCCTGTCCAACAGGACATATATTGAACAGGAACTGTTACAGAAAAGTACTTTTTCTTCAATAGGATCTGTCTTACACAAAGACCCATCCACCATTTCAAAAGAAGTAAAGCGTTACTCAAAAACGATTCCTGCCGGGTACAGCTACAAATGTAATCTCTGCAAGCATTATAAAGACTGTGACTTAAGGAGCAAAGAATTGAAATGTCCTCGATATTCAAGCCATTGCTCTTTTTATTGCAAGAAATGCAACAAAATCAACAAACCACCGTATGTTTGTAAATTTTTAATTCAAAAAACCGTGATATTTCAAAACGCCTTTCGGAGCTTTATCAATGTATGTTATAGCTTCCCTATGCATTCTTTTTTCCTCTGCTAATATTTTTTTAATTTCTTCTGTTATTTTTGTCATAAGCAATTCTCCTTTTCATTTTTATTATGTTGTTACTTTCTATACCTTTTCCCGGGATTTCCGCTGTTTAGGTAGAGATTTCCAGACGACGAAACTTGGTTTCTCTACCCATTTCGCCTATTTTCCGCTGTTTAGGTAGAGATTCCCGGCAGGCGGAGCTTGGTTTCTCTACCCATTTCGCCGATTTTCCCTGTTTTGGGTAGAGATTCCCGGCAGGCGGGGCTTGGTTTCTCTACCCATTTCGCCGGGTTTCCCTGTTTTAGGTAGAGATTTCCGGTAGGTGGGGCTTGGAATCTCTACCTTTTCCCAGCAAAAACGGCTGTTTAGGTAGAGATTTCCGGACGACGAAACTTGGTTTCTCTACCCATTTCGCCGATTCTCCTGTTTTAGGTAGAGATTTCCAGACGTCGGAACTTGGTTTCTCTACCTTTTCCCGGGATTTCCACTGTTTAGGTAGAGATTCCCGGCATCACCCCGCCACAGCTGCGCACCCCACCACGGCACACCCCCGCTACGGTGACACATCACGTTGCTGTTTCTCTACTCATTTCATTGTTATTATTATATTTTATAAGGGAAATAATTGACTTTAATGAACATCAGCCCCGCATAAAGCGGGGCTGATTAAAAGATATATTAATCTTAAAGATTATTTGTTAGCAATAGCTGCCTGAGCTGCTGCAAGTCTTGCGATAGGTACACGGAATGGTGAACATGATACATAATCAAGACCAATCTTGTGGCAGAATTCAACTGATGAAGGATCTCCACCGTGTTCTCCACAGATACCTACATGAAGTTTTGGATTAACCGGCTTACCAAGTTTGATAGCCATATCCATTAACTTGCCAACACCTGTCTGGTCAAGCTTAGCAAATGGATCGTTCTCGAAGATCTTTGTATCATAGTAAGCATTTAAGAACTTACCTGCGTCATCTCTTGAGAAACCGAATGTCATCTGTGTTAAATCGTTAGTACCGAAGCAGAAGAAGTCAGCTTCCTTAGCGATTTCATCAGCTGTAAGAGCTGCTCTAGGGATTTCGATCATTGTACCAACTTCATATTCAAGCTTAACACCTGCTGCTGCGATTTCAGCATCTGCTGTCTCAACAACTACTTTCTTAACGAATTTTAATTCCTTAACTTCACATACAAGTGGAATCATGATTTCAGGCTTAACTGTCCAGTCTGGATGAGCTTTCTGAACTTCGATAGCTGCACGGATAACTGCCTTTGTCTGCATCTTAGCGATTTCTGGATAAGTTACAGCAAGACGGCATCCTCTGTGACCCATCATTGGGTTGAATTCGTGTAATGAAGCGATGATATTCTTGATATCTTCTACTGACTTGCCCTGAGCCTTTGCAAGCTTCTCGATGTCAGCTTCTTCTGTAGGAACGAATTCATGAAGAGGTGGATCAAGGAATCTGATTGTAACCGGATTACCTTCAAGAGCTTCGTATAATTCCTTGAAATCTCCCTGCTGGTATGGAAGAATCTTTTCAAGAGCTGCTTCTCTTTCTTCAACTGTATCTGAGCAGATCATTTCACGGAATGCAGCAATTCTGTCTTCTTCAAAGAACATATGCTCTGTACGGCAAAGACCGATACCTTCTGCACCGAGTTCACGAGCCTTCTTAGCGTCAGCTGGTGTGTCTGCGTTAGTTCTTACTTTAAGTGTTCTGAACTTGTCAGCCCAAGCCATAACTCTTCCGAATGTACCTGCGATCTGGGCATCAACTGTAGGAATGATTCCTGCGTAGATGTTACCTGTTGTACCGTCGATAGAGATTTCAGAACCTTCTGTAAATGTCTGTCCTGCTAATGTGAACTTCTTGTTCTCTTCGTCCATAGCAATTTCGCCACATCCTGATACACAGCATGTACCCATACCACGGGCAACAACGGCAGCGTGTGATGTCATACCACCACGAACTGTAAGGATACCCTGGGCAGCCTTCATACCTGTGATATCTTCTGGAGATGTCTCAAGACGTACAAGAACTACCTTTTCACCCTTTGCAGCCCATTCAGCAGCGTCATCTGCTGTGAATACGACTTTACCGCAAGCAGCTCCAGGAGAAGCACCAAGACCTTTTCCGATTGGTGTTGCAGCCTTAAGAGCCTTAGCATCAAACTGTGGATGAAGTAATGTATCAAGGTTACGAGGATCAATCATAGCAACTGCTTCAGCTTCTGTCTTGTGTCCTTCATCAACAAGGTCACATGCGATCTGGAGTGCAGCCTGAGCTGTTCTCTTACCGTTACGGCACTGGAGCATGTATAATTTCTTATTCTCAACTGTGAATTCCATATCCTGCATATCATGATAATGATTTTCAAGAGTATCACATACTTTGATGAATTCAGCGTATGCTTCTGGGAATTCCTGTTCCATCTGGGCGATAGGCATTGGTGTACGAACACCTGCAACTACGTCTTCACCCTGTGCGTTGATGAGGAACTCACCCATGAGCTTCTTCTCACCTGTAGCAGGATCTCTTGTAAATGCAACACCTGTACCGCAATCGTCACCCATGTTACCAAATGCCATTGACTGTACGTTAACGGCAGTACCCCATGAATAAGGGATATCGTTGTCACGACGGTAAACGTTTGCACGAGGGTTGTCCCATGAACGGAATACAGCCTTAACTGCGCCCATGAGCTGTTCCTTAGGATCGTCAGGGAAGTCCTGACCGATTTTCTCTTTGTATTCAGCCTTAAACTGGCCTGCAAGCTCCTTAAGATCGTCAGCTGTAAGCTCTACGTCATAAGTAACGCCTCTCTCAGCCTTCATCTTGTCGATGAGCTCTTCAAAATATTTCTTACCTACTTCCATAACTACGTCAGAATACATCTGAATGAATCTTCTGTAGCAGTCCCAAGCCCAACGAGGGTTGTTTGACTTCTTAGCGATAACTTCAACAACATCTTCGTTAAGACCGAGGTTAAGGATTGTATCCATCATACCCGGCATTGAAGCACGAGCACCTGAACGAACTGAAACGAGGAGGGGGTTCTCCTTGTCGCCGAACTTCTTGCCGGTGATCTCTTCCATCTTTACGATGTACTCGTTGATCTGACCCTGAATTTCAGCGTTGATTTCTCTGCCGTCCTCATAATACTGAGTACAAGCTTCTGTTGTAATTGTGAATCCCTGTGGTACAGGAAGTCCAAGACCTGTCATTTCTGCAAGGTTGGCACCCTTACCGCCGAGGAGCTCACGCATGTTAGCATTACCTTCTGTAAAAAGGTAAACCCATTTGTTTGCCATAACTGGTAATCCTCCTAAAAAATAAATTTAGATATACGGCTGTGGCAGACTTACCCCTTGGTAAAACCTGCCTGCTTGTATAAGCCTATCGAATATTATAACAAACTTTGGTCAAAATAGCTATATTTTTTTCAAACTTTTTTCTTATAAAAAACAGGTTTTATTTTCGACAATATTGTATAAATCGTTTAAAATGCCTTTTTTTGCCCGATTTTTGTAATTTTCTCTTGAAATTTGTGATTTTTGTGAGATAATATTATGGTATGAACGAGTGCCTTGTGACAGGACTGTCTGCATCTTTGTTGTTTTGTCACAGATAAAAGGAGAAAAAATGAAGAATTGTGCCGTTATCCTCGCAGGCGGCGAGGGCAAAAGAATGAAATCCGACAAACCGAAAACATTGTCGGAGGTGCTCGGCAGACCGATGCTCTGCTGGGTTATGTCGGCTTTAAGGAAAGCCGGTATTGATGACATCTGTGTTGTCAAGGGCTTTAAAAAAGAGTGTGTCGAAGAGTATCTTTCAACCCTCGATTTTTCCGTTGAAAGCGTGTTTCAGGCTGAAAGACTCGGAACAGGTCACGCTGTGATGATGGCAAAGGATTTTCTTAAAAAGCACAGCGGAAATGTTGTTATTCTCAACGGCGACGCTCCGTTTATGGACAGCAAGACTATTGAGGATTCTTTAAAGGCTCACATCGAAAACGGTTGTGCCGCAACGGTTATTTCCGCAAAGGTTGACGATCCGACAGGTTACGGCAGAATTGTCCGTGACGAAAACGGAAATCTGCGTGCAATTGTTGAGCAGAAAGACGCTGATGAGGAAACTCTCAAAATAAATGAAGTAAACTCGGGCGGATTCTGGTTTGACTGTCAGCTTCTTCTTTCGGTTCTCGACAGAATCAAGTCGGATAACAGCGCAAAGGAATATTATCTTCCCGACGCAATCAAGCTTTTGCTTGAGGACGGAAGAAAGGTCGGAGCATTCACGGCTCAGTGCAGTGATACGGTTCTGGGTGCAAATGATCCGGCTCAGCTTGAACAGCTTAACGAAATTGCAAGAGCAAAGGGTTACAGCTGTTAATTGCTCGGTTAATCATTGGTAAACATATACTACACACATTAAAATTCAAAGGAGTTATTGCAATGAATTTTCACGGTAAGGACATTAAAATTTTCACCGGCAGTTCAAATGTTGATGTAGCTCAGGGAATTGCAGGCTGTCTCGGTCTGCCGCTTGGTAAGAGTGACTGTACACAGTTCTCAGACGGCGAAATCTCTGTTTCTCTTCACGAATCTGTTCGTGGCAGCGACTGCTTTATTGTTCAGTCAACCTGTGCTCCCGTCAACGACAATCTTATGGAAATGCTCATAATGATTGATGCCATGAAGCGTGCATCCGCTGCAAGAATCACAGTTGTTATGCCATACTTCGGCTATGCAAGACAGGACAGAAAGGCTAAGGCAAGAGATCCGATCTCGGCTAAGCTTTGTGCAGACATCATCACCTGTGCAGGTGCTGACCGTGTGCTTACAATGGATCTTCACGCAAATCAGATTCAGGGCTTCTTCAACATTCCTGTTGACCACCTTCAGGGCGCATCACTTCTCGCAAACCATATGAGAGAGAAAATCGGCGGCAAAAATGATGATTATATCGTTGTTTCTCCTGACCTCGGTTCTGTAACTCGTTCAAGAAACTTTGCATCAAAAATCGGCACAGGTCTTGCTATTATCGACAAGAGAAGACCAAAGGCTAATGTTTGTGAAGTTATGAACATCATCGGTGACGCTAAGGGTAAGAAGGTTATCCTCGTTGACGATATGATCGACACAGCAGGTACTCTCTGCAATGCCGCTAACGCTATCGTTGAAAAGGGCGGCGCAACAGAGGTTTACGCTTGCGCTACTCATGCAGTTCTTTCAGGTCCTGCAATCGAGAGAATTCAGAACAGCGCAATCAAAGAAGTTGTTCTTCTTGACACAATTCCTGTTCCGAAGGAAAAGATGATTGACAAGTTCACAATTCTTCCTGTTGCTCCTACATTTGCAGAGGCTATCGCAAGAATCTACAACGACAAGCCGTTCACAGCCGCTTTCGGTTGATAGGCGAACAATTTAATTATGTGAATAAACAGGCGGGTTTTTAACTACCCCGCCATTTCGCTGTTTTACTGCAAATTTTTCAGGAATAAAACGGTACAATATGTGAGGGTGATTTAATTTTGTTTGGTATAGTTTACGGCTCCGATTCAGATAACAAAATAATGAACCGCTTTGTCGATGAGTACGAATTGTGGTGCAATGAGGGCAAAAATCCGGATATTGCGTCAATCGACCTCGACTTTGCGCTTGACCTACAGAAGAAAAGACTTGACGAAAAGGGTGTAAGGATTCAGACCTCTTTTACCGATAAGGAAACGGTGAAGGATGAAACCCCGGTAAATGCTTGTACTGCCTACGATATGGGCGAATGTAAGAGTAACATTGCGACAAAGACTTATGAGGTTACGGAGAAATACTTTAAAGACGGAAAGAAAAAGAAAAAAATCAAGGACAGATTTTTCTTTTACACAATGATTACAAGGCTTGAAAACCAAAATTCCGAGGTTGCGTGTTCGTGTCCGAACTGCGGTGCGGTAAGCAGCGTAAGAGAGCTTCTCAACGGTTGTAAAAACTGCAAAACTCGCTTTATTATGGACGATTTGTTCCCGAAGGTTACAAACTTCTATTTTGTAAAAACCTATTCGCTTGCGAACAAGTCAACGAAAAAAGTGCTTGCTCCGTACCTTCTCGGCGGAATTGCCGCCGTTGCGGCATTTACGGTATGGGTGGTTGTAAAGGACGGAACTTTTGATCCCGCAACCGCAAATATGGTCTATGAAATCGGCATAAGAGCAATCCCCGTACTGCTCGGCGGACTTTTGGCGGGGTACCTTGCATGGGCATTAAAAACGCTTTTCGGACTTTTTGTCGGTGCGGCAAAGAGTATTCCGATGATAGGTCCGCACTTCAATTGTCAGAAAAGACTTCCGTGGCTTATGAAAGAGGTTAACCCTAACTTCTCATATGAATACTTTATCGGCAAGGTGCTTGCTTTGCTCAAAATTATGATTTTCAGCGATGATTACACAAACCTTGCAGTCTATGAGGGCGCTCCGATGAAAAATCCTTTCGGAGATATTGTTGACATCAAGTACAGAGGCGTGTCAAAGCTTAATTCATTCAATGTCACAAACGGCTGTTGCTATGTTGATATGACCGTTTACGCAACAACCGTGAAGAACAAAAATTCTTCATTTAGGGTTAAAAACGAAAAGTTCAGACTTACCGTTTGCAGAAGTGTGAACGCCATGGATGACGGAGTTTTCACAATGAAAAAAGTAACCTGTAAAAGCTGCGGCGCAAGCTTTGACGCAACAAGAGAACGCAACTGCCCGTATTGCGGAAATCCTTATCATCTCGGCAACGATGACTGGGTTGTTGTAAGCTTCGGAAAAGGTTAATTTAAATTTCAGAATACATATAATATAAATAAGAGGAAAACGGATATGTTCGGAAAAAACAAATCAACGGGTTCAATCGAGTACATTGTAGTGGGACTCGGCAACCCCGACAGAAAATACGAAAACACTCGTCACAACGCAGGCTGGCTTGCAATTGACCGCATTGCCGACAAGCTCGGTTGTGATGTGAACAAAATAAAATACAAAAGCTTTATCGGCACTTGCACTGTAAACGGCGCAAAAGTTATGCTGATGAAACCCACAACATATATGAACAACAGCGGTCAGGCAGTTGTTGAGGCGATGAACTTCTACAAAATCCCACCCGAAAATGTCATTGTAATTTTTGATGACATTTCGCTTGATGTCGGAAAAATGCGTATCCGTTCAAAGGGCAGTGACGGCGGTCAAAGGGGAATGCGCAGTATAATCTATCTCAGCGGAAGCGATAAATTCCCCCGCATCAAGGTTGGCATAGGCGCAAAGCCAAATCCCGACTGGGACCTTGCCGACTGGGTGCTTTCAAAGTTCACTCCCGATGAAATGAAAAAGCTTGATGAAATTTTTGACAATGCCGAAAAAGCAATCGAGCTGATTATTGACGGCAAAACCGACCGTGCTATGAATTTGTTCAACTGAAAAGGGACAAAGAAATGAATAATCTCAACTTTCTTGTTGATGTCCTCAAAGAGTCACCCGTTTTCAAAACGCTTGAAAAGAATGTCAAGCCGGGCAGAACGGTCTGTGCTTCGGGACTTTCAACAATCAACAAATCAAATATCATCTATGCGCTGTGCCGCCTCAAGGGCGTCACGGCATTTTGTCTTGCCTCCGATGAAAAAGAGGCGCAAACTTTGTGCAATGACCTTTCGTGCATGGGACTTCGTGCCTATGTTTATCCCGTGCGTGACTTCAACTTTCTTGACTTTCAGAGCCGTTCGCACGAGTACGAGCACGCAAGACTTAAAGTTTTGCTCAAACTTATCAATCATGAATGCGATGTTGCAATTGCGTGTGTTGATGCGGCGGCACAGCTTACCGTTCCGAGAAATGTGCTTGAACAGTCGGTTATTGAATTTGAAGAGGGCAGGGAGCTCTCGCTTGAAAAGGCGACAAAGGCACTTGCTCTGCTCGGCTACGAACGCTTTGATGCGGTAGAGGGCAGCGGTCAGTTTTCGCTGAGAGGCGGTATTCTCGACTTCTTTATGCCCGACAGCGACTATCCTGTGAGATGTGAATTTTGGGGCGATGAAATTACCGACCTCAGCTATTTTGACATTGAAACACAGAGAAGATTTAAAAAGGCTGACAAAATTACGCTTTCGCCCTCAACCGAAATCGTAATTGAGGACAGAGCCGCCCTTGCCGATAAAATTGAACACAAGGCAAAGCTCCTCCGTTCCAAGAACAGCGCAAAAGCCAAGGAAAAACTTTTTTCAGAGGCAGAGCTTATCCGCAGCGGTGCAATGATTGCCAATGCGGACAAATTTATCAATCAGATTTACGATAAACCCGAGTCGCTTTTTGATTATCTCGACAGAAACACCCTCGTTTTTGCGTCCGAATTTACTGCAATTCAGGAACGGGGAAAGTCAATGGACTTTATCAGCAATGAAACCCTTATGCAAGGCTTTGAGGACGGAACTCTTTGCAGAGGCTTTGACCGCTTTGCACTCACATTTAACGAATGTACCGAGTTTTTGCAAAGTCACGGAACAATCGTGCTTGAAAACTTTGTTCACGGAAGTATGCCTATCAAGCTGTCGGAAATCATCAGCTTTTCAACAAAACAGCTCTCGGCATGGGGCGGTTCGTATAAACAGCTAAAAGAAGATGTTGACGGACTTTTTACCCCCGAAAGCAAGGGCGTTATCTTTGCAGGAACAGAAAGAGCCGCCAAAAACCTTTGTGACACCTTTAACGCAGACGGCATAAACGCTGTTTACAGCGAGGGTGCGGATAAGATTTCAAAGGGCGAACTGCTTGTTATGCAGGGTGCATTGAGTGCGGGCTTTGAGTATCCGTCACAAAAGTTTTTTGCAATAACCTACAGTCAGGTTTCGTACCGTCCCGAAAAGTCCAAAAAGAAGAAGAAAAAGACGGGACAGGAAATTTACAGCCTTTCAGAGCTTGCCCCAGGTGATTATGTTGTACACAATGTTCACGGTATCGGTGTGTTCGGCGGTATAAGAAAAATTGATACTCACGGAGTTATAAAGGACTATATCAAGATTGACTACGCAAAGGGCGATGTGCTTTATGTGCCTGTCACACAGCTTGATATGGTTGCAAAATATATAGGTCCGAAAGAGGATTCAAGGGTTAAGCTAAACCGACTCGGTTCGGGCGACTGGCAAAAGGCAAAGGCAAGGGTTAAAACCTCTGTCAAGGACATTGCCAAGGAGCTTATTGAGCTTTACTCACAGCGTATGAAAGCCAAGGGCTATGCCTTTTCGGCAGATAACGAGTGGCAGAGAGATTTTGAACTCAGCTTTGAATATGACGAAACTCCCGACCAGCTGCGTTGTTGTGAGGAAATCAAGCATGACATGATGCGTTCGTCGCCGATGGACAGACTTCTCTGCGGTGATGTCGGATTCGGCAAAACAGAGGTTGCACTCCGTGCCGCCTTTAAGTGTATTGCAGATTCAAAGCAATGCGCATTGCTCTGCCCCACAACAATCCTCGCCTGGCAGCATTATCAGACGGTAATCAAGCGTTTTGAGGGCTATCCCGTTCGTGTGGAACTGCTTTCAAGATTCCGTACAGCAAAACAGCAGAAAGAAATTCTCCAAAAGCTAAAGCGAGGAGAAATTGATATGATTGTCGGAACTCACAGACTTGTGCAGAAGGATGTTGAATTCCGTGACCTCGGACTTGCAATCATAGATGAGGAACAGCGTTTCGGTGTTGCCCAAAAGGAGAGGTTCAAGGAACTGTGCAAAAATGTCGATGTGCTTACGCTCTCGGCTACTCCTATTCCGAGAACCCTCAATATGGCGATGAGCGGTCTGCGTGATATGAGCGTTATCGAAGAAGCTCCGACAAACCGTCAGCCTGTTCAGACCTATGTGCTTGAACACGATGATGCGGTTATCAACGAGGCAATCCGCCGTGAACTCCGCCGTGGCGGTCAGGTGTTCTATCTTCACAACAATGTTGAAACAATTTCTTCATGTGCCGCAAAAATTCAGGAGGCTGTTCCCGAGGCAAAAATCGCAATCGGTCACGGCAAAATGAAAGAGGGCGAACTCAGCGAAGTTTGGCGACAGATGCTTGAACAGGAGATTGATGTGCTTGTCTGCACGACAATTATCGAAACGGGTGTCGATTTGCCGAATGCCAACACCCTTATTATAGAAAATGCCGACTGTATGGGACTTTCGCAGTTGCATCAGCTCAGAGGCCGTGTGGGCAGAAGTTCACGAAGGGCATATGCCTACTTTACCTTCAGACGGAACAAGGTTCTCACGGAGATTCAGCAGAAAAGGCTTGCCGCAATCAGGGAATTTACAGAATTCGGCAGCGGTTTCCGCATTGCAATGCGTGACCTTGAACTGCGTGGTGCGGGCAATATTATGGGCGCACAGCAGCACGGGCATATGGAATCGGTCGGTTACGATATGTACCTCAAGCTTCTTGATGAGGCAGTAAGCGAGGAAAAGGGCGAGCAGAATGTCACAAAAGACCTCGACTGTCTTATTGATATTTCGGTTGACGCTCATATTCCCGAAAGCTATGTTGAAAGTCTTACACTTCGTCTTGATGTTTACCGCAGAATTGCCGATATCCGCAGTAACGAGGACGCAGACGATGTTATTGACGAGCTGCAGGACAGATTCGGCAAGATTCCGAACTCGGTTCTCGGACTTATCGACATTGCCCTTGTGCGTAACAAGGCTTACTCAATGGGTGTTTACGAAATCAGACAGAACGGCACAACACTTATGCTCTTTGTAAACGAACTCAAATCCCCACAGGTTGCCGACTTGCTCATTGCTTTGGGCGGAAAGGCAAAGCTTGTTGCCGGAGCAAAGCCGTGCGTTGCGGTTGAGTGCAAAAACAGCTCCGCTCCGCTTGAAATCCTCACCAAAATTTTCGGTGTGCAGTAATTTTACGGCATGAAGCCGTAATTTGTTAAGAAAAAACCTCCCGAAAGTACAAAAATGCTGTTTTTCGGTGGAAATTCTCAACAAAATTTTATAAAAATGTAGACAATGACGATTTTTTTGTGTATAATCGTAAGGTACATTATCCTGTGAAAGTGTGTTTGCAGGACACTTTGCATTTAATTTTTCAGAAGGACGGTAAAAAACTATGAAGCCTAATATCAAGGTTGGTTCATTTTTACTTGCAATTGTTATGATGTTTTCGGTTTTTGCAATTGCAGGTTGTACACCCACAACTCTTAACAAAGAATGGTCGTATAAGACAAGCGACAACGAGCTTGCCATCGGCGTTTATATCTACTCACTCAATGCAGCTTACAGTCAGGCTGAGTCATTTGCTAAAAAGCTTGACGATTATGATTCGACATCTGACAAGTGGCTTGATGAAAAAATCAAGGACGATGACGGCAACGAGCAGGTTGCAAGAGAGTGGATTAAAGATCAGGCTAAGAAAATGTGCCTCAGCTACCTCGTAGTTGACGAACAGCTTAAAAAGGAAAATGTAAACATCGGTCAGGCAACTCTTGACTCCGCAACAAGTCAGGCTGAATCATACTGGAATGTCGGCCCGTATGCGTCACAGGGTTATGTAATGCCGATGAAGAAGCAGTATGAAAAGTACGGCGTTTCACTCGACAGCTTTGCATACTGCACAACTCTCTACAACACAAAGTATGAGGCTCTCTTCAAAGCAGTTTACGGCAAGGGCGGTTCAAAGGAAGTTTCCGACGCCGACCTTACAAAGTATTTCAAGGAAAACTATACGGACTACTCATATCTTCCCGTGAACCTTTATACATCAACAAAAGATGAGGCAGGTTCATCAAAGAATGTTGCAATGAGCGACAAGGAAATCAAGAAGGTTGAGGATCAGCTTAACGGCTACAAGAATGACCTTAACAAGGGCGGTTCTTTTGATGATGTTATTGCATCATACAAGAAGTCAAGCGGTTCGGGAACAGATTCTTCTGTTTCAAATGTAGAAGTTCTCGACAAGAGCTCAATCGGTGACGAGCTTAAAGAGGCTATCGGCAAGCTTAAAACAGGCAAGGCTGAAACTCTCAAGGTTGGCAGCGGTGACAGCGCAATCTACTATCTCGTTTATAAGAAAGACGTCAGCAAGGATGTTGACAGCTATATCGGCAACGAATCAAAAAGAGCCGGTGTACTTGCGTCAATGAAGTCAGATGAATTTTCAAAGTACATTGACAGTCTTGCAGAGAAACTCAAGTATGAAGAAAACACTTCGGTTATTGACAAGTATAAGCCCGAACTCTTCTTCGTTGCGGTTGAGCCTACAACATCGGCGTCAACAACATCGGCATCCGATAAAAGCTCAAAGTAATTGATATCGGACATACAACAGACGCATTTTCAGATTATTCTGAAGAAAGGGGCTTTTATGAAAAAACATTCAAAGCTTTGCGCAATTTTTCTGACGGTACTTTTGAGCATTTCTGCTGTGAGCTTTTCCGTATCGGCAGTTGGTGAGGAGGTTGATCCCGGCGGAGATTCAAGCGTTATTGTTGATCCCGTAGAGCCGGAGCCCGAGCCCGAACCGGAACCATCACCGGAACCATCACCGGAGCCTGAGCCGCAGCCGCAGCCCGATCCTGTGTATCCGGACTCGTCAAACAGTTCATCATATGTAAATCCCGGCTATTCGTCAAGTGATTCGTCATATGACAACAACTATAACTATGACAGCAGCTACGATTACAACAATAATAACAGTTATGACAATAATTACAGCAGCAGTCAGACTTACTACTACTCTGAGCCGTCATATGTAGGCGGCGGTCAGTCCTATGTTGCTCCGTCAAATACTGCTCCGTCAGCGTCGCTCATCAAGTCTGACGATAACATTGACGAAAAAACTCTTTCAAGCAACGACTGGTCGGATATCGCAAAAAATCTTAAAAATACCGACACATCGAGTTCTGACGGTGATGACTTTAACTTCATCAAGAACAATAACAGCAAGGGTGACAACGGTCATTGGATGTTCTATGTTTCACTCGTTTTACTCTCACTCGGTGTTGCAGGCATTGTGTACTTTGTAATTTCAACTGTTCTCAACAGAAAGAAGAGAGTCACAGTCGGCGGCAGAAGTAACGTTCCAAAGAGCAAATCTGCACAGCCACAGCGTTACAGCAGTAACGATGATTATGCCGATGATTACTCATCTTCAGGCAGAAAGTCCGAAAGACGCAGTAAGTACGATACTGCCGAAATTCAGCTTCCAAAGAACAACCAAAAGGGCGGAAGAAGATACAAGTAATTAAATAACTTTATAAAACAAAAGCAGTTCCAAAATCGGAACTGCTTTTTTGTTTGACTGTGTAATTAAATTTTCGCATGACTTCTGTTTGAATGTCAAAATCAGTTTTTGTCATACGGCTTTTTGTATGCCTCTTTGAACGGCTTTACAGTGCCGTCCTTTTCTTCAACGCTTACATTGTCAAGTGTTGCGTTGAACTGTGTGCGGATTTCGCCGAGATAAATTTTGTACAGCTCTTTCTGTTCTTTTTGCTCAGCCTCGGTAAGTCCCTGTTCCTTTTTCTTTTTTGCAAGCTCGTTAATTCTGTCAAGCATCTTTTTATCCATAAGTCAATCCTCCCGACCGTTATTTTGGTTTTGAGAGCAATCTGCTCCAAAGCTATGATATCACACAATCAGCCAAAGTGCAAATTTTCGATTTCTCGGTTGAAAACAAAAATTTTTTGTGCTATCATTCAATTAAAGCCGTTACACGGCAAATTTTTTCGGCGGTGAATTATGGAAAAATTCAGCTTATTACACCCGACAAATTCAAATGCATCCTACAGAACTCTCAACAAAGAGGCGCTGAATGATTTGTCGGTTGATTATATATGTGACGCTCTCACAAAAGAGCAGTATGAACGCAACAGCATAAAGCAGCTGCTGATAAATATTACGGATGACGAGGAAGTTATAAAATATCGTTGCGATGTTTTTGAGGATTTTCTTCGTTTTCCGGAACTTCGTGATGATCTATCCGCACTTCTTGTAAAGCTGAACGATTTGCGTGAAATTGAGCGCTTTCAAAAGGATACCGAGGCATCTTCCTTGTGGCAGCTTGTAAACCGGCTTCGTGAAATGGACGGCTATGTCGATTGCATTACAAGAATAAAAAACACGCTTGAAACAATTGAAGTAAAGTCGCAGGGTCTGCTTGAACTCAAGAAAAATGTTCAGTCAATTTACAATGACAGCGGTTTTCCCGAACTAAAAAAGGATATAATAGATACGCTTGCAAAGGCTCAAAAGCTCAAGAGCATTACACTTGGTGTGAATCTTGACGATTTGCTCCGCCCAAAGAGTGTGGGTGTAATCTCGCTCAATGACAAAGAATTTACCGACAGCGGTATTCTCAAAAGATTTATGAAGTTTACAAACCGTGACAGCGAA
>OGMF01002608.1_pt1 | contig 15000 bp, 12 predicted proteins | sample 1572921 | NCBI WGS metagenome assembly OGMF01 (sample SAMEA2581919, study PRJEB24529) | metagenome | biome: Human gut stool | place: China | collected 2011
CGCGCAGGCCAGCTCCGGGCCAGTGACGGTCTGCTCCGGGTGGAACAGGCCGTCCGGCTGCAAATTCATCACCTCCGTCCGGCACGCCAGCGCCGCCGCGCCGTGCGCCCAGTGCTCCGGCGGCACGTCGGGCATCTCCGCGTCCGTCTGCTCGGGCACGTGCTCTGCCAGACGGAACAGGATCACCGCAAGCTGCGCGCGCGTGACCGGCGCCTCCGGACGGATCGTGCCGTCTGGATAGCCCGCGAGATAAGCGGCATGGAGCACTCCGGCGGCCCTCGCCGGGACGGCGGACAGCAGGAGCAGAAGGAACAGCATTGGGATCCAGCGTAATTTCATCGGTTGCCCTCCTTTGTATGCGCCTCCATTGTCGCACAGCGCGGGCGCGGAAGCCGTCGTTTTGCGGCGGGAAAAAATATTTGCCGCACACTCGTCCGCGCCGCCGCAGATTTTCTGAAAAACGCGAACAAAAATCTTGTATTTCGCGCAGAGCTATGATAAAATACCATTTTGTTGAGATTTTCTAGTTGAAAGGGGCGTCCCGTTATGACGCAGGATAAAATTCGGAATATCGCCATCATTGCCCACGTTGACCATGGCAAGACGACGCTGGTCGACCAGATGCTGAAGCAGGGCGGCGTTTACCGGGAGAATCAGGCCGTCGTGGACCGCGTGATGGACTCGGGCGATCTCGAGCGCGAGCGCGGCATCACGATTCTGGCAAAGAACACCGCCGTGCATTACGGCAAGACGAAAATCAACATCGTCGATACCCCCGGTCACGCGGACTTCGGCGGCGAAGTGGAACGCGTGCTGAAAATGGTGGACGGCGTGCTGCTGCTGGTGGACAGCTTTGAAGGCCCGATGCCCCAAACCCGCTTCGTGCTGAAGAAGGCACTGGAGCTGAAGCTGAAGGTGCTGATTGTCATCAACAAGATTGACCGCCCCGACGCGCGCTGCGAAGAGGTGGTGGGCGAAATCCTCGACCTGCTGATTGACCTGGAAGCCGACGAGAGCACCATCGAAAACCCGATTCTCTACGTTTCCGCCCGCAAGGGTACGGCGACGCTGGATCTGGACACCCCCGGCACGGATCTGCGCCCGCTGTTCGATGCCATCCTGAAGTACATCCCCGCGCCTGAAGGCGATCCCGACGGCCCGGCGCAGGTGCTGATTTCCACCATCGACTACTCCGAGTATGTCGGGCGCATCGGCGTCGGCCGCATCACCCGCGGCGTGTTCAAGGCAGGCATGAACGTCGTCCACACGAATGTGCAGACCGGTGTGACGAGCCAGCCGTGGCGTCTGGGCAACCTGTATCAGTACGACGGCTTGAAGCGTGTGGACGCGGAAGAAGTCCGCATGGGCGACATCGTGGCGCTGTCCGGCGCGGCGGATTTGTCCATCGGCGACACCGTCTGCGCGCCGGAGTGCATCGAGGGTCTGCCGTTCGTCAAAATCAGCGAGCCGACCGTCACGATGACGTTCCAAGTCAACGATTCCCCCTTCGCGGGCCGTGAGGGCACTTATGTCACGAGCCGTCACCTGCGCGCGCGCCTGATGCGCGAATTGCAGACGGACGTTTCTCTGCGCGTCAGCGACACCGACAGCACGGATGCGTTCGAGGTCTGCGGACGCGGCGAACTGCATCTGTCTATCCTGATTGAAAACATGCGCCGTCAGGGCTACGAATTCGCCGTCTCCAAGCCGCGCGTTATCTACCGCGAAATCGACGGTGTGAAGTGCGAACCGATTGAAGAACTGACCATCAGCGTGCCTGAAGAATTTGCTAGCAAGATGATTGATATGGTAACCCGCCGTAAAGGTGAAATGGTATCCATGGAAACTCAGGGCGACCGTGTAAACATTGAATTTGACATGCCGTCACGCGGTATCATCGGTCTGCGTACCAACGTGCTGACTGCTTCTCAGGGAGAAGCCATCATGGCTCACCGCTTCAAGGAATACCAGCCGTTCAAGGGCGACATTCCTCGCCGTACCAACGGTTCAATGATTGCCATGGAATCAGGAACTGCCTTTGCTTACGCCATCGACAAGTTGCAGGATCGCGGTAAGTTCTTTATCTATCCGCAAGACGAAGTATATGCCGGACAGGTGGTAGGTGAACACGTTCATGAAAACGACCTGGTGATTAACGTAACCAAATCAAAGAAGCTGACCAACATGCGTGCTTCTGGTTCTGACGACAAGGCCCGTATCATTCCGCCGGTTATCTTCTCGCTGGAAGAAGCGTTGGAATACATCAAGGAAGATGAATACGTGGAAGTAACTCCGAAGAGCATGCGTATGCGTAAAGTCATTCTGGACGAAACGGAACGTAAACGTGCCAACAAGAACTAATTCATTCTTTATATAAAAGTAAACCGGACTTTCAGAGGTTCTCGCCTCGTGAAAGTCCGGTTTACTTTTTATATGCTGTTTTAAGTTATTCTCTATAAACCAGCTCATTGTTGTTCATCCGCTGCATGTACTGCTGGATGATTGACTTCAGCTGGGTTTCCATTTCTTTCCGCACTTCCTGCGGCATGCTGTCTTTCACATCGTCCTTCATCAGTACATCTGTACGGAAACGATAGGCATGAATCACTTTTTCTCCGTCGAACTGAATCAGGTAATCACCTTTCAGGAACTGGTAGATGCCGCTGCCATTAATATAGTTCACGGCAAATTTTTCACTCAGTGGCGTATGAAGTGCATCCTGCCCGAAGCCTATATAAGGACGGTCATACCCAAGTAGGCCCAGCACCGTAGGCATAATATCGATTTGCTCCACAATCATTTCTGTGTTCCGCCCTTTCAGCTCCGGCAAACCGGGAGCATAAAATAAGATTGGGACCTTGTAAGCACCGAGATCCGTCACATACTCCGGATGTTCGTTCATACTGGCATGGTCGGCCGTCAATACAAAAAGCGTATTCTTAAACCAAGGCTGACGAGAAGCTGTTGCAAAGAACTGACGCAAGGCGTTATCTGTATAACCGATACATTCATGTATCGGATGAGTTCCTTTAGGAAATACATTCTTATAACGTTCAGGTAGTGCATACGGATTATGCGAAGTAGCCGTAAAGACAGAAGTAATAAAAGGCTCTTTAAACTCCGTCATTCGCTTGCAATAGAACTGCAAAAACTCTTCGTCCCATATAGCCCATGTACCGTCAAAATCATCATCTCCATGAAACGCCGGATCCTCATTATATTCCGTACGTCCCCAGTAGCTGTCAAAACCCACAGAATTGGCAAAAGCTTGAAAACCCATTGAACCGTTCATGGCCCCATGGAAGAAAGCCGAATAATATCCCTTATACTTTAACTCGCGTGCCAGGCTGGACACATCATTCAGTGAAGCAGGAGTCAGAAAAAACGGCTCTACAAAGCTTGGAATGGAGGACAATACAGACGGCATACCGTCAATACTCTTCCGGCCATTACTATAAGAATATTCAAAGGTCAGTCCTTTAGTCAACAAAGAATCCAGAAAAGGAGTATAGCCTTTATAGGTCCCGTTATCGAGATGTGGATTAAAACTACCTACAAATTCTTTACTGAAGCTTTCCACAATCAGCACCACCACATTCATCGGACGGAACTGCACGGAATCAGCCGGAACATGAAGAGGAGTATAAACCTTTTCCGCTTCCGCATCTGTCAAATATTGAGGAATCACAAATGCCGTTTTTCCTAATGTGCGGAACAAAGAAAAAGGAGTATTCAATACCAGACAGGCATCTACCGGCCTGTCGGCATACTGATTGGCATTACTGATGGTTATAGGACGGGTAGCAGCCGTCATTCCTCCTCGCATACCAAACACGACAAACGGAATAGCTGCCACCAGTGTCAGCGTCTGTACCGTATAATATCCCCATTTATTCCCAGACAACTGCAGACGCGGAGCACGATACATCCGGTAAAGAAAATAACAAAGAGCCGCCGCTAACAGCACTAAATACCAGTTTGCCGCAAATTCTTTTAAAATGATGGATGTCAGATTACCCCCTGCTTCATGACTGAACTCCTGAAACACAGACGTGGTGGTACGTCGTCCGGAGAAACGGAAATACACGCAATCTACCAGATTGGAAAGCAGGAAAAAAGTATTTACAATCACAAATATCCACCGTATCACTCGGTAAAAGCCTTCCCGTTCCTTCCAATGGAAAGGAAACAAGAACAGAAGAATAAACAAAGCATTACTGTAAAGAATGGCTGTCGTATCGAAAATGGTACCGGCACCAAACAAACGGCACATATATCCCCATTCAAACTGTTCACTAAACAAACTCCAGTTTGTCAGCAAGAATGTCAAGCGGCAGATAAAATAGCACACATAGACAAGCAATAAGTTCCAAGCCAACGAAAGCACATTCGAAAAAAGTGTCTTATTCTTCATATCCATTTAGTTTTTAGGGCGGTAAAGTTAGTTATATTTTTGCAAACCTATAGAAATACCAGTTTATTTATATCTTTAATACCAGTTTATTTATATCTTTGCAACTTCACTACATAAATCTTTAGATACATGAAGAAAAAAAGCATCATCAAACTAAGTATCACGGCAGTTATTCTCATCGCTTTAGGCTGCTGGATAAACTCCCGATGGAATGCCTGGTTCGGTAATCCCCCAGAAGCAGTTTACAGTCCCCTGAACGAACCTGGAAGAATCTTGCTGACGTTTGGAGACGAGAATGCCTTGTCGCGCAACATCAGCTGGCAGTATGATTCCATTGTATATCCTTCTCATGTAGAACTGGCTGACACCTTCTCTAAAGATACCTTGCATATTGATGCAACAGGCGAAGTCTTCCAATCCCGTAGTGGAAAGGCCGCTTACTACGTCGCCAGACTACGCTCCTTAAAGCCATCTCATTCTTACAGCTATCGCGTATGCAGTAATGGGAAATATTCTCCCTGGTATCACTTCCAGACTCATAATCAGCCGACTCAGGATAGCTACAGTTTCTTATATGTGGGTGATGTGCAAGATTCTATCAACGGAAAAACCAATTATTTCCTGAAAAAGGCACTGCAAGCACATCCTGAGACTGAATTTCTCGTATGCGGAGGTGACCTTACCGAACGCCCTATTGATGCCTACTGGGGAGAAACTTTCCGTGGTCTGGATTCTATTGCACAATGCCTGCCTGTCTTGACCGTAACAGGCAACCATGATTACTTGAAATATCCCATCCGGAAACTGGAACGACGCTTTTCATTGATATTCTCTTATTATCTGGACTCCATGATAGGCGAAAACCAGGTATACACACTGAAATACAATGACATGCAATTGTTCTGTTTGGACAGTAACCGCGAATTTTTCTATTTATGGACACAACGGAAATGGTTGAAAGAACAGTTGGAAAAGAGTAATGCACGCTGGAAGATAGTAGTGCTTCATCATCCGCTTTATTCCATCAAAGGGAAATACAACAACCTGATTCAGAAGTCAATGTTCAACTCACTGATTCAGGAACATCATGTCGATTTGGTGTTACAAGGTCACGAACATTCGTATGGCCGAATGACAGGTCATGATGAAAATAACAACCCAACAGTCCCAGTATATACAGTGAGCCATTGCTCTCCGAAAACTTACCGGATTTACTTCGGAGAAGATTTTGATAAATTCGGTATTGACGGGAAATACTACCAACAGATACAAGTAAAAGGAGATACATTACTCATGAACTCCTTTGATGCAACTAACGGCAACTTGTATGACTGCATCAAGATTGTCAAGAAAAATGACCAGACAGAAATCTTAGATTGCGGAAAAGATATTCCTGAAAACCTGAACTTCAGTCCTGCTCCTGGCAATAAAAAAGATATGAAATACATGGAGCGTATCAATGAATATAAACAAAGACGTCATATTGAATTATAAACAAAACCGCTATGCTTTTCAATTCTTATGAATTCCTAATCTTTTTACCTATTGTATTTCTGCTCTATTGGTTTGTTTTTAAACCCTTGAAGTGGCAAACCTCTTTATTGTAATAGCCAGTTATACATTCTATGGATGGTGGGACTGGAGATTTCTGCTCCTAATGGCACTTACTACATTCTGTAGTTTTTTAAGTGGAATTCTGCTAGAGAAAAATGAGAATAACCGCCAAAAACAAAAAATCATCAGTGCCACCAATATTATTCTCAACCTGTTAATTCTCTGCATATTCAAATACTGTAACTTTTTTGGCGAGAATCTGACTGCACTATGCAGATGTCTGGGATGGGGTATAGACTGGATAACACTTGACATTCTATTACCCGTAGGAATCAGCTTCTATACCTTCCAGGCCTTGAGTTATACCATCGATGTGTACCAGCATAAAATAAAGCCCACACACGATATCATCGCTTTTTTCGCTTTTATCAGTTTTTTCCCACAATTGGTAGCTGGACCTATTGAACGTGCCACCAACTTATTACCACAATTCCTGCAAGGCCGGCAATTTTCTTATGAAAAAGCAACCGACGGAATGAGACAAATTTTGTGGGGACTATTCAAAAAAATGGTGGTCGCAGACAATTGTGCGGCAGCTGTCAATACCATATTTGCTGATTATCAGAGTTTAGAAGGAAGCCAGCTTCTATTAGGTGCCATTTTCTTCACTTTCCAAATTTATGGCGATTTCTCAGGATATTCCGACATAGCCATCGGTACAGCCAGACTCTTTGGAATTAATTTAATGCGAAATTTCAATTATCCCTATTTTTCACGCGATATTGCAGAGTTTTGGCGTAGATGGCACATATCTCTTACAACCTGGTTTCGCGATTATATTTACTTCCCGTTAGGAGGAAGCAGGTGCAGCAAACTTAAAACAATACGCAATACCTTAATCATTTTCCTTGTCAGCGGTTTCTGGCATGGAGCCAACTGGACATTCATTGTCTGGGGAGCTTTCCATGGTTTGCTATTCCTGCCATTACTTATTGGAGGAAGAAACCGAAGATACACTACAGACATTGTAGCTAAGGGCAGGATATTTCCTTCCATCAAGGAATTCTGTCAGATGTTAACTACTTTCATTTTAGCAATGATAGGATGGGTTATCTTCCGTGCAGAAACAATCCAACAAGCATGGGAATATTTATTCCGTATGGTCACCACGTTTGACTTTTCTCTTCCCGCACATGGAAAAGATCCACTTATCTACATCGGTATTTTATTAGTCATAGAATGGATACAACGAGAGAAACAATTTGGACTACAAATTGAGAAGAAGGGAATATTTCAATATCGTAGTATCCGATGGGGAATTTACTATATCGTATTTATCACAACTTTTTTACTGGCTGGAAAACAAGCCGAATTCATTTACTTCCAGTTTTAACTATATCAAAAAATAGAGAGACAATATGAAAAACTTTTTAAAATATGTAGGTGTCTTCTCCGCATCACTCATTCTACTCATAATAGGAGTGGAATATATGCTACGCCAGGTTCCTAATGCGTTAGCCTTCAAAAAAGAATTAATTGAGAAACATACACAAGATACTAAGAATCTAATTATTGGCAGCTCTGTAGTCAACTGTGGAATCAATCCAGCCTATCTAGCTGATAGCACGTACAATTTAGCCATCTCCGGAGAATGGTTCAGATTCAATCAGATTTTACTAGAAAAATATATACAACAAATGCCACAGCTAAAAAATGTCTTTTGGGGTATTTGCTTCCATTCTCTATGGAGTGATGACAATGAAAATACAGATATAAGTAGCATTGTCAACCATCAAATATACATGGGAATCAGCAGGAATCATAATAAACTTCATAACATAGAATTATTGAGTTTAGGTTCTTTATGCATGCGCAAATGGTCAAAATATTATATACAAAGAAGACCGACAATGCGCTGCGATTCACTTGGGGTAGACCATAGCTATGATTCTAAGTTTAAAGATAATAACTGGCTCGAAGACATTCCTGATTTAGTGGCAGATCAGCATAAACCAATGTTAGCAGATACAAATGGGGATTTATATCATGAGAATATCAGCCGAATGCATCAAATCGCTCAAGTCTGCAAATCTAAAGGTATTACTTTATATTTAGTCATGCCCCCCGTACATCCCACTTATTTCCAACTGATGAATCAGGAGCAGCTAACTTTAATTCACAACGCCATTACAGAAGTTACCAATAAATGGGAAAATGTACATAGTCTGGAATATTTTGGAGACACTCGGTTCAATGACGAAGATTTCTACGATGGCAATCATCTTTCATCCGATATTGGAGCCATAAAATTTACCAAAATACTGAAAGACGATATTTTAACAGATTTATAAACACAAAAAAGGCCTCTTATCTGAATTCTCCATCATCAAGAGTTCTGATAAAAGGCCTTTATTATCATAATTGTCCGCTCGTCTTGAAATACTGTTCCATCACCATCATCTGCAACAAGTCTTCTCGTTTCTTATCGCGGAATTGAGCTACATATTCATGGGCATGGGCTATGATTTCTTCCGCTTTTTCCGGATGTGCAATATAATAATTCAGTTTTTCTTCCAAGTCAGAGAAATCATCCTTTACCTCTATATAATGATAATCAGGAATCAAGGTGCCTTCCATAAACCATGTTTCGCAAGTGGGGCGAGGCATTACCGCCAAAGAGTTCGATGACATCACCCATTTTAGATTAGAAGCCACATCATTTCCTTCAATCGCCATAATAAATTTATAATCCAGATGCTCCCGTATCGTTTTTTTAGAAGTCATCCACTCTTCCGGACATCCCTCATTCCGTCCTACTACTCCACAATCACATAAAGGGTGACCAAAGAATTTTTCCAGGAAACACGTCCGCAAACGACTCTGGCGAATCTTACCGCGGAAAATCACACAGTTTTTTTTCTCCCGGAAAGATTTCATATCATGCACAAACATGAAATGACGCAGCTTATCCAGCTTCAGCACCACAGAATTTTGGTTATCAGCGGCTAACAAGCGACTTTTTACTACCGTAGGTACTTCCGGAGTGAAATATACATCACCGGGACAAAAATTCCACCGCAAAGAACGAGGAAACCAACGCGTCACGTCATGCTGATCAAAATAATAAGCTGTATGAAACATTTTCCGGCGATAATCACCAATGGCTCCAGTATAATGAATCCAGCTTCGGTCGCGTGTCAGTTTATCTTCCGCAGAAATAGTCCAAGGAGCATGAATACGGATATAATAGTCTACGCGCTTCTGCATATACGCATAATCTGGACGACGACGTGCTTCGGCCAACATTCTCTCGCGCCGGCTGCGATACCAGACATCGGGTATCAGCAACCCAGAGAAATTTTTTATAAAGTCAAGAAACTTGATTGGCTTTCCGCTTCGTAGCTTATATAGGATATTATCTGCCATAGCTCTAAACAGTTATCAATTAATAAAATGTTTCCAGACAAAGATAGTGCTTTTATGTGAATATCTTATATCTTTGCAAGAAGGAATGTAAAACTCTTTATCAAAGCATGATACACATAGCCTGCAACATAGACAGCAATTACGTACGCCATTGTGCGGTAACCCTTGTTTCCTTATTTGAGAACAATCGGAAAGAACAAATCACGGCACATATTATAGCACGTGACTTGTCGGATGCAGAAAAGAAAATATTAATTGACCTGGCGGCCTCATACGGAAATCTGGTTTGTTTCTACGAACCGGACATCAAGTTGCTGGAAGGATTCACCATCCGCAAGTTCAGCAAACGTATTTCCATGGCTACCTATTATCGCTGCATTCTGTCTGAGCTGCTGCCTGCCGACATCAACCGTCTGCTGTATCTGGATTGTGATATAGTCATCGTAGGGGATATTTCTGAATACTGGAATACTCCATTAGACGATGAAACAGGAGTGGCCGCCGTAGAAGACATGGGATGTAATGAACCAGCCCGCTATGAAATACTGAAATATCCCATGGAGGATTCTTACTTCAATGCCGGCGTACTTTTGATCAACCTCGATTACTGGCGTAAGAATGATGTAGCTCATGCATGTGTAGATTACTTCCACAAGTATCCTGAACGTATATTATTTAATGATCAGGATTTATTGAACAGCATCCTGCACAAGAATAAAATATTAGTGGACTTGAAATGGAATGTACAAGATGCTTTTTATCGCCGTCCGAAACAAATGGATGAAGCCTGGAAAAAGAAATTCTCTGAGGTATTGAAGCAGCCTGTCATACTGCATTATACCAACCGAAAACCCTGGGAGTATGACAGTCAGCATCCTTTAAGGGAAATTTATTTCCAATATCTTGACATGACTCCCTGGAAAGGTGAACGCATACTGAATAACCCCTTAGAACAAATTAAACGCTTCTTCCGGTTATTGCCTTTCCGTATTCACCTAAGAAAAGCCAAATATATTAATATCGAAGATATTTAAGAATAAACATTTCAAAGTTGCAAATCAATTTTGTGTTCATTTATTGTCAGTCATGGGTTATCAAATCTCGAAAACAAAACTTTTTTTCAGACGCATAGAAGGATTTTTTTCTTTCTTCAAGCAACAATATATTCTCCACCACCTCATTGCTAAAAGTGGAGGCAAAGAGATTATCTCAAAATACAAGAATCAGACGTGTGATTCTTGCGAAAACATTGATGCAACATCTCCTATCTGGGTATGCTGGTGGCAAGGAAAAGAAAATATGCCGGATATTGTAAAAGCCTGCTATAATTCAATCCAGAAGCATGCCTGTAATCATCCCGTAATTTTAATTACAGAAGAAAATTTCCGGAATTATATTGACATGCCTGAATACATTATCAATAAACAGAAAGAAGGATATATTGATATTACACACTTTTCTGACATACTCCGGATGATGCTCCTTACCAAACATGGAGGAATCTGGATGGATAGTACCTTATTAATTCCATCAAAACAGGTTGACGAATTCATTCATCCAGGAGATAAGTTCTGGAGCTGCCATCATAAACCAATTTACCACAACGTATCACGTGGAGGCTGGGTCAGTTTTTTTGTGGCCTGTGGAAAAAACAACCCACTCCCATCTATGATTGCAGATTTGCATCTCAGCTATTGGAAGATACATAACAAGCTTATCAATTATTTATTATTGGACTATACATTTGCTATTGCACGCAAATATGTACCAGCCATACGACAAATGGTAGAACAAGTCCCCATTACAGTTATGGGACCTCTTGGGAAATGCCTAAATGACGAATACTCAGAAGAAGGATGGAACAATTTCTGTAAGAATTATGATTTCCACAAATTAACCTATAAGATTCCATTACAAAAGGTAACTCCTGAAGGGAAGAAAACTTTTTATGGACATATTCTAGAAGAATTTTTGGGTATTCCATCTTTATAATCAATCCCTTTTTCTGATCAAACAGAAAAGGATAAAGTCACTCCAAAAATCAAGAGTATAATTTATTAATCTATTGTATTTAAGCATGTTGATTTAATTATTATCTTTGCAAAGCCAAAGTATAATGAAGTCACCATGATAAATCTTAGTACGGAAGTTTTAGAAGCACGAAAAATCCAATTATTATTACTTCAAGAGTTATTAAAAGTTTGCAACGAACATAATCTCAAAATTTTTGCAGCATACGGCACGTTATTAGGCGCAATACGTCATAAAGGATTTATTCCTTGGGATGATGATATTGACATGGATATGCTCCGCCCAGATTATGACAAACTTGTATCTATTGCCCCAAAAGCATTTCAACCTCCTTTCTTTTTTCAAGAGGCCCATACGGATAAAAATTATTTCAAAGGCCATGCACAACTCCGATACGATGGAACAACCGCTATACGCCCTGATGATATGAACGCACCATTTCATCAAGGTATTTTTATTGACATCTTCGTAATGGACGCAGTACCTGCATGTGATCCTAAGAAAGAAAAGCTTATTAAAGAAACAAGAAATATATTTGCTTATTTACGCAATAAATACAAATATAACCCTCATAATCCCATTAAAAAAATAGAACGCTTTTTTCGTTGGAGACAATTTCTACATACACCTGACATTGAATTGTATGATAGATTCGAAAATATGTTCCGCCAATATAAACTAGAAGAATGCGCTCAAGTAGGCCCTTTATCACTAACTCCATATAGTACCAATAGTTATCACAGAAAAGAATGTTATGCCGATACACTTTGGGGACCTTTTGAGCATCTCCAGATTCCAATTCCGGTTGAATATCATGAAATCCTAAGTGAAGAATTCGGACCAAACTATATGACTCCCATCCAGGCTCCTAATTCGCATGGAACACTTCTGATTGATGCTCACATGTCATATATAGATTATATAAAGAAAAACAAACCCACCCTATCACAAAAGATTAAAAATAAGATCCGAAAAAAGATCCGGAAACTCAAAGCATTAGGGAAGTAAAGAGTCCTAAAATCAGAAGACTACTTAAAACGCCCGCCAAGAAACCAAAGTGAACATAAGAGCAATGAAGAAAGTAATTACTTATGGAACATACGACTTGTTCCATCAAGGCCATTATAACCTCCTTAAACGCGCAAAGGAGTTGGGGGACTATCTTATAGTGGGGGTCACCACAGATAATTTCGACCTTGAAAGAGGTAAAATGAACACATGCAACAATGTGATGGAACGCATTGAAGCGGTAAAAGCCACAGGACTTGCCGATCAAATAGTGATAGAAGAATACCGGGGACAGAAAATTGAAGACATTCAAAAATACGGTGTAGATATCTTTGCAATTGGCTCAGACTGGGAAGGCTATTTCGATTATCTAAGTGAATTCTGTGAGGTAGTATACCTTCCACGAACTCAAGGAATCTCATCTACTCAACTTCGTAAGGAGCGTACCGTTGTCAATATCGGCATGATCGGCACAGGAAGCATTGCATCCCGCTTTGTTCCAGAATCAAAAAATGTGAACAGTGCGGTTATTTCTGCTGTATATAATCCCAATATAGATGAGAATATTTTATTCTGCCACAAATTCCAGATTCCTGTAATGGCTCATAACCTTGAAGAATTATATGCAAACTGTGATGCTGTATACATTGCTTCGCCTCATTATACTCACTACGAATATACCAAATCAGCTCTAATAGCAGGAAAGCATGTTTTATGTGAGACTCCATTTGTATTCAGTAGAACACAAGCAGAAGAGCTCTATACCATTGCAGAGAAAAGAGGTTTACATCTTCAGGTGGCTCTTAAAACAGCCTACTGTCCGGCCTTTGGTCATTTATTTTCATTACTTAAATCTGGCGTAATAGGCGAGATTGTGGAAGTAAATGCATCTGTAACTACCTTAACCGATGAAAATTCAGAAAAGCTGAACAGCAAATTCCTAGGCGGTAGTATAAGTGAAAATGCTTGCTTCCCTTTACTACCAATCTTTAAATTTCTGGGAACAGATTTCCGCGACATCCACTTTTATTCAAAAATGAAAAATGATGTAGACATGTTCACTAAAGCCGTATTTCGTTACGACCATGCCGTAGCATCCTTTCAGGTTGGACTCGGAGTAAAGACTGAAGGCTCTATGACCATTGCGGGAACTAAAGGCTATGTATATGTACCGGCCCCATGGTGGAAGACCGACTACTTTGAAGTTAGATACGAAGACCAAAATAAAAATAAGAAGTACTTCTATCCATATGTTGACGAAGGCCTACGCTATGAAATAAAAGATTTTATTGCTGCCATTTTAACAGAGGGCTACTATTTTAATAAAGTGTCAAAGGAAGAAAATCTTATGATGGCCCAGGTACAGGAAATGTATATAAACAATCAAAACGTATATAAATTATAAATCAAGTATGATAAACTTTACAGTAGGTCCCGTACAATCCAGTGACGCCGTACGTGCCATTGGTGCGGAACAAGTACCCTATTTTAGAACCGCAGAATTCTCTAAAACTATGCTAGAGAACGAGCGTCTCATTAAAAAATTTGCCCATGCTTCTGACGAAAGCAAAGTGGCATTTATGACTTGCTCTGGCTCGGGTGGTATGGAAACTGCGATTATGAATTGTCTCACTAAAGATGATAAAGCTCTAGTTATCAATGGAGGAAGTTTTGGTGAACGCTTCGTAGAATTACTTACCTTACACGAAATACCTTTTACTGAAATAAAGTTAGAACATGGAAAAGCTTTAAAAGCTGAACATCTAGCCGAATATGAAGGAAAGGGTTACACAGCCTTCCTCATGCAAAAACATGAGACTTCTACAGGTGTGCACTACGATATTAATCTTGTGTCAGAGTTCTGCAAGCGTAATGGTTGTTTTCTCATAGTAGATACTATATCAACTTTCCTCTGTGATCCATTCGACATGGCAGCAACCGGTACGGGAGTGATGATTACGGGCAGTCAGAAAGCTTTGGCCTGTGCCCCTGGTATTGCAGTTATGATACTGGCTCCATCGGCTCTTGAACGCATCAATAAAACAAAATGCTGCTGCCAGTATCTCGACCTCAAACTGGCTCTAAAAAATATGGAAAGAGGGCAAACTCCTTGGACTCCTGCTGTAGGTATTCTTCGCCAGATTAATGTCCGCTTGAAAGAGATTGATGCCAATGGCGGTGCAGAAGCTGAAATTGCACGTTGCGCCGGCTTAGCTAAATATTTTCGTGACAAGTTAGTAGAGCATAACCTTCCTTTTGAAATTGTAAGCGAAAGCCTTAGCAATGCTGTTACTCCTTTACATCCTACGACCCAGTCTGCCAATGAAATCTTCCTTAAAATTAAAGATGAATATGGGATGTGGGTATGTCCGAACGGTGGCAGTATGAAAGACACCATCTTCCGGGTAGGACACATCGGCTATCTACAAAAGGAAGATTACGACAAACTAATAGCTGCATTTATAGACTTAAGAGAAAAGAAATTTATCTAACTAGAATTGTAGCAATAATATGTAGTGTACTAAATAAGTTGACACAATTTATTTAGTAACATGCGTAAAAATCGA
>OGMF01002614.1_pt1 | contig 14980 bp, 10 predicted proteins | sample 1572921 | NCBI WGS metagenome assembly OGMF01 (sample SAMEA2581919, study PRJEB24529) | metagenome | biome: Human gut stool | place: China | collected 2011
ACCGAGATCTACACTCTTTCCCTACACGACGCTCTTCCGATCTTATACCGGCACGTCGAATTCCCGTAATGCACTGTTCAACGAGGTTTTCAGGTCGGTAGATGCTTTTCTTTTTCCGATGATCAGCGCACAAGGCACTTCGTATTCGCCGGCAGGAAATTGTTTTTTTCGGGAACCGGGGATCACGACGGACCGGGCCGGCACATAACCCTGGTATTCTATCGGTTCATTTCCCGTGACGTCGATGATCCTGGTCGAGGCGGTGATTACCGTATTCGCACCCAGCACGACTTCTTCTTCCAGATGGGCACCTTCCACAATAATACAACGCGAACCGATGAAGCAGTTGTCCTCGATAATGACCGGTGCAGCTTGTACCGGTTCCAATACTCCTCCGATTCCGACTCCTCCGCTGAGATGTACATTTTTCCCGATCTGGGCACACGAACCGACAGTCGCCCAGGTGTCTACCATCGTTCCCGAATCGACATAAGCACCGATATTGACATAGGAAGGCATCATCACCACTCCCGGGGCGACATAGGCTCCATAGCGGGCGGCAGCCGGAGGAACTACCCGTACTCCTAATTCTGCATAATCTTGTTTGAGCCGGATCTTATCGTGATACTCGAATGGTCCCGTGGTCATGGTCGACATGGGTTGGGTTGGAAAATATAAGATAACCGCTTTTTTTACCCATTCGTTCACTTGCCAACCTTCGTCGGTTGGAGTAGCCGTGCGCAATTTCCCTTTGTCCAGTAACCCGATTACCTGATCGATAGCCGACCGGGTCTCTTCTTTCTTCAATAATTCCCGGTTCTCCCAGGCTGCTTCAATGATTTTTCTGATTGCTGTATACATTTCTAACTCGTTTTTTGTCGGACGAAAGTGCCTATGCCCAGGATGTCTCTGGAATTGCAAATTTCGCAATAATTTGTTGTACGACAAAAACTGTTCCCCGGATTGTTAATCGTCTAACCGATTTTTCCCGCGATGTGTAGAATAAAACATAGATCAATAAAAAAATATATATACCTTTGTTCCCTCACCGTATGCGTGTCGTAAAAGTTTAATTATTTAATGTGCTATGCTGAAAAAGATTCCTCATACTTATACGATTATTTTTTCGATTATTCTGCTTTGTGCCGTCTTGTCCTGGATTATTCCGGCGGGAGAGTATAGTCGCCATACCGTCGAGGTCAACGGAACGACCCGGTCGGTGATTGTCGATAATTCTTATCATGCGGTGGAATCGGTTCCACAGACCTGGCAGGTATTTTCCGCTTTGTTGCAAGGATTTGAGAAGCAGGCCGGAATCATAGCCTTTTTACTGATTATCGGCGGTGCTTTTCAGATTAGGAACAATAGCCGGGCGATCGATGTCGGGATTTTTTCTTTTTTGCGTTTTACGCAGGGATTGGAACGGCATCGTTTTATGAAGCGGATCGGGGTGAACAATCTGGTGATCGCTATGATTATCTTCTTGTTCAGTATGTTCGGGGCTGTTTTCGGTATGAGCGAAGAAACGCTGGCTTTTGTGATTATCATTGTACCTTTGGCTATTTCGATGGGGTATGATTCGATTACCGGATTGTGTATGGTCTATGTTGCGGCCCACGTGGGATTTGCCGGAGCGATCCTGAATCCGTTTACCATCGGTATCGCTCAGGGACTTTCCGGTTTACCTTTGTTTTCCGGTTTTGAATACCGCTTGTTTTGCTGGTTTTTGCTCACCGTGATTTTAGTTGCCTGTGTGTTGATCTATGCGGCCCGGGTGAAACGCAATCCGACCCTTTCCCCGATGTATCGGGCCGACGAATATTGGCGGAATCGCCGTACCGAAAGTGGCGAAGAGGTTGCTTATACGATCCCGGTGGCTTCTTATATCGTGTATGGATTGATTCTCGTGTCTCTGATTATTTTTGCTGTCGTTTATCCGGTTACTACTTTTAGTTTGGGGAATGCTTCGGTCACTTTTTATGCTGTACCGGTCGGTACGGTTTTGTTCGCTTTGTTCGGATGGTTGGGGCTACGGAAATCTTTCCATTTTTTTATCCTTTCTATCCTGGCTTTTACGGTCATTTTTCTGGTGATCGGAGTGATGGGGCATGGTTGGTATCTGCCCGAAATTTCGGCGATTTTTCTGGCGATGGGAGTGTTGACGGGGTATGCTGCGGGCAAAGATACCGACAGCATCATCAAATTGTTTCTCGAAGGAGCTAAAGATATCTTATCGGCGGCTATTGTGGTCGGACTGGCCGGAGGTATCATCCAGATTTTGCAGGACGGGCGTATTATCGATCCTATATTACATGCCTTGGCTTCTCTGATGAACGAGGCCGGAAGAGTGGCTTCGGTTGGTGCGATGTATGTAATTCAGACGCTGATCAATATCATCATCCCTTCGGGATCGGCCAAAGCTGCTTTGACGATGCCGATTATGGCTCCCTTCTCGGATGTCATCGGTATTTCCCGGCAGGCTACAGTGATGGCTTTCCAGTTCGGTGATGGCTTTACCAATATGATCACGCCCACCTCCGCCGTATTGATCGGTGCTTTGGGAATCGCCCGCATTCCCTATGAGGTGTGGGTAAAATGGTTTGCCAAAATCCTCCTGTTGTTTGTCGTCCTGGGTTTTCTGTTACTGATACCCACAGTAGTCATGCAGTTGCCTGGGTTTTGAAAATCTTAAGCTTTAATGATGTATTTTTGTCTAAATAAATGCTGAAGTAAAAATGGAGAAATTTGCTGCAATAGATTTCGAGACAGCCAATTGGCAGCAGACCAGTGTTTGTTCGGTGGGGATCGTCGTGATGAACCGGGGGGTGATCGAAGACCGGTTTTACAGTCTGATTCATCCTGCACCGAATTTTTATTCCCGGCGTAATACAGCTATTCACGGTTTGAGTCGGGAGGATACCGAGGAAGCTCTGGCTTTTCCTACGGTATGGCGGGAAATTGCTCCGATGATTGAAGGGATACCTTTGGTGGCTCACAATAGCATGTTCGACGAGGGATGCCTGAAAGCTGTCTTTCGGCTTTACGAAATGGATTATCCCGGTTACTCCTTTTACTGTACCTACCGCCTTTCCCGGAAATTATTTAAAGGACTGGAAAATTATCAGTTGCATACCGTTTCTTCCTTTTGCGGATATGACCTGAAAAATCATCATCATGCCCTGGCCGATGCCGAGGCTGCAGCTGTCATTATGCAATCCATTTTGCAGCAATGTCCCGATTTATAGCAGGTATATTTTTTCTTTCTATTCCGATTCCGGACTTTATACCGTCAGACCGGTTCGCCTGGAACGGTCAATGATAGAAAAAGCCAGATGACCGACAGAAGCGACCGGGTCGCCAATTCCGATCACCGAAGACGAATTAGTAACGAACTATACCTATGTTTAAGGTAAACATGTATATAAACACCAAGAAAAAATCGGACTATTCCGTACCGCCATATTTCTCATGCTTTCAAACAATTTTTTATCTTATGTACAAAGATAATATTTCTTTTTGTAAAACCTGAACTTACAGGCTACAATCGTCTGAAATGATAGCATACGGAAAGGACAACCATCCGAAGCCGGGTTCCATAACCACAGGCAAAGGTAACTCGTGTTCTTCTCGTACAAGCAAGACCAAGTCCTCCGGCTTTGGGGAAAAATCATCTTCGCCTGAAGGTTGCGGTATTTTCTTGCGCCAAACCTTGCGGGTATGGACAAGGGACAGTCAGGCAGGCGAGAAATAAAAAATGGCAGATACATACCTGAAAAATTACAGGCAATCATCGTATTAGGTTAGTGGAGCAGACGGAGTAGTACGATAAAGTAACCGGAGTATAAAATGGAGCGGAAAAAGTAGTTCCTAAAGATGTGTATAAAGAGTAGCTAACTTAGAAGGAGTGTTGATTTACAATACTTTTCCTTGGAATGGGGAGAGGAGAAGAGTAAATAGAGGTGTGAAATTTTGTTTTCATATCTGTAGTTTTATATATTTACCGTCACTATTGTCCACTAAAAATGGACATGTTTAAACTTTAAACAAATTCGGTTCACTGGAATCATTGGGTTCTTTGACATTTTTGAAATTCGATTTGTCGAACAAGTCACTAAGATGTGTTTTGTCCGTCAGTGAGATGCCGAGGATTTGCAGTGTTTCGTGGATAGTACTATCGCTACAAGGCAATAAGTAATTATGGCACAATAGATTTGGATGCCTATCGCATTCTCCGATGTACCCCAAAACTTTTTGATTTTGAGGTGCTGCTTGATCCACTTGAAGAACAGTTCCACGCTCCATTTGTTTTGGTAGAGCTGCGAAATCAGTTCTGCCGCTGCCTTCAGATTGTTCGTCAGGAGATGTATCTGAAACCGTCTTCGGGGTCTTCGATGATGAGTTTCTGAAGTTCTTCAGGATAGTCTTTGGAATTTTTATAAACCGAAAAATTTCCGATGACATCAGAAACGATACCTTCCGGTAATCTCCGCTTTCAGGTCTTGGGCTTGATCTGTACATTGGTTTTTGCCCGTACAACGAGAAAGCACCTATACGGTTGATCGTATAGAAATTGCCAAAATCGTTGTACCCACGGTTAAATATGTAATGCGCCCCGGCTTCGTACGGTATCTCCGGCATTACTTGGAAGTTATGAACATTGACTGCCGTAATATCTACAAATGCAGTAACTTCCGATTCAATATCGTAGAGCGTGTGCATTTTGATGCCTCCTTTATGTTTGCGAAACTTTGCCCGTTCAAACACCAACAGGCAGAGGTCAATCGTGGTGGAATCAAACGTATAGACATGACCGTCAAGCTCAAAGACCTTATCAACTCTGCGCTTGCGTGCCCCATCTATCATGAATGTAGCGTATTCCTCAAAGAGGCGATTGGTACGCCGTTCAGTTGTTTTGCTAAGATTGCTCCGTGTTACAGACTTCCCGACCCCGAGATGATAGAGTTTTCCGGCGTGAGCCACCATCGCCACGATGAGATCCTGGAAGCTCTCACGGTTGAAAAATTGGCCGAACATTATTGTAAGTAGTTGATTACAATAGGTATAACTCTTGATATACTTGTCGCTTTCGTATTTACGGACAAGATAATTGAAATGGTTGCGATTCATAAATTGGACTAATTGGGCGAAAACGAACTGGCCTTTATGCATAAAGGTCTGATTATGGCCGCAAAAGTAAATTCAAATCCGTTGACTCCAAAATTACTTGTAATAAATTGAATTTCAATTATTTAAAAGAATTTTTTGTGGTTTTTTAGTGAACACTAATGATTTATTGTGTGAAATGATGACGGAAATTCCGTTTGTACCTGTTTGCCGATGAAAAATAGTGAATTACAAGATTTGTTTGTGGAGTATTATCCTGCATTGAAGTCGTTTGCGGTGCGTTATGTCGGTGCGGCGGAGGTGGCGGAGGATCTTGTACAGGATGTGTTTTTGCGTTTGTGGGAGAAAACGAATCCGCTGCAGGGGGTCCGGGATGTGTCGGCTTATTTATACCAAATGGTGCGTTTCCGGGCGATTGATTATTTGCGCAGCGAGAAGACGAAGGAGCAGACGGTGAGGAAGTATATTGCCGGGCTTGCCGAGGAGGAAGAGGAGGCTTATTTGGAGGAGGAGGTTTACAGGCGGATGATTAAGGCGGTGGAGGAGTTGTCGCCTGCTATGCATAAGGTGTTGTCCTTGTCGTTGGAAGGGTTGCGTACCAAGGAGATTGCCGAGAGGTTGAGTGTTTCGGTGGAAACGGTGAAGAAGCAGAAGCAGATTGCCCGCAGGATATTGAGGGATAAATTGCTTGAGATTTTGTTGCTGGTGGTGCATTGATTTTTGGGGGGAATTGTTGTAAATAAATTTTCCATTTAAAGATTTAGAGGGAGGCTCCCGAAGGGGCGAAGAAATATTTGGAAGAAAAGGGTGAATTTTTTTTGAAATGATATACCCCCTTTTTTGTCCCTGTTCGTCATATTAATATAAATGGTGTGATTTATGGAAGATTTTATCAGTTATTCAAAAATAGCGGAATTGTTGACAAAGGCGCTGCGGGATGAGTTGACGGATGAAGAACGGGAAGTGTTGGAGCGGTGGAGACATGAGGCGTCGGTGCATGAGGCGTTTTACCGGAGGGTCAATACGCCGGAGTTTTTGGAGGAGCATCCGCAGCATCGGTTCGAGGGGGAGATTGCAGAGGCGTGGGGGCGGTTATATGTCCGCCATCGCAGCCGCCGGAGGAGGCTTGTGGCGATAAGGTGGAGTGTGGCGGCGATGGTGGCAATTGTTTTGGGAGGGGTTGCTTTGTGGCAGTCGGGAGGGGAAAGCCGACCGTTATCGCAAACGTTGGTGCAGGAGCATGCGGTGATTGAACCGGGAAGCCGGCAGGCGGGGCTGGGGTTGGGGAATGGGAGGACGGTGAAGTTGGGGGAGCATGCGCAGCCGCGTTTGTTGGAAGTGGATGGTGCGGTGATCAAGATGGATGAGAAGAGGTTGGAGTATAGGGAGGAGAAGGAGGTAGATAGGCTTGTGTTCAATACGTTGCGGATACCGAGGGGCGGGGAGTACAGTATTTTGCTGAGTGACGGGACCAAGGTGTTTTTGAATGCAGAGAGCGAGATGAATTATCCGGTTGTTTTTGCGGGTGGGGAACGGAAAGTGGTGCTGAAGGGGGAGGCTTTTTTTGAGGTGGCGGAGGACAAGGCGCGTCCTTTTGTGGTTTCAACGGGGGATTTTGATGTGCGGGTGACGGGTACTCAATTCAATGTGAGGGTTTATCCTGATGAGACTCCGACTGCTACGTTGGCGGAAGGCAGTATCCGGTTGTTGAAGGGGGAGCACATTACTGACCTTGTTCCCGGTGAGCAGGCGAGGGTGGGTGCAGAGAGCGTGGAGGTGAGGAAGGTGAATCTGGAGGAGGCGATTGCCTGGAGGCATGATGCTTTTTCTTTCAAGCAGGTGAGGTTGGAGGATTTGTTGACGGAGCTTGCGAGGTGGTATGACATGGAAGTTTTTTACCAGAATACCGGTTTGAAGGATTTGCATTTTACTGCCTGGTTTAAGCGCAGCAGTAGCATGAAGGAAGTGGTCCGGCTTTTGGAACGGACACAGAAGGTTAAATTGGAAGTGAAAGGTAAAACATTAATAGTCAAACCCAATAAATAGTCAAAACAGGAAAAAAGAAAAGTAAAACAAATTTATCGGACAGTGAAAAGCCGGAATGCACGCCAATACATTCCGGCAAAATTCCCCGCCAAGGGAATCATGTTAAACGTTAACAGCAAATTTATGAAAAAAACAATTGAAAAACTAATCTGGCTCATGATTAAAATGAAGCTTATGTGTCTGGTGATTGCATTGGCTACGACAAGCCTGAATGCAGAAGTGTGGTCGCAACAGAAAAAGATCAGTCTTCGTTTAGGAGAAACCGGTTTGGAACAACTGTTTGAGGAGATGCAGCAGCAGACGAAACTAAAGTTTATTTTTAACCACGAAGACGTGGTGGGGTACACGGTGAGCGGGTCTTTGCGGGGAATGACGGTGGCGGAAGTGCTTGACGCCGCATTGGCTGACAAGCCGTTGAAGTATGAGATTGTGGATGACCATATTATTATTTCTCCGAAAGAGTTTGTCCAGGCTCAGGTTGAAGAGGTGATTAAAATTAAAGGTAAGGTGACGGACCATACAGGAGAACCTTTGCCGGGAGTGACTGTTATGTTGAAAAATACGGATTTCGGCGTGGCAACGGATGTCAATGGTTTGTACGAATTGTCTATTCAAAAGAATCTTGCCGGTACGTTGGTATTTTCATTTGTCGGAATGAAGGCGCAGGAGATTGCCATCAATGGACGTACGGAGATTAATGTGAAAATGGAAAGTGAAGTTGCTGAAATGGATGAAGTTGTTGTGACGGGGATCTTTAATAAATCGAGAGAGAGCTATACCGGTGCGGTGACTACGATTTCGGATAAAGAATTGAAAATGTTCAGGGGACGTAATATGCTGTCTACCCTGAAAAATATAGATCCGGCTTTTAATATTGTGGCTGATAATTATTCCGGTAGCGATCCGAATACATTGCCAACGGTTAATATCCGTGGAAATTCATCTTTGCCAATGTCTGTGAATGAGTTGAATACGTCAGTGTCTCAGCAGTTAAACCAACCATTGATTATTATGGATGGTTTTGAAATATCGTTACAGAAGTTGATGGATTTTAATGATGAAGAGATTGAAAGTATTAATATATTGAAAGATGCTTCAGCGACGGCAATTTATGGTTCACGCGGTGCGAATGGAGTGGTTGTGATTACGACAAAAGTTCCGACTCCGGGTAAGTTGAAAATGGTTGCTTCGGCAGGATTTAGTTTGGAAATCCCCGATTTGTCATCCTATAATTTATTGGATGCCGAGGAAAAATTGGCATTGGAAAAGGAAGTCGGTTTGTATGATGTAACAGGTAAGGATCCGCATAGTGCCCAGCAATTGGAAGAACAGTATTATGCAACTCTAAAAGAGGTCCTGAGAGGAGTGGATACTTATTGGTTATCCAAACCTCTACGTACAGGAGTCGGTCAGAATTATAATGTACGTTTAGAGGGAGGAAGCCGTGAATTGAGATGGAGCGCAGGTATTTCTTACAATAATATTGCAGGTGCGATGAAAGGATCCGTCCGTAACACTTTTAGCGGAACGATTAATTTAGCTTATACGGTGAAGAATCTGAGATTTCAAAATCAGACAATGCTTGATTATAACAATTCGTCGGAGAGTAAGTATGGAAGCTTTTCTCAATATACGGAATTGAATCCTTATTGGACTGAGAAAGATGAAAAAGGGAATTATTATAAATCGTTTAGGACTGTTTTAGGGAATTATGTAAGTAATCCATTATACGATGCTTCCCTGAATGTAAGAGATGAAAGTAAGTATAATCTGGTGACAAATAATTTTTCTATTGAATGGAATGTTTTTCAGGGATTGAAATTGCGTGGGCAGATTGGTATTTCCAAACGACAAGGCAATAGTGATGTGTTTAAACCAGCAGAACACTCTACTTTCAATAGTACAACTGAATGGGCGAAACCGGAAAACTTTTTTAAAAAAGGAAGTTATCGTTGGGGATATACTGAGTCTTCTTCTTTGGAAAGTCGGGTGACTGCCAGCTATTCGGATGTATTCAAAGATAAGCATCAATTGTATGCAGGTTTAGACTGGTCGTTAGTTCAATCGAAATCATATTCATATTCTATTTTTGCGCAAGGATTTTCCAATCAAGACTATGATTTTTTTGGCAATGCTCGGCAATATGCAGAAAATGATCATCCGACAGGTACGGAAAGCATATCGCGGCAAGTAGGATTCACCGGGAATGTGAATTATACTTATGATAACCGTTATTATGCAGATTTTTCTTTTCGTATGGATGGTTCTTCACAGTTTGGCAGTGACAAGCGTTTTGCCCCTTTTTACAGTATAGGTATAGGGTGGAATATCCATCGTGAGCATTTCATGAGAAATCCGGATGTAATAAATACATTGCGTTTGCGTATGTCTTATGGTAAAACCGGTTCACAACAATTTGCATCTTATGAAGCGTTGAGGACTTATGAGTTTTATTCAGATAAGCGTTATATGATGTGGAACGGTGCAGAATTAAAAGGATTAGGTAATAAAGATTTAAAGTGGCAAGTGACAGATCAGTATGATGTAGGGATAGAAATTGGACTTTGGAATAATCGGATCTCGGGTACTTTCGATGTGTACAAAAAACAAACCAATAATTTGTTATCCAAAATGGATTTGCCATTGGCTAACGGTTTTGATTCTTATACTGCCAATGTTGGTGTGGTTGATAATATCGGCTTTGAGGCAAGTGTCAGTGGGTATGTGGTTCGGGATACAGAAAGAGAGATTATTTGGATGTTAACCGGTAAGTTGGCTTATACCAAGAATGAAATCAAGAAATTGTCAGAAGCTATCAAGAGGCAAACAGAGAGAGCTTTGCATGATAATTCGGAGATTAATAATATGTTATTTGAGGGGGATTCCCAATATGCAATCTATGCAGTGCCGTCTTTAGGCATAGATCCAAGTACCGGAAAAGAATTGTTCTTGGATGCAGACGGAAATGTGACTTCAGTGTGGAACTCTTCTGCAAAGCGTTATTTCGGTCAAACAGAACCTAAATTCAGAGGTAATTTTAATTCTTTATTTACCTATAAGAATCTTACGGTGAATTTGAATTTTGGCTTCCGTTGGGGCGGTCAGCAGTATAACCAGACATTATTGAGTAAAGTGGAGGTTACGAATAGTGCTATTCAATATAACGTAGATCGGCGTGTATGGGCGGATCGCTGGCAGAAACCGGGAGATTTGAAGCCTTTTAAAGGTTATGGCGATGAAGCGACAAAAGCATCTTCCCGTTTTGTAATGGATGAGAGAGTGTTTGAATTGCAAAGTGCAAGTGTATCCTATCGCTGGCAGACACCTTTTATAAGTAAACTGAAATTGGAGAGTATTAATTTTGATCTTAATATGTCAGACGTATTTTATGTTTCTTCCATTAAACGGGAACGTGGCACTAATTATCCATTTGCCAGAAGAATGGAGTTCGCAATAGGTTTGATGTTTTAATAAATAATTCTATTAATCATGAGAAAGGATTTTTGTCTATTAGCCTATACCGTTTGTATTGGAATTGCATTAGTGGCAGGAGGATGCAATGATTGGTTAGATGTAAAACCCAAGTCACAAGCGGAATCAGAGGAATTATTTTCAAGGGAGCAGGGATTTAAAGATGCTTTGACTGCCTGTTATATCAAGATGAACAGTACTAGTTTGTACGGGATGGAGTTGATGGTATCGTCAATAGAATATATGGCTCAGTTCTGGGATTTTACCAACAATAATGATAGAAATGCCAAGTTATTTAAGGATTTTGATTATTCATCAAGTTTGGTTGAAAGTACGTTTAAGTCTATTTATTCAAATTTTTACAATACGATTGTTCAGGCAAATAGTGTATTGGAAAATTTGCAACTTCATGGTGAAGTGATTGAGAATGAAAAATTGCGTAAGATGATTGAAGCTGAAGCTCTCGGTATTCGTGCTTTCTGCCATTTTGATATTTTACGGTTGTTTGGACAATTGCCTCAAAATGCGACTATTCATGTTCAGTTACCTTATGCAAAAACGGTAGGTGTTGAAACTATCCCTTATTATACTTTTGACGATTATGTTGGATTGGTTTTGGACGATATTAATAAGGCGCAAAATTTGTTCAAGGAGTGTGATCCTGTTTTGGATTACCCATTTGCTGAATTAAACGCAGCAAGCGGAGTTGGGTTGGAGGATAGTTATATGGGATATCGCCGTTTCCGTTTTAATTATTGGGCAATGGAGGCATTAAAAGCGCGTTTGTATTTGTACATAGGTAATAAAGAGAAAGCATATACTGCTGCTCATAATGTGATTGATGCTAAAACTAATAGTGGACAAATAGTTATTGATTTAGTACGAAGCAAAGACTTTTATTCTGAATGTATATTGGCATTAAGTAATAATGAAATTAAAGATAATATAGGAGGTTTTTCTTCTTCGACATCCAATTTTATGACTGCTGCTAATTATGGCAAATTGTTTTCAGGGAAAGTCACGACAGATGATTTTCGCGCTAAAGATTTCTGGGCAGAAACTGTGTCTAATGGTTCATATACTTATTATGAATTTGTTAAGTATAAACAACCCGAAGACAATATAGTTAATAATTCAGAAGAATGGATGATCCGTTATCAAGTGATTCCTTTAATACGTTTGTCAGAAATGTATCTGATCGTAATGGAAACTGCTGAATTAACGGAGGCTAATAAACTTTATAAATCTTATATGGCTGAGAAAAATGCCTTGATAACTACGGATATGGCAAGAGAGGAGTTGAATGCAGAAATTCTAAATGAATATCGAAGGGAATTTTGGGGAGAAGGGCAGATGTTTTATGCCTATAAAAGATTGGGAGTTAAGGAAATGATGTGGAAGACGGATAGGGAAGTAGAGGAAAAAGATTATATTGTTCCGTTGCCTACAACGGAGTCGGGATCAAATTAATAGGTATAGATTATGAAAAATGCAGTTTTATATTTGAATATATTGTTCTGTGCAACATTTATGTTGGCATGTGAACAGGATGTGGAAGTTTTTCATGCTTCTGGGGAAGACCGCTTAAATTTTTACTATGAAGAGAATGCTGAGGCAGATAGTTTAATTGATTATACTTTTATTTATTTGCCTTCCGAACAAATGCTTGATACTATTTGGTTTGATGTGGAAACTTCAGGCTATGTTACAGATTATCCACGAACTATAAGTTTTGAGCAGATGGCTGTTGACAGTAATGCGGCAATACCTGATGTACATTATGTGGCTTTTGATAATCCAGAGTTGCAAAATGTATATGTTGTACCGGCTCATTCCACGAGAGTACGGGTACCTTTGGTTGTTAAAAAGGACGACCCTGAGTTGGAGAAAAAGCAATTTATATTACGTTTCTGCATAAAAGAAAATAAGTTTTTCAAGACAGGTTTTCCTACTTATCGGGTACGAACTGTAAGAATTTCTAATATGTTAACTCAACCAAAACATTGGGATATGTATGCAGAATGGTATTTTGCCGGGGAATATGGTCCTGTGAAATATCGTTTTATGATTGATGCCGGTGCAAAAGTCGGTGTTACTATTGATGATGATTTTTTTGCGGAACTGTTGAAATCAAATCCACCTGATATGGGATTAACCGGATATTGGCAGACTTTTTTTGAGAATGCCTTGGCAGAAGAGAATGCTAAAAGGAAACAAGAAGGGAAAAAGCCTCTTGCAGAAGCGAACGGTAAAGAAGTCACTTTTTCATTGTATTAATCGTTTAAAGCAGAAGTCATGAAAATAAGGTATATATTTTCCGTAATTATTATTTCTTTTTTGTATGCATCATGTTATGACGACAAAGGAAATTATGATTATGTTGATTTTACAGATGTTATTATCAAGGATATAGAAGATTCTTATAATGCGGTGTCGTTTCAAGATACTTTACGTATTACGCCTGACATTGAATTGGATCATGGGCAATTTGAATATTTATGGATGATTAATGAGGCTTATGTAGGAACTCAGTATATCGAAATAAAATGGGATACAATAGGGAAAGAAAAAACATTAGTTTATCCGGTATCTTTACCGAATGGTAATTATGAAATCACGTTAAAAGCTACCGATTCTGAAACAGAATATTCGGTATTTTATAATACACAGTTGATTGTAAAGACAGAATTTTCTTTAGGATTTTATGTATTGAAAGAAACTGAAGATGGACTTACAGAAGTGGATTTGCATACACCTGATAAGGTTTTAGAAAATCTTATTACAAAATCATTAGGGAATGCGATGAATGGCAAACCTAAAAGTATGGGATTAATGTTTTCTTACTGTCATCTTGATCCGGAAAATCCTGATGAATATTTATGGCCGAGAGCCTTGTCGGTTTGTACGGAAAATGATATAAAAATATTCAATTTGAATAATTGGAATACGATTTTGACTCATGAAGATATGTATTATGGTGAACGACCTGCAAATGACAAACCTCTTTATCTTGGTCCTAATGGTTTTTCTATTGCTTACTTTTCTACTGCAGGAATTTGTTATAATTATCAATTAAAAACACAAGGTCTTGCTAGTGTTGGCAAATATGGTTTGCCTGTGGTGGTAATGGAGAATGGCGTGGATATAAAGTGTAAACCAAGCGAGCACGTGATTTATTCTGATAAAACGTTTGGTAGTTTTTTATATGATGAATTGAATCGTCGTTTCCTAGGTTTTACAGCTAATTATGCAATATCAACTTTTAAAGATGATGGGGAGTTTCCTGCGAACAATTTACCGGAAGATTATAAACTTCTTTATTTAGGTTATAATAGTTTTGGCAGTGCATCTGCTTATGCCATATTTGCAGATGGACACCAAAAAAAGTATTTGTACCATTTGGATTTGTCAAAACGAATCGTAAAAGATAAACAAACTTTGGAAGGTAGATTGGCTGATGCTGTACTTTATGCTAATAATGAAACGCAAGCTAATGTAGTATACGGTGTTGTGGATAATGAAGTATGGATGTATTCGGTAGAGAGCGGAGAAGAACAGAGATTGAATTTGAATGAATTGGATGGTGAAATCACTTATGTAAGTAATCGCTATTGGACAAATGATGCTATCGATAGCCAGAATAATTTCAATTATTTAGCTGTTGGGACTCATAAGGATGGAAAGTATCGGATTTATTTATATAATACGATTGGTGGAAAACCGACAGGAGGATCAGTGCGAATATTGAAAGGAGAAGGTAAAGTTGTGAAAGTACACTTTAATTCACCTGGTATGCCGGAGGATAATGCAAAGGCACAAGGGGGATATCCGATTTCGTCAAATTGATATTATTATAACCTAAACAAGAGTGCGACTCAAAAAGAAATTCTCTTTCTTACGAATTGAATATTTGGAAAAAGTCTCCACTAAGAGTACGAATAATAAGGGCGATTCAGACTTTTGAGTCGCACTCTTGTTTTTATAGGAATTATAATTTGGAATGTAATAGGGAGATAAAGAGGGGATATAGGCGAAGTAGCATGGTTATTTTCGCTATATTTTCATAATATAGGATGCGGTTCGGCAGATTATCAGCAACAATTACAGTCCGGTTCCCGGAGACATGGATGCAGAATTTGTTACCAATCTGGACGCGATGTATATTATTCTTCTCCAGATTGCCGTATCCAGCCTCGTCATGCGTTTGAAGTCGCTGAAATCGATGATATCGGGTTGCACCGTCTGCTCCATCGGTATGGCTCTTACCCTATGCTCACAAAATGTATTATTTACCCTGGTAGCCATCCTGATCTTTTCGTTGGGTGAAATGGCTGGTTCT
>OGMF01002616.1_pt1 | contig 14974 bp, 12 predicted proteins | sample 1572921 | NCBI WGS metagenome assembly OGMF01 (sample SAMEA2581919, study PRJEB24529) | metagenome | biome: Human gut stool | place: China | collected 2011
CCTGTCCGATCAGCATACCCGCCTTGCGGTTTCTGCTGTGACGGCTCTCACAGGTGACAATCAGGTCTCCGATACCGGTCAGTCCGCAGAGTGTCTCCACTTTTGCCCCCATCTTTACAGCAAGTCCCGCAATCTCTGCAATGCCGCGGGTAATCAGGGCCGCTTTGGTGTTATCCCCGTATCCGAGTCCGTCCGCCATTCCGGCAGCAAGTGCAATCACATTTTTTAATGATCCGCCCAGTTCCATGCCAAGCATGTCCGGGCTGGTATAAACACGGAACACTTCATTCATAAACAGATCCTGGATTTTTTTTGCAGTGCTTTCTGTTTTTGCTCCTGCCACAACGGTTGTCGGAAGTCCGATTCCAACCTCTTCCGCGTGGGACGGTCCGCACATGACAGCAACATCCGCACATGGAATCTCCTGCTCTGTCACATCGGAAATGGTCATCAGGGTATCTTCTTCAATTCCCTTTGCCACGCAGACAATGATCTGTCCTTCTGTCACATATCCTGCCATACTTTTTGCGGTGCTTCTTGTAAATACAGACGGTACCGCCAGAATCAGGAACTCCTTTCCAACGATTGCTTCTTTTAAATCTGTTGTAAACAGGACATCCTCCGGAAGCTTCACTCCCGGAAGTTTATCGATATGCTCATGCTCTCTGCGGAGCATGGCAACTTCCTCTTCCACAATCGACCATACCGTTACTTCATTTCCATTGGTACGAAGAAGCTTTGCCAGCGCAATGCCCCAGCTGCCAGCTCCGATCACTCCTACCTTTGCCATATCATTTATCTCCTTTTTTCGTTCCGAATTTATTCTCTGTTCCATTCATCAGACGAACAATATTCGCACGGTGTCTCCAAATCGCCATGCCGGTAAAACATGCACTCAGTATGTAAAACTCGATCCGGCTGGCTCCGCTGATTTTTAACCAGCCAAGCTGTCCGAAAATAATCGCCTGTACCAGATAGGCAGATACCAGAAATATGGAACCCACCGAAACATACCGGGTAATTCCCACAATAATCAGGAATCCAACGGCACAGCAGATTACTGCCGGAGGACAGACGGCAAGGATGACGCCTGTCGTACAGGCAATTCCCTTTCCGCCGCGGAACTGCAGATAGCACGGAAAATTATGTCCTAAGACTGTTCCAAACCCGGCATACAGTTCCAGCACCTTTGTATCAGCCCCATACGTTCCGTGAAAAATCAGTTTTACAAGAAGTACGGCAAATACTGCTTTCAGAAGATCACCGGCAAATGTAATAATGCCGGCTTTCCATCCAAGCACCCGCAAAGAATTTGTCGTGCCTGCATTTCCGCTTCCCTGCTGACGGATATCAATTCCCTTACTTTTTCCATACAGATATCCCGTCTGAAACAGACCGAATCCATATCCGATCAGTAATGCAATGATTCTTGCAACGATCATCATAACTAGTCTTCCTTTCGCTCCCTCGTAATGAATTTGAGAGCTGTACCGCGGAACCCAAACGTATCGCGGATACGGTTCTCCAGATATCTGGTGTACGAAAAATGCATCAGATTTTTGTCATTGACAAATACGACAAATGTCGGCGGTTTGACCGCAACCTGTGTTACATAATAAATCTTGAGTCTTTTTCCTTTATCGGTCGGTGGCTGCTGCATGGCAACTGCTTCCGTCACGATTTCGTTTAAGACACCCGTTGCAACACGCATACTGTTGTTCTCAATGACAACATCGATCATTTCAAAAATCTTATTCAGACGCTGACCGAACTTTGCAGAAATAAACAACGTCAGAATTGCCATCATAATATAAAAGCCAAAACGTTCTCCCATATTGGCAAGAGCCGCGGCAATTAATCCTTTAGGGTGCTTTTTAAACATAATGTAAGATTTATAGTTAAATAATTATTTAAGTAGTTATTTCTCATTCTTGACTTTAAAAGCTAACGCATAAAGATGCATCTGCTTCACCATCGACAACAGTCCGTTTGAACGGGTCGGAGACAAATGCTCCTTCAGACCGATTTTCTCGATAAAATACAATTCCGAATTCAATATTTCATCCGGTGTATGACCCGAAAGAACATTTATAAGCAACGAAACCAGACCTTTCACAATCACGGCATCGCTTTCCCCTTGGAAAAAGACCTTTCCATCTTTATAATCAGCCTGTAGCCACACGCGGCTCTGGCATCCTTCAATCAGATTATTCTCGGTTTTATATTTTTCATCCAAAGGTTTCAAAGAGTTGCCCAAGTCGATCAACAAAGCATATTTGTCCATCCAATCGTCAAAAGCCGAGAACTCTTCTACAATTTCATCCTGTAATTCATTTATAGTTTTCATATCCCGTTCATTAATTTACTCATTATATATAACTGCCAATACAGTCTGTCCGACAGCCTTTAAAGTCTCCTTATCGATATGATCCATCGTATCGTGTACCGTATGCCACTGCGGATTAAATCCCGAATCAGAAGATGCATCATACTGTATTATATCGATACTCGGAATGCCCATTTTATTAACATATACATGATCATCGATAATGTATCCCCCCTCATTATCGGAAAAATATTTCCCATAACCTAAAGACTGTGCTTTCTTCCAAACTTTATCAACAATCCCCGGAGCATACTGTAATGAAGCTTTTTCACGAGCAAAAACAGCATTTTCCCCGCCTACCATATCCAACAAAATTCCGAAACGTGCCCGATAACCGGGACGATGCGGGCGACGCACCCAATATTGAGTACCCAATGCCCAAGAATCCTGCACTTCAGAATGAGTCGAAAAATAGGGTTGACCGTAATCTTCTGCATCGAAAAAAATAATATCTACACCCACTTGAGGAGACTTCATTCCGATCTGCCGGGCAATTTCAAGCAAAGCTCCCACACCACTAGCTCCATCGTTAGCCCCCAAAACAGGCTTCCGATGGTTCGCCTCATCCGGATCATTATCGGCAAAAGGACGACTATCCCAATGTGCGAACAGCAATATTCGATCCGTTTTCTCAGGACTAAAAATTCCTATTATGTTCTTCGCATGCAATACAGTCCCGTCAAAAGCAACCACATCTGCATCCTGCACCTGTACCTCTGCACCATGACGGTTCAATTCCGAAGCCAGATAAGAAGCCGTAGCCAAATGTTCCGGAGTATTGGGTATTCGATACCCGAAATCTACTTGCTTTTGCATATATGAATACGCACTATCTGCATTAAAAACAGGGACATCGACAACAGTGACACTCTCTTGAACAGATGACGAAACAGTTTTATTTTTACAAGAAACCAATTGAAACAGTAATAGTCCCGCTACACAGAGAAGAGGGACGAACATTCGTTTTCGGTTAAACATATTTATAGACATCTTATTTCTTTTTAGAACAGACACCGTCTTTCATAAGCAAGAAAACCTTGTAAAGATACAGGATTTTTCTACGAATACAGTAAAACGATCCGTTTGTTTACACTTTTTAAGGGGTAAGATCAATAAACCCGTTGCACCTGATCCATCACACGCAAAAAGTTCCCTCCCCATATTTTTGCAAGATCGTTCTCCGAATATCCCTGCCGAATCAATTCTTTAGTAATATTTATCAACTCATTTGCGGCATCACATCCCGGAATTCCCCCTCCTCCGTCAAAATCAGAGCCAATGCCGACATAATCCACACCCACCAGTTTTACAACATGATTGATATGCTCTACGATACATTTTACATCAGTATTCTCCTTTGAAGTGAGAAAATTCAAATACAAACAAATCTGGACAACACCTCCGTGGCGGGCTAAAGCAACGATCTGCTCATCAGTCAAATTTCGCCGATGGTCACAAATAGCACGGCATGATGAATGCGATGCTATAATCGGAGCTGAACTCACTTCCAACGCATCATAAAAAGATTTTTCCGAAGCATGAGAAAGATCCACCATCATTCCTATCCGATTCATCTCTCGCACCACACTTTTCCCGAAATCACTCAATCCATTATGCTCAGGCTCACCGCTGGCAGAATCGCAAATGTCGTTATTCCCATTATGACACAGAGTCATATATACGACTCCCATATCCCTGAAACGAGACAAATTAGAAATATCTTTTCCGATAGCATACCCATTTTCAATCCCCAAGAAAATAGCCTTCTTCCCAGCTTGTTTCAACTCAATAAGATCTTTTCTTGAAAATGCCTGTCCGACCCTATCCTGATGTACGGAAATCTGGCGTTTCAATTCATTCAATATAGCATCAGCCTTTCGGGTAGCAGCTTCAAGAGCAACATCATCCCGTTCCTTCTGAGGCAAATAAGCCACCATACATTCCGAATCGATCTGTCCGTCCCTCATCTTAGGCAAATCGACCTTCAAGCGTGTATCCCTGATCCCTATATCTATCTTATCAGGGAAAAACATAGGAGTATCACAATGAGAATCTAATGAGACATGTCGAAGATGAAAATTTTTCGCTCGAGCATATATTTCCGCCTCTTTAACCAAATGAACAAACAAATTCAACATCTTCTTATTGCCGGCACACACCAAACCTTCAGGATGCCACTGCACACTAAAAATAGACGCTGTTTTAGACTCCATGCCTTCATTGACACCATCAGGCGCAACTGCGCTCTCGATAAATCCCGGAGCAACTTCCCACACCCCTTGATGATGAATAGAATTTACAGCTATACGTCCCTCACCGATCAATGAAGCCAACAAAGTATCCGGCTTTACGGTAACCGTATGCGACACGAATTCGCGGGGCTGTTTCTGGGAATGCTGAATGGCCTCTCCTAAATGTTGGCTCGGAATATCCTGATAATTTTTTCCTCCGAACACAGCATTAATCAACTGATGTCCTCTACAAATTCCAAAGATCGGAATTTGCCTTAAAGAAGCCATACGTAACACTGCAATCTCCCAACAATCCCGAGACAAATCCACATCTTGAAGTTTCGGATGAGGCTCTTCATTCAAAAACAAAGGAGAAATATCCCCTCCTCCTGTTAGCAGCAACCCGTCCAAACACCGAGATCTACACTCTTTCCCTACACGACGCTCTTCCGATCTCACACAATGGAATAAGTACCGGGCTGCCGCCGGCCTGAATAACCGAATTTACATAAAGATTAGCGACACAAGAAGCCCCCTCTTTCGTATATGTAGTTATACCGATCAAAGGTTTTTTGGAATCCTCCGAACAACAAATTTCTTCATCTATTATTCTAAAAAGACTATCCAAATCGGTAGGATAATTTCCTTTTTCCATAAGTCAGGTTTTTAGAAACTGTTTTTAATTTATTTTGAGAAAATCTTTTGGCCTCTTTTTCTAAGAATATTCGGTTTCACAACTCACAAACACCGAAGTCTTCTCAAACAATGAAACAAAAAGAAGGAAAAGAACCGAAAACAGACCGAAAGATAATATTTCTTTTCCAATAAATTAAAAGCCTGCCTCTATTTTCCGATGCAGAAAATATTATCAAGTCATTTTTACATTTTCTCTCGGGCTGTTTTCTCGTTTTCGCTCGTCAGGTAACCCTCTATTATCCTCATAAAAACGACAAAACATACTCAAAAGAACTATCCGAAATAAATTTTCAAAAAGAACGGCAATCCGGCAAAAGTCTCTTTACCGATAGAAAACAGCTTCCAAACAATACGAGGCGACTCATATAATGAGTCGCCTCGCATCAGCTAATTGTTATGTTATGACTAATCTGTTTCTTATCAAAGAGCATTTTCCCGGATCAAATACTCGGCAATCTGTACAGCGTTCAGTGCAGCACCTTTCTTTATCTGATCACTCACAGTCCAAAATGTCAACCCGTTCGGATTAGCAAGATCCTCACGCACACGACCGACATACACTGGATCTTTCCCACGTGAGGCAATATCGAGCGGCATAGGATATATCTTGTTTGCAAGATCATCCATCAAAACAACGCCCTCCGCTTTAGAAAATGCCTCACGTGCCTCAGCAACCGAAATAGGACGCTCGGTTTCTACCCAAATAGACTCTGAATGAGCACGCATAACCGGAACACGTACGCACATAGCACTCACTTTCACATCAGAATGCATAATTTTCCGCGTCTCGTTGTACATTTTCATCTCCTCCTTCGTATACAATGTATCGGTAAACACATCTACCTGAGGAATTACGTTATATGCCAACTGATAATAAAATTTCTCTATCGTCGGTTTATCTCCCTTCATCAACTCTTCATATTGATGGACCAACTCTGCCATTGCCGATGCCCCAGCACCGCTGGCAGCCTGATATGTAGCTACGTGTACGGCCTTTATATGAGACAAATCTTCGATAGCTTTCAATGCTACAACCATCTGAATTGTCGTACAATTTGGATTGGCAATCACTCCTCGAGGACGAATTTTTGCATCCGGGCCATTCACCTCCGGAACGACCAAAGGCACATCGTCATCCATACGAAAAGCGCTCGAGTTATCGATCATCACAGTTCCATATTTCGTAATCGTCGATTCAAACTCTTTTGATGTTCCTGCACCGGCAGAAGTAAAAGCAATGTCCACGCCTTTAAAATCGTCATTATGCTTCAGCTCCTTCACTACAATTTTTTTATTCCGGAAAACATATTCAGATCCGGCACTACGAGAAGAGCCGAACAACAACAATTCATCTACCGGAAAATTTCTTTCGTCCAATACACGGAGAAACTCCTGGCCTACCGCACCGCTTGCACCAACAATAGCTACTTTCATTTCTTTGTTTATTTATAACCTATTAAATACAGTTTCTTTTGTTCGGTATTTTTTTATATTTCAATAACAATAATACACGTTCATGCCGCAAAATTAAAACATTTTGCACGATTATCCATATAAAAAGAAGAAAATCTACAATAAATCGATCCTCATATTTACAATTTCTAATATCTTTTCATTTTTAATCCTCTTTTTTGTACTTTTGTAAAGAATTTTAGCCAGTCTGATTTTTTTTCGGACACTCTTTGAGAAATCACAAAGTATTTTCTCACAACAAACAAAAAGTTAGTATGAACATAGAAAATATAATACCAGCCCTACCATTTACAAATCCGGTACTGATATTCTTTATCGTATTAACTATCATTCTCTTTGCTCCATTACTTCTCAACCGATTCAGGATTCCTCACATCATCGGACTGATCATTGCCGGGATGATAATAGGTCCTCATGGATTCGGATTACTCGAACGAGACAGCAGTTTCCAGATATTCGGAAATGTAGGTCTTCTTTACCTGATGTTTTTAGCCGGCCTTGAAATGGATATTAACGATTTCAAGAAAAATAAAACGCAAGGCATCGTATTCGGACTATATACTTTTTTTATCCCGATGATATTAGGGACGACAATCAGCTATTATACCCTACACTTCAATCTGGAAACCTCTATCTTGCTGGCAAGCATGTACGCCTCTCACACCTTGGTAGCCTATCCGATCGTAAGTCGCTATGGCATATCACGGGCCACATCTGTCACAACGACCATTGCCGGCACTATCATTACCGTATTAGGAGCGCTTATCATCCTTGCCGTAATTGCAGGAATGCAGCAAGGCGAAATCAATGAGATATTCTGGATTCGTCTTTTAATATCAATAACGATTTATTGTACCATTATCATATATTCCTTTCCTCGCATTACCCGGTGGTTTTTCAAAAAATACGACGACAATGTATCCCAATATATTTTTGTATTAGCTTTAGTGTTCTCTGCATCATTCATGGCACAACTAGCCGGACTCGAAGCAATTATCGGAGCATTTTTTGCCGGTGTCGTACTCAATCGATTTATTCCGGCTGTTTCTCCTCTAATGAACCGGATAGAATTTGTAGGAAATGCACTTTTTATTCCCTATTTCCTCATCGGTGTCGGAATGTTGATCAATCTGCACGGCGTATTCAGCAGTACAGAGGCCATCATAGTAGCAATCAATATGTCAATCGTTGCTACGGCATCCAAATGGATAGCGGCATGGTTTACTCAAAAAACATTTAAACTTCCGAAAGTTGACCGAAATATGATTTTCGGACTCAGTAATGCACAAGCAGCAGCGACTTTAGCCGCCGTACTTATCGGATATGACCTCGGATTATTCAATTCTAACGTATTGAACGGAACAGTTATCATGATTCTCGTAACATGTACTATCAGTTCTTTCGTAACCGAAAAAGCCGCACGCGAACTTGTAACCAAGCAACAACAAGACGACTATCTTAAAGACAAAATAGATACGGGAGAAGAACGCATTCTGATTCCGATAGCAAATCCCGATACTATAGAAAACCTTGTAAATTTAGCAATACTATTAAAAAATCCGAAAAAGAAAACACCTTTATATGCAATAAACGTCACCGACGACAAATCGCAAGATAACGGATTCAATGCCAAAAACGCTTTGCAAAAAGCGGCCAAGATAGCTTCATCCGCAGATGTCGAAATGGAAACCATAGCTCGGTACGATATAAATATCGCAAGCGGTATCATTCACACAATGAAAGAAAAAAATATCTCGGAAATAGTTATCGGATTGCATCACAAAGCTAATATCGTAGATAGTTTTTTCGGAACAAAAACCGAGAGTTTACTAAAAGGAACAAACAAAATGGTTGCGATCACCAAATGCACCATTCCGGTCAATACGGTAACACGCATTGTCATAGCCGTCCCTGAAAAAGCAGAATTTGAAACCGGATTCGTCAAATGGGTTGACAGAGTGGCCAATATGGTAAAACAGGTCGGATGCCGGGCGATATTCTATGCTCACCCCAATACTATAATACAATTAAAAGCCATTCTCCGCAAAGGGAAATACAATATTCGGAATGAGTTCGAGATATTGGACAATTGGGAAGATATTCTTATGTTAACCGGAATCGTCTTGCAAGACGATTTGTTCATCATTGTAAGTGCAAGACATACTTCCGTATCCTATAATACCGAATTCGACAAACTGCCGTCATTTTTATCCAAATATTTTGCCGGAAACAATATCGTTGTTCTCTATCCCGACCAATTCGGAAAAGAAAGTCAACTCTCCTTTTTCAGCGATCCTCGATCGATGGATGTACAACGGGACTATACTCGTTTTATAGGATTAAGGCTTTTCCTTGAAAATCTGCTGAAGAAAAAGAAACGATGGGGTCATCGTAACCAAAAAAAGGATAAATAACAAATGTCGCAAAACAAGAAATATTATACCCTGTCGACCCATAAAACATTATATTTTTTATGGGTCGCAACCATCCTATTTTCTGCAACCGTTTTTTCTTCATACGCACAAATAAGCGAGGGAGGTACCCCGCCCAGTTTCATGTATCCTGCATCCCAAAAGACAAGAAGCCTTCAAAACAAAAAAAATGGAATCAAAAACATATATATCCCTTTTTCACTCGATGATCTAAAGGCTGATGATGAACGCATGAAAGAGGAATTCTTACCTCCTCGTGTGGCAGTATTGCTCCCGGCCTCTTTTTCTCCTGAAAATTCCGGAGCATGGAGTACTCTTCCGGGAGGAGAACGCATCTGGCAACTCCGGATCATGGCAAATAAAGCCAAGGCAATCTCTCTTTATTATAAAAAATTCAATCTCCCGATCGGAAGCAAGCTATTCATATATAACTCTGCACATACTCATATATTGGGAGCTTATACACACAAAACTCACCCCGGAAAAGGGAAGTTTGCAACCGAATTCGTTGCCGGAGACGATATAATCCTCGAATATGTTGCCCCTAAGAGTGATGAATTCCCTCAAAATCCGGAAATCGAAATCGAAGAAATAGGATACGGGTACAACTATTTAAGCATTAAAGACTCTTACAATGAAAGTCTATCTGGCAGCTGTATGGTTGACATCAACTGTGAAGAAGGGGAACAATGGCAAGATCATAAGAACGGTGTCGTCAAAATGATTATACCGATAGGTACCAGCAGTTTCTTATGTACCGGGTCTATCCTTAACAATACAAAAGAAGACCTCAAACCTTATTTATTGACAGCATTCCACTGCCTGCTTTCATCTAAAGAACAAGCCTCTGCGTCCGATCTGTCTCAGGCCCAATTCTTTTTCCGATATGAAAATACGACATGCGGGAGCAATACCCCCACATCTCCGGTATCGATGATCGGATGCACATACATTGCCGGAGTTCCTTTGGAAAATGGTGTTGACGGAGCGTTGCTATTATTAAACGGGAAAATACCGGACAATCTGAACGCATACTATAACGGATGGGATCGCCGGAATATAGCTCCTCAATCGGGAGTCTGCATACATCACCCGCAAGGCGATGTAAAAAAAATATCGACTTATGACCAACCGGCAGTATCGGACACTTGGAAATCCGGATCGACGCAAGGGTTGCAGGACGGACACTGGAACGTTATATTCAAGAGTACTGCCAACGGACATGGTGTGACAGAAGGCGGATCATCCGGCGCTCCGTTATTCGATCAGAACAAACGCATAACAGGATTTCTGACCGGAGGAAATGCAAATTGTACCGACCGTAAAGAAGGACGGAATCTATTCGGGAAATTAGCTCTTTTCTGGGATCAATGCGGAACAGCCGATGATCAAAGAATCGACAAATATCTAGATCCTATCGGATCGGGAGTCGAGTACCTTGACGGACGTTACGCATTCCCTCCTAAAGCAGTACCCGAACAAGTCTCTGCCAAATGGTCATCTGAAGAAAAAAGGTCTATCGTAAATTGGGAAGCACCCAAAGGAGACGAGCAACCTGTCCGCTACAAGATATACCGAAACAGTACCGAAATAGGTACAACGACCTCGACAAGTTTCTCAGAAACAGCATTGCCTGTAGGCATACATCACTATGACGTCACTGCAATATATGCAGACAACAAAGCTTCCGACCCAGGAAATACGGCAACTATATATGTATATGACATACTTCCTCCAAAAAATATTTCAATAAAACGAACTGACGAAACCGAACTGCAAATAGAGTGGCAAATGCCGATATCCCGACAAAAAATATTTTGGGGAAATGCAACCGACTTTTACAGAATGCAATTAAGAGATAAAGACAATCAGCAAATACCATTCTATTTCGGACAACGCTGGACTACCGACGACTTACAAGAAATAGACGGGTACACACTGGAATCCGTCACATTCCTTTCAGTTGAAGGAGCAACTTACAGTCTTCATATCGATCAAGGGAACTTCTCCTACCAGCAAAAAATCGATCCGACAGATAAAGATCAAATAATAGAAGTAAAACTGCTCAAGCCGGTCACTATCAAAAAAGATGCAGCTTTGACCGTTTCTATATACGCAGAATCATATACGAATAGTCCGGCTGCGACAGACAACGCTGTTCCTATAACACAAAAGGGGAACATATACTCTACCGATGGGCAAAACTGGAAAACCCTGACTCAACACAGCGATAAAGACCACAACTTTTTCTTGCAAGTCGGAATCTCTTCCCTAAAGCAAAGCAATGTTGTCCCTCCTCAACAAGAAATAAAAAAACGGTCTGTCAAGAATAAAAACTCAGATGAAAATTCGCAAATACAATGGCAAACCGTACCCCGGTCTGCACTATTACAAAAAACAAATACGAAAACATGTTCTTCTATTCCTATCCGGTTTAACCGTCCCGACTTTCGTATATACAGAGATGGCACGAATATCACTCCGGAATTAACGACCGACACGATAATAACAGACAAAGAATTATCCCAAGGCAACAACTATACCTATACCATTGAAGCGATCTATCCCGATGGAGTCAGTGCCCTGAGTGATCTCGAAACTTTTTTTCTGAAAACAGAAAGTTTCGAAGCACGAATACGTTCGTTGAAAATCAACGGTGAGGATGTAGAAATCTCTCAAGAAAATACTTTAAATATACCTCTCGATTGCGATATAAACTCCGCCCGGATCGAGATCGAAGCCCATCCCGGAGCTACGATAATAATGGGAGACCAAATATCCGGAACAGCAGAAATAAATGTCGAGGAAGGAGGCAAATTCAATCAGCCGGTAACCATAATTTCAGAAAGCAAAGAAAACACGCAAGAATTTTCTGTCAATCTGTTTAAATTACCGGACAATATACTTTTATTACGATGGAATGATGTCCTTTCCGTTATCAATAATCCTGAAAACAATAACGGATTACATTTTACCGACTTTGTCTGGTATCGGAATAATCACTATTTAAGTTCAGGAATACCCTATATCAAATTACCCGACGACCATCAAAGTTCTGACAAATACCACATTTTGGTAACTACGGACGAAGGCGTTTCTCTCTCAAGCTGTGAAAAACAAATACAAATCACAGGTGACGAAATACGTCTCTATCCGAATCCGATAAAAGCAGGAGAAAAAATCAAATTATATATCGATTCGCAAAAAGAAAATAATAAAGTCGAAATAACAATCACCGATCTTTCCGGGAAAACCAAAACCTTTTCGGCAATCGGCAACTCGGTAAAATTTACACTATCCGACACTCCCGGAAGCTATATCGTTAAAATAACAACACAGGAAGGCATATCCCGAGAAATAAAAGTAATATGTATCCCATGAGAAAAACATATCTTGCCATGATCTTCTGCTTTATTTTCATAACCTCGTCGGCACAACCGGGGCGTAATGAAATTTCGGTCGGAATATCAGGCGGAATATCGGCATTACATTATTCTGTATCCGAAGGGAAATTCAAACCTCAAGGAGGAGCATCTCTCAATCTCGGTTATTTATTAAAGATAACCGATCTCTGGGGAATCGGTACAGGTACCGAATTATCTCTATACCGATCAAAAGTCAACATTGACCGATACTCTGATAATTATACCGTACTTTCCAATTCAATACCGGACGGAAGTTCTGAACAAAATACATTCGATTTCAGATTTACCTATACCGATTTTCAAGAAGAGCAAAAAGCCCTCTATCTGAATATTCCCATATTTTTCCAGTTACAATCCGACAACCATTCGGGAATATACGCAAAAGCCGGTATAAAAATAGGGATACCGATAACAGCAACCCGCAATAATCGATATTCCGCATTAAAAACTTCGGCGTATTTCCCCTATGAAGATATAGAATACACAGACCTTACGAATCATGGATTCGGAAACTATCCGGCAGCCCGGAACAAATCGGACTTAAAGTTAAAATACTCGCTTTCTCCATTTGCAGAAATAGGATGGAAATGGCATCTCGGAGCACACCAGAACATATATGCAGGTATTTACGGAGAATATGGCGTCCGAAAAATCTATGACACTGCAAACGAAAAACCGTTCCTTCAATATTCCGAAGACGGTACAATAACCGGGAATCCAATCTGGGAAAGCTCTCGTCAAAACGGGAAAACTCCTAAAGCTCTACTCTCTTCTCCCGTACATCTCATGTCGATAGGAGTTACTGTCCGATGGGCAATTTCTTTATGATAACAAGATTAGAAACAACAAATTTTACAATAAAAAATACCATCAAGCCATCTTTACGGTTTTCTCCTGTTTTTTCCTGTTTTCACTCGTCAGATAGTCCGTTATTTTCCTCATAAAAACAGAAAAATATCCTTAAAAGGAACTTTCAAACTTTACTCAAATAAAATTTAAGCAGGTTCTAAAATCCGATTAAACTCTGTTCAGGATCTGTTTTAAGATTTTTTGAGCATGAGGATTATCCGACAAATAAAAAGATCAAAAAGAGATTCAAAAAGTCTGAATATATATTTCTTATCGGAAAATTTAGGTAGGCTCTTATTATTAGAAAAGAGAAATTTACCCTAAATTTGTACATGTAATTATCAACACATATTTCAATACGATCAAATTCATCATTAAATACGACCAATGAACAAAATCATCAGCAAAGAGCATTTTTCAGAAAAAGTAGTAAAACTTGTTGTTGAAGCTCCTCTTATAGCCAAAGCCCGAAAAGCCGGACATTTTGTAATCGTGAGAGTCGGAGAAAAAGGAGAACGCATCCCGTTAACCATTGCATCCGCCGATGTCGCCAAAGGTACTATCACATTAGTAGTACAAGCAGTAGGCCGCTCTTCCCAAAAACTATGTGCGTTGAAAGAAGGCGACTATATTACCGATGTAGTCGGACCTTTGGGACAAGCCACACACATTGAAAAAGTAGGAACAGTTATATGCTGTGGCGGAGGTGTCGGAGTCGCCCCCTTACTCCCCATTGTAGAAGCTTTTAAAAAAGCCGGGAACAAAGTCATTACGGTTTTAGCGGCAAGGACAAAAGAACTCATTATTTTGGAAGAACAGATGAGAGCCAATTCGGATGAAGTCGTAATCATGACCGATGACGGTTCTTATGGGAAAAAAGGATTGATAACAAACGGAGTAGAAGAGATTATCAATCGTGAAAAGGTCGATCTCTGTGTAACTATAGGACCGGCAATCATGATGAAGTTCGTTTCTCTATTGACAAAAAAATACGATATACCGACGGTAGCCTCTCTAAACACGATCATGGTCGATGGGACAGGTATGTGTGGAGCATGCCGGATAACAGTGGGAGGCAAAACAAAATTTGTCTGTGTTGACGGACCTGAATTTGACGCACACCAAGTAGATTTTGACGAAATGATGATGCGACTTTCTTCTTACAAAGAAATAGAATAATATTGAAACTATGAACAATAAAGAATATATGGCAGCTCAAAGAGCTGAAAGCTGGCGGGAAGAATTACGTCGGAACAAAAAAAACAAAGATCGTATCGATATTCCCCGGGTACACATGAACGAACTCGACCCGGCTTACCGAATCACCAACACCGAAGAAGTAAACCAAGGTCTTACGAAAGAACAAGCTCTTACAGAAGCTTGCAGATGCCTCGACTGTCCAGATCCTTTATGCATTACAGGCTGTCCGGTAGGAATCAACATCCCGAAATTCATCAAAAATATCGAACGAGGAGAATTTCT
>OGMF01002633.1_pt1 | contig 14886 bp, 7 predicted proteins | sample 1572921 | NCBI WGS metagenome assembly OGMF01 (sample SAMEA2581919, study PRJEB24529) | metagenome | biome: Human gut stool | place: China | collected 2011
TTGCTCAGGAACTTATAAATAAAGTTAAATCAAAGTGTTGCGGAATTAAGGATTACTAAGTTTCAGGAAGGAACCGTCTTCTACCGCCCAAGAATGAATATAAGTATCACCTACTTCATTATCATAGATAGCGGCAACGGTCTTACCTCTATTAATCTCGGCCATTTCCTGAGGGTCGGTAATTAATTCACCTGACTTATTCACTAAAACCCAGCGATTATGAGAATCGGCCGCAGCCAAAACGTTCTTATTCTGCAAAGCCGTCTTTGTGTTAGTCAACTTGGTTGCATTAAGTACATCATTGCCAAAGCTGTAAGTCAAGAAAATGCTCAAATCAAAGTCTTTATAAGTGAATGTATTATTGATACCGCCATAAAATTTAGGATACGCATTACCAATAACAGTCTTGTCTTCCTCTGTTATTTTATTGTCTTCGCTACCGTCTACATTCTTAAATTTCCACATACCGGGTTTCACATTGGCTTTATCGCCTGCATAAGGAATGCCATCTTTCAATGTGTAAGTTTGGGTGGTTGCATCATAATCAAAATCAGACACCTGATACAAGCCTTCTGTAATATAACCGTACATCTGCCCCAACGGTTGGTTTATACCGATAATATGTGTGTTTTGGCTATATCCGAAATTAGCTTCCCAAAGTTGCACTTCTTCTCCCGTCAACTGTTTTACAGAATTTTTATTGTGCGATAAGGTTACAGAAGTATTCCAAGTAAAGTTCTTGGTCATAATATTAGTTGAGTTGATAGTCAAATCAATACCTTTATTTTCTGTTTCACCAGCATTGATGACCATACTGTCATAACCTGCCGATGTTGGCAATTTCGCACTCAGCAACAGATTACTGCTGCGATTGATATAAAATTCGGGAGAAATAGTCAAACGCTGATTGAAGAAACCAAAATCAAGACCGAAATTGAATGTCTTGTTAGCTTCCCATTTAAGGTCCGGATTAGGAATCTGCTTGGGTACATAGCCTGATTGAGTAGAATCACCATTAGGATAAGTGACGGAATTCAATACTGCCAGACTCAGATAACTGTCTATACGATTATTACCAGCCATACCATAACCTAAACGAACTTTCAAATCCGAAAAAACATTCAAATTCTTAATAAATTCTTCTTCTCCCAAACGCCAGGCTGCAGAAAAAGCCGGGAAATATCCCCACTTATTATTCTTACCAAATTTAGAAGAACCGTCTGCACGGAAAGAAGCGGTAAACAAATATTTATCCTTAAAGCCATAGTTAACACGTGTAAAGAAAGAAAGGAGCTTGTCATCATAATTTTCAGCAGATGAAACAGCTGTCGGCAATCCCAGTGAAAGGTCGCCTAAACCAATATCATCGTTCGGGAAATTGGCGGCTGCCGCTTTGAAATTACGACTCCAACGGTTTACGTATTCCTGACCAACCATGGCTGTTACATCGTGTCCTTTACCCGACCAAGTATAATTCAAGACATTTGATGTTTGGAAACTGCTGTTCTCCAGATTTTGAATGCTTCCATTTATACTGGAACGCTTTGCCGTTATAGACTTATCACCGTAGAAAATATCATTACGACGTGTCTGGTAACGCATACCTGTTGTATTGCGAAACGAAAATCCTTTAAAAAGCTTTAAAGTAAAGCCACCATTGGCTTGAAAAGTACGATACTCACGATCATTGGTTTCTTCAGCAGCAGAAAGCAGGGGATTCTGCATTACATTACCGGTATCGTCCACAAAAATCGGGTCTTCATCTCCTAACAGCAAATCATCTGTACCTCCAATTCCTATCATAGGACGATACTGCAAAATATGCTGCATCTTGTTAAAACGGTCACCACCTTCAGAAGTACCCATACCATAAACTTTCATTTGATCATAGCTGACACGGGCATTAACACTTAAACGGTCATTCAATTTATGATTCATATTGAATGATATGTTATGTTTTTTATTACCGCTATACACCATAGCACCCTCTTCATCATAGTAAGAATATGCCAAGTTGTAATTCAGCTTATCTGTTCCACCGGAAACTCCTACACGGTAGTTTTGAGTCAACGCAGTACGCCCCAACGTTTCATCCTGCCAATCTATCCCTTTACGATTGGAATAGTTAGTTCCGATATCACTATATTTTCCGTACAATGTTTCAAAAGCCGTAATATCCTTATCCCAATCTTCTTGAGTAGTAGCATCGTACACACGGCGTTCATAATCCAACATTGCAAACTCTGCCGTAGAAAGAACATCCAATTTCTTGGCTATTTTTTTGAAACCGACATAGCTGTCAAAAGTTACCGTAGCCTTGCCTTCTTTACCACCACTTTTTGTAGTAATAACTACAACGCCGTTAGCACCACGAGCTCCATAAATAGCCGTTGCAGACGCATCCTTCAAAATATCGATAGTCTCAATTTCAGCAGGGTCGAGTGTAGACATACCATCTTCGCTGGGAAAACCATCGATAATATAAAGAGGCTCATTGCTCTGTGTAATAGAAATACCTCCACGGACACGAATCGAAATAGAAGCTCCCGGTGCGCCTTCACTCTGCATTACCTGTACACCGGCCATACGTCCTGCCAATGCCTGGGTAATATCACTTGTCGGCACTTTGGAAAGTTCCTTGCTGTTCACCGATGCCACAGACCCAGTCAAGTCCTTACGCTTAACCGTGGCATAACCGATTGCTACTACTTCATCCAGTAACACGGCATCAGCCTTCAACGTTACATTGATTACATTCTTACCATTGACCTTTACTTCTTGGGAAGTCATACCCACGTACGAAAAGACGAGTACATCTTTGGATGCGTCATTTACTTTTAAGGAGTAGTTACCGTTTACATCCGTAACGGTTCCAATGCCGGCGGCGCCTTTAATGGTAACACTACCACCGATTACTTCATAACCCTCACTATCAATGACCTTACCGGTAACGGTCAGACTTTGCGCATATGCGGATATGCTCACAAAGGCGAGGATAAACATTAAAAACAGTTCTTTTAATTTGTACATAATAAATAAATCTAAGGTTCTACGTTAGAAATAAATTTTCGAGGGCAAACTTACTGCAAATGCTAAAAAAAGTGTAAAAGTATTGTTTTCATTCGTTACACTTTTACACTTTCCAAATATCAATTTTGTATAATACAGAGCAATTTTGTACAATATATAGCCCTACAGCTATGTAGGAAAGGGGTTATCCTTTTGGGATAGAGATTTGCAAATCTGTTAATAAAGCGAAATACCCATCAATACAAAACTCATTTCAAGAAATCACTTCTCATTGGAGCAAAGCAGTCTATAAGCACCCCCGGTTCCAGACAGACACATCCGTGCAAAATATCAGGTTCGATGTAAATACCGTCACCTGCCTTTACCGTTTTCTTCTCATCCCCCACCGTAAACTCAAACTTTCCACTTGCCACATAAGTGGTTTGGGTATGGTAGTGAGTATGAGGAGTACCTATCGCTCCTTTTTCAAATTTCACTTTTACCAGCATTACCTGTCCGTCATACCCCATAATCTGCCGGGTCACGCCTTCTCCTGCGGGTTCCCACGCCTTTTCTCCACTAATAAAAGTAGTGCTACGCGTTTTTTTAACGGGATTGTCCGCATTTCCGCCTTCAGCCGTTTGCATTGCGCAGACAGCCGGCATCATCATAAGTGAAATACCCATTAAACACATGTACTTTTTCCAGCTTTTTGTTTTCATAACCAATGTTTTAATTAAATAATTTATTCTGTTTCGGATAATGTTTCAAATCTGTAGACCGTAGTTTGCCGATAAGTCTCTCCCGGCAGCAACACGGTAGTCGGAAAATGCGGATTATGAGGCGAATCCGGAAAATGTTGCATTTCGAGACAAAAGCCGTAATACCGCCCATATGACTGCTTGCCATGCCCTTTCAGATAGTCCAGATTAGTTGCCGGAGTATAGAACTGCATACCCGGTTCGGTGGTATACGCCTTCAGTACCCGACCGGATTCCGGCTCTACAATTTTAGCTGCAAGCGCCAAAGTTCCCGGCTGCTTATTGAGTTTATAATTGGTATCATATCCTTTTTTAAATTCTCCGATGCGCCCGCCAAGCGGCTGCAAGGTTCTGAAGTCGTATTCCGTACCCGCCACCGCCATAAGTTCTCCGGTAGGAATACCTGCGGCATCAACCGGTGTAATCGAATCCCCGTCAATCATACAATAATGGTTCAGTACAGACTCCTTACACCCCGTTAAATTGAAATAACTGTGATTTGTCAGATTAACCACAGTCGGCTTGTCGGTCGATGCCCTGTAATCCAGAATCACTTCATTGCCATGCGTCAATTTATAAGCCAACGATATATTCAGATTTCCCGGAAATCCCCCTTCCGCATCAGGACTCAGATAACTAAAGCGAATCACTGCCGTATCCTTCACCACATAGGACGTATCCGTATTAAAAACCCGGGTATGAAATCCCTTGACACCACCATGAATGGAATGCCCTTTATTGTTTTTATCCAGATAATAGACCCGGTCATTCAAAACAAGTTCCGCATTCCTGATTCTATTTGCATAACGCCCTACCGTAGCACCAAGCTTGGGTTGTCTGCCCAGATAATATCGCAAGCTGTCAAGTCCTAAAACTACCGGAGCAAAAACGCCCTCTTTATCAGGAGCGGAAACAAAGGTTAAAGAAGCCCCATAATTGGTAACCTTAACCGTCATTCCATTCCTGTTAGTCATTCTGAAAAGTTCAACAGTCTTGCCTTCATACCGCAAACTGTCTTCCCTCGCTATCGTAAAGCCGGGTGTGCCCGTACGGCTGCATGACACAAACAATGAATGAACAAGTATCAGAAGAAAGGGAGAAAAAAAATACATCTTCATAATAATATTCCATAAATGATACATACGTCACTGCTTTCCATACTCCGTAGGAAGGCAACCGATATACTTCTTGAAACGGGCGGAGAAATAAGAAGGAGTATTATATCCCACCATAAAACTGATTTCGGAAACCGTATACTTACCTTCCTTCAATAACTGACAAGCACGGTTAAAACGTATTTTATGGATAAAATCAATAGCCGATTTTCCTGTTATAGCCTTCAACTTCAAATGGAGATTGGAACGGCTCATATTCATCTCGCTGGCAAACTGCTCCGTTGAGAACTCCACATTGCTCATGTTTTTCTCCACGATAGCAATCGCTTTCCTCAACAGTTCCTCATCCATGGCATTGTTTGCTATCTTCTCCGGTTCTATCTCCGCCGCATTGGAATAATGCTCAAAAATACGATAGCGGGTACGCAGCATATTCAAAATCTTTGCTATCAATACATCCATCGAGAACGGTTTGGGAATGTAATCGTCCGCACCTACCTGCAACCCCTGCAACTGATACTTTATATCGACCTTGGCAGACAACAGATACACCGGTATGTGACAGGTCCTCAAATTCTGTTTCACCGATTTGCAAAGTTTGACTCCATCCATAACCGGCATCATAACATCCGAAAGAATCAGGTCTACGTCATTTTCTTTAAGCACCTCCAACGCCTTTTGCCCGTTCTCCGCCTCTATCAGATTAAACTGAGCGGACAGACCGTTGAACAAATACCGCCGCAGCTCCTCATTGTCTTCCACTATAAGAATTGTTCCATGCCTGCTTACCGCCTCTTGTTCACCGGCTTCTGCCACTTCCGTTTCTACATCATCGATATAAACCTCATGCGCATTTGTCGAATAGACACGCTGTTCCTCCATCTCTCCCTTGCTCTCCGCAAGTTCCTCCGCAGTATACACCGACTTATCCTGAGGAATATAAATGGAAAACGTAGAGCCTTTTCCAACCTCGCTCACCAACGTTATCTGCCCGTGATGCAATTCAACCAGACGCTGAACCAGCGACAGTCCGATGCCGCTTCCTTCGTGTACATTCTCCACCTGATAAAAACGTTCGAAAATCTTCCGCTGCTTATCCTTTGGTATGCCCACTCCCGTATCTGCTACCTGCAAAACAACATTTTTATCTTCTCTGTAGAGTTTTACATAAATCCTCTCCCCTTCTTCCGTATACTTAAAAGCATTGGATAAGAGATTGTTGATAATCAAATCCAAATAAGTACCGTCAAACAGCACATCCTCATCCTGCAATTCCGAATAGAAATTATAGTCTATGTCCTTTTTCTTTGCCAGACTCTCGTAATTTAAAAAGCTGTTCAATACCCTTTTATATGCATTGGCATAACTCGGCCTCAACTCAAAAATACCCAATTCGGCACGCCGGTAGTCCATCAGTTGATTGACCAAATGCAACAGTCTTCTTGCATTCCGCTGGATATACAACAGCTTTTCGCGCTCCCAATGCCCGGTGACACTGCTGAGCAACTCTTGCAAAGGAGAAATAATCAAAGTCAACGGAGTACGTAACTCATGTGAGATATTCACATAAAAACGGATTTTCATCTGGCTGATTTCTTCCTTTTTTTCCCTGTCAAGCCGCTCCATACGGATTTCTGTCTGCATACTCTTACGCAACCAGAAGAAACGGAACACAGCAAAAACCAACAAAATAAAAAACAACGCAAAAATCAAAAAGGCCCACCACGTACGATACCAGACCGGAAGGACACGGATGTGAAGAGCCTCTACCTCCCCGCTCCACTTTCCGTCATTATTGGCTGCCTTTAAAAGGAAGGTATAATCTCCTGCCGGCAAGTTGGAGTACGACACCGGACTTATGTCTCCCTGTTTATACCATTCATCATGATACCCCTTCAACTTATAGGCAAACGTATTGTGCTTGCCGGCTATGTAGTTGGAAACGACAAAGGAAAGGGAAAACGAGTTTTGGGAAGATTTCAGGGTTATGTGGTTAACACTCTCTATATTCTCTTTCAGTATTCCGGTCTCGTCATTCGGAAGCACCTCCTTGTTAAAAACAAAAAGCCTATTGATTACCGGTTTCGGAGTATAAGGGTTGTCTATCAGGGTTTCGGGACGGAACATGGTGATACCGTTAATGCCGCCGAACAACATATTGCCATTGCCGATGCGACAATAAGAACCGGCATTAAACTGATTGCTCTGCAGCCCGTCCACTATTGTAAAATTGCGCATTTTACGGTTCTCCGGGTCAAAACAACTCAATCCCTGATTGGTACTGACCCACAAGCGCCCGTAACTGTCTTCCAATATTCCATAGATGACATTGCTTGGCAAACCGTCGTCCGTTGTATATTGCAGCAACTCCTTATCCGCTTCCTTCAAGGCAAAAAGCCCGTCACGGGTACCTACCCATATAGAACCGGATAAAGACTCGTAGATACAATTCACAAAAGACTGTCGCAATACCGGAGTAATACGAAAATCCGTATTGGTCCGCAAACCCATACCTTCCTGATTATAAACGGAAAGTCCCTTCTCTCCACCTACCCAGATGCGTTTACGGGAATCCCTAAACAGCAAGCGGGTCTTTTTTTGTACCGGGCGGCCTTCCACATCTTCATGTATAACGGTAAAGCGTTTTCCGGCAATATCAAAATGAAACAAATAGTCCAGGGAAGCTATCCAAAGACCGTCTTTTCCATCGGATATAATAGAATAAATATGATTGCTCGGCAAGCCACTGTTTTGCTGATTGTAAAACACCTTTCTTCCGGTCTTACGATGCAGTACCATCATACCGCCGGCATGGGCGCCTACATATATCTTATCCGATGCTTCATCTACATATACCGTTTTAACGTTTTTAAAAGGAACACCTTCCGATATGTCCGGATTAAACAAATAGTTCTTATAAGTTTTCGCCGTATTATCATAGAAGTTCAGACCACCGTCACTTGTGCCGATCCATAAATTGTTCTTTTTATCCTCTACAATGCAACTGACAACATTATCACTGAGCGAATTGGAGAAAGGAATATGTTTAATCTGCTGGAAACGGTTGCACAAAGGATGATAGTAATTCAGTCCTCCCCAGTATGTACCCAGCCACATTCCGCCCTGCGAGTCTCTGAAAATGCAACGCACCGAGTTCTGCGACAATGTCCCAGCCTGAGCCATCGAACTCTCAACCGATATAAAGCGTTCCTTCCCTTCCTGATATATATTCAGCCCGCTGTAAGTCCCTACCCACAAACGGTTCTCCTGGTCCAATGCCAACGAACGCACATAATTGGAGTTCAAACAGGAAAGCTTATTCTCATAACGATAGTTGTCCAGCTTTTTGTTCTTTACATCATACAGGTACAGTCCGTTGCCTTCTGTCGCTACCCATATCCGATTGGGAGTCTGGCACAAAATACTGTTTATCTGCACCTTGTCATGCAGATCAAGTAATGTTTCCAATGCTCCGTTCTGCAATGAATACATATACACCTTCCCTTTAGTGCCAATATAAATATCATCATCTTGCCTGAGCAGCGTTAACGGTTTCAGCGAATGTAAAGTAGCCGACAACGTATCATTCAGGAAACGTTCTCCTTTCACGTCAAAAAGTAAAATACCTTCGGTTGTCCCAAGCATAAGCCAGTCCTTCTGCATAGGCACAATATTCCTGACTGTTACATTTTGTCCCTTTCTCTTATAAAAGAAATTAGAGAATTCGTTCTTGCGATGATTATAAAGCGACAAACCTTCTCTCGTTCCTATCCATATCCGGTTATCATTGTCAATGACGACACAACGGGTTATATCGCTGGCTATACTCTTCGGATTCTTATACTGATGCCGGTAGACAGTAAAATTATAACCGTCATACTTATTAAATCCGTCATAAGTGGCAAACCACAGATTACCTTCTTTATCCTGATTAATTCCGAATATGGTGCTATGCGACAACCCTTCTTCCAAACCGATATGTATGAAACGCATACCGTCTATTTCACCGGCAAGCCCCATACAGGCAAACAATATTCCGCATAGTAGTGATAAGAATCGAAGTGTTCTCATGTATATTATATTATAAATCAGGACAAAGAAATAAAAAATATATTAATTATATATGATTTTAACTTGAATTTTCTTATCCGGACTATCCGGAAAAATCTGCAAAGGAATGAAAGAAAAGCCCGGCACAGGATTAAATATCCGTCCGTCTTTATCGGTAGGAGCAACCTTCATCCTACCGTTCATGCAAACTACCTCCAACACGCCGTCCTTTTTCTGAAGGCGCATGCCTTCCGGTGTAATATCCGCAACTTCCGAAGGCGCGGCGATAACCGGTAAAACCAGGCAGGCGGTCAAAGGGCAATGTTCCATTTCTATCGACAAGCCCTGTTGGGAATACACATAATCCAACGTTACGGGAATCGCTCCCTGAACCGGAGTCTGCTGGTCGGCATCCACCAGATGGGTATTGACATGGAAACGGTGCATATTCTTTTCCTTGGTATAAGCAATATCCGTATCCAAGTCGTCCAGATTACTGTAAATCGTTCCGTATTGTACCATTTCAATCCGCGGCGTTCCGCTCATTATATACTTCCGGCTGTTGCTCTGCATATTGGGCGCTTCTATCAAAGCATACCGATTGGTCGTAGCGGCAAATACCGGACCGGCCTGTTCGTGCCATAACAGAGAAACGGCTCCTCCCATGGGATGAGTTCCTTTTACCTTATATTCCGCATCGAAACCGGTACATGTAGAACGCCACGGACCTTCTGCAACCAGCCATGTACGAATATCCCGGAAGTACTTCACCCCATAAGCATTATCGCGCGGCAATGCCTTGTATTGTTGTGTCTTGACGGGTGGAAGCTCAAGAAAAGCCGTCAGCGCCTTGGCATGTCCGAAGGTATGATGAATACAAGCCGGAATGCCAGAAGCCTGATAATCGTGTCCGGCATGAAGCAAACCGTTGTCCGTCGATTTTTTCAGTAATTGCATATTGCGGCGAATAGCCTCCAGGTACTCCGGGTGATGCGCGGCCATGGCATAATAACCGCCCATAAAGCCGTCGCTTGTACGTCCGCCCCAATATGTCCACTTAAAACTGCGCGTACCCCAACTGTTGTCCCATGCACCGTCGGGCAACATAAATTCCAGGTGGGTATTCATGGAACGCTCCACGATGGAGAGCAACTCCCGGTCGTTCACCATAAGCGCATAATAAGCCAGATTAGGCAAAGATTCCTCTACATTATATCCCAAGTCCACCGGGAGGCAGCCGTTCTTGGTAGGTGTCCATATTTTAGGCCCTTCGCCGTATAAAAAGAAATCGTTCGCCGTAAAGAACTTCTTCAAGTCCGAAGCCACAATCCGGGCTTCCTCCTTGAAGTCCGGGCGGTCAAACATCTCTCCAAGAGCCTGCAAGGCATACGTCACCGAAGCGGAATAGTTCACATTGTTCAGGCGCTTCATACTCCCCTGCATACGGCGGCTGTACATCTGCGGATTCTTCATCATGAATTCGCCGGCTTCCAACAACTGCTCTTTCCAATGGTTACGCGTAGAGTCATCCAGCAGATGCCCGTGGTAATGCACTGCCTCGTACAGAGCAATAGCGGCGAATACGGTAGTTCCGCTCCAATCGGATACGTGTACATCGTTCATCCAGGAACCGTCCGGACGGTGCACGTTCTCCATCCATTTCATCAGTTTCTTGGCGGCAAGCAGATATTTGTCATTGCCGGTCTTGTCTGCCAGATACATCAGAGGAAGAACCGTGTCTCCTATCCGTCCATGAATGCGGGCACAGGCGGGACACAGAATACCGCCGTCGAGCGACGGATGCAGCCCTTCGCATTGGTAGGCCAGCAGAGCATCCACCCACTCCACCAGCAGTTTCTCCGCATCATTGCGCAAGGAGTTGTCTGAATAAACGGGATTTCCGGCACATACACGTCCCGAGAAAGAAAGTACAAACGCAATCACTATAAAAACGATGTTTCTCATACCATTATACACTATTAGATTTATTTTTCAAAAGTAAGACATTCCGGTAATATAGCGTCCTTATTTTCTCCAATACACCGCAACATACGTTTACCGGTTCTGCAATTTTGTTGAATCTTCATCAATTTTGTTGAAAACCTGCATGCCAAAACAATATTAGCAGCTTTTTAAACACATCAGGCATGCTTATCAGAGCAAATGCCCTACCTTAGCAACCACTACTGAAAAACCGATATAACATGTAAAACTAACATTTAATATAGCATGAAAAACTTATCTCTACTCATGTGTACCGCTTTCTGCGGGCTGCATACCGCCCAAGCGGATGCGGCAGACAACAAGAAAAACGAAAGGCCCAATATTCTCTGGCTCACCTTCGAAGATACCAGTGCTTACGAATTCGGCTGCTACGGCAACAAGGATGTGCACACCCCCAATGCAGACAGTCTGGCTGCCCGCGGCATACAATTCATGAACGCATGGTCGGTGGCCCCGCAAAGTTCGGCCGCACGCTCATCGCTCATTACGGGTTGCTACTCCTCGACCTACGGAATGGATGTCCATCCGGTTCCATACGACACCCCGGCAAACATCTTCTTCCCGCAATGGCTGCGCGAAGCCGGATATTACTGCACCAATAACAGCAAGACACACTACAACTCCACCACGGACAACAAAAGCTGCTGGGACGAATGTACGAGAGAAGCTTCTTACAACAGCCCAAAGCGCGGTAAAGACCAGCCTTTCTTTGCCGTATACAATACGGTGACCTCGCACATGGGACGTATCCGCACCTTCCATACCGACGGACGGCGAGATTACACCCAAGAGGGCATTTATCCGGAACTGCTCACTCTACCTGCCTACGTACCCGACCTGCCCGAAGTACGTTCCGACTATGCCGGCCACTTGGAAGCCGTGCAGGATGTGGACACATGGCTGGGGTTCTTTCTGAAAGACCTGAAAGAAAAAGGACTGGACGACAACACGATTATCTTCTTCTTCAGCGACCACGGCGGTTGTGTTCCACGCGGCAAAGGCTATCTGTATGAAAGCGGTTTGGAAGTGCCTCTGATAGCTTACTTCCCGCCCAAGTGGCAACACCTGGCGGGAGAAAAGGCATCCGGCAAAGATTATTCTTTGGTCAACTTCACAGACTTGGGACCTACCGTACTTAGTCTTGCAGGCGTAAAACCGCCCAAATACATGCAGGGAAAGGCATTGTTCGGGAAGTACGCGTCCGATGAAAAGCGTGAAATCCAGTTCGCACTGGCGGCCAACCAACTGCACCACTTCATGCCGGTACGTGCCGCAACCGACGGACGTTTCAAATACATCCGCAGCTACATACCCTACCGTCAGTTTGCCCTGCGCAATTACTACCAATGGGGCATGCCGTCCAACAAAGCATGGGACAAGCTGGTTTTAGGCGGACACAACACCAATCCCGACTGGGCGCAGACGTTCAATGCCCATCCTGCCGAAATGCTGTTCGACCTTGAAAAAGACCCCGGTGAACTGCACAACCTGTCCGACTCTCCCGAATACGCAGAAGTGCTGGTAAAGATGCGTACAGCCCTTTCCAACCATATCCGCGCCACCAAAGACCTGGGTTTCTTCATACCCACCTCTCGCGAGAATGTGGTATTGTATGATAAAGTACGTAAAGAGAAATACCCCTTGAACGAGCTGTACAACCTCGTAGAGCTGGCAGGTACAGCCCATGCAGGCGATGCTCCCGTATTTGAGAAAGCACTGTCCAGCCAATATCCCGAAATGCGCTATTGGGCGTCCGTCGGTTTGGCACAACTCGGAGCCAAAGGAGAATTGAAAACCTGCCCCGCACTTCTGCTTGCCTTGCTCAAGGATGCCGACCCCTACATAGCCTGCGAAGCCGCCTATGCCGCCGCTTATCTGGGAGAAACCACCAAAGGCATCGAACGCCTGAATAATCCGGCAAAAGAAGCCGATAGAAAAATCGGTTATTCCCTGCTGGAATGCCTCTCTCTGGATAAAGCCATGCAGCCCTCCATCCGCGTGCATCTGGCAGACCTGAAAAACAAAGCCGAAACACTTCCGCGCAAAGCAAACGAAGATGCCGGCCTCATGGCACGCGGCATTCTGGTTAATCTCGGTGAGATGGATATAAAGAACCTGCACGGTCCGGAGTCCTATAAAGCAGGCTTGAAGCTGAATCACGGACGCAGACCCATGGTTCCGTTGCCAAACTGATGAAAGTTGGATGTAGCTGAAAAGAGAGCAGTAGTAAGTATCTTTGTTTTAACACAATCACGCCTTATGCCTGCGCCTTGAATTTGCGGAGCTGCCACACCAGCATCGTACCCGCTATTAGACTGGCCAGCAAGTCGGAAATCGGCATACTGTACCAAACGCCTGCCACGCCGAAAAAACGGGGCAGAATTATCAGGCAAGGCAGCAACACCATCATCTGGCGGGTAAGGGAAAGAAATATTGCCTTACTCGCCATTCCTATACTCTGGAAGAAGTTGGCGGCAACCATTTGAAAGCCTATAATGGGGAAAAACATCACCACAATGCGCAGCCCCTTTGCCGAAAGGGCAATCAGCTCGGCATCCGAAGTAAAGATACTCACCACCAAGTCGGAGAAGAGCATACCTACAATAAAGCCGAAAGTAGTGACGCAGGTTGCATAGATTATCGTCAGTTTCAGAGTCTTGATGACACGGGCATGCTGTCCGGCTCCGAAATTATAGCCCGCAATGGGCTGCATTCCCTGGTTCAGTCCCATTACAATCATTACGACAATAAATACCAGCCGGTTGACTATGCCGAAAGCGCCGATAGCCAAATCGCCGCCATACTTTTTCAATCCCTGATTGATAAGGATTACGATGAAACATGCCGCCATATTCATCAGGAACGGCGACATGCCGATAGCCAGTGAATCGAAGACTATCTTACGCTTCAAACGGAAAATACCGCGGTGAAAATGCAGCAGTTCGTCTTTATTGCTGAATATCCTGAGCTGCCATATCAATGATATGACCTGCGCCACAATCGTGGCAATGGCCGCCCCGCGAATGCCCCAGCCGAAACCGTAGATGAACACCGGGTCGAGTATCGTGTTGATAATCACCGTGGCAATGGTGGCATACATCGCCTTCTGCGGATGCCCCGAAGAACGCAGTACCGCATTCAGTCCCAGATAAAGATGCGTAACGGCATTGCCGAGAAGGATAATCTGCATATAATCGCGCGCATACCCCACAGTCTCGTCACTGCCGCCGAAGAAGTAAAGAATAGGGTCGAGGAATGCCATTACAACCACCGTAAAAGCCACCCCCAGCAGAATATTCAGCACAAATACATTGCCCAGTACCCGCTGCGCCGTATCATAGTCCTTCTGCCCGAGCTTGACGGAAATCAACGTAGCCGCTCCCACACCTACCAACGAACCGAAAGCCGCTGCAAGGTTCATCAAGGGGAAAGTCAACGCCAGTCCCGAAATAGCCATTGTGCCCACACCGTGACCGATGAAGATACTGTCCACCATATTATATAAGGAAGATGCCGTCATGGCGATGATTGCCGGAACGGCGTACTGCATCAGTAATTTACCTATATTCTCCGTGCCCAACGCTGTGGGTGTTTTTTGTCCTGCCATACTTTTTACCTGTTTTTTCGAGGGCGCAAAGGTACTCAAAATTCGTCAGGTGAGCAAGTATCGCGTCCCGTCTTAAGGAAGAACCGCACTCTCTCCTACCGGAAGCGTACCAGAGACAGGGAAGAAAGCGTATCAAGCCCGACCCAAGGCTCCTTCTCCCGAGAACTTACCCGGCGATTATCCCACAACCTGCCACAGAGCACACGGAGCATACGGCGAATAAATTCCCCTAAAGGTTCGCTATCTGAAAAATGTTTCGTATTTTTGTCCCCAAATTGAGTGAATTATAGCGAAATGAACGTATTAGAACTAAGTGAACAAGAAATCATTCGTCGCAACA
>OGMF01002643.1_pt1 | contig 14804 bp, 17 predicted proteins | sample 1572921 | NCBI WGS metagenome assembly OGMF01 (sample SAMEA2581919, study PRJEB24529) | metagenome | biome: Human gut stool | place: China | collected 2011
GACATCTTACTTTTAGTTATATTTTGTCAAGCCTTTATCAATTCGGATTATTTTTTTGCGAAACTTACTGTCGTAAAACAGTGATAAATAAATTTATAAAACGAAAAAACTGAAAATTTGAGAACGCTTCGGTTATTTTGTCGCAATAATCCTGCCTTTAAGATGCACGGTTTGACAAATAACGCTGTCAGATTATTGTAAAATAACAATATAAACAGAAAATAATGTTATTTTATATACCAACAGAAGGTGAAAGAATGAATGTCATTGTATTTTGTATTAAAAAGATAAATATTTCGAAAAACAGTCGTTTTGGTTGATATGCTGCGATGACAAATTGAAAGTAAATACACATTGCATCGCATTTGCTTGAGGCGTTGCAGCATAATGATACTTGCACAATGGGGTGTTCTGCGCGGATGCGGGGAAGTGGCTGAGGTGTTTGCTTAATGCGGCATTTCGGGCATTATGTCGGTTGCTGAACCGGTAAAGGACAGCATTAAAAATTATATTTTTAATAGTTGATATATTCTGATTTAATAAATTTGTAATAGTGTACTTGCTGTATTTCATAAGATATACTGCTAAAAGGAGACTTTATTATGAATAACAACATCGCTTATAACATCACCGACGTCGATAAAATATTATTAGATAAAATGAATTTTAATGTAATAAACTTAAAACCTAAGTACAGCCATGATAATACCGAAACAACAAAATCAGAAATTGAAACAAAGCTGTTTGACATTTTTAATAAATACGCGAGCGGGCATTGAAAACAATGATTCAGTGTGTTATCATATGAGCGCGGGCGTTTCATATCATAACATCGTTATGGAGGCACACGATGTTTGACGCTATATATACAAGACAATCCGTTGACAAAATGGATAGTATTTCAATTGAAAGTCAGCTTGAATATTGCAAATATGAAACAAAAGGAAATCCGTATAAATCTTATTCGGATAAAGGCTATAGTGGGAAAAATACCAACAGACCTGCTTTTGAAGAAATGCTTGAGGATATAAAACAAGGAAAAATTTCAAGAGTTATTGTCTATAAGTTAGACCGTATAAGCCGTTCTATATTGGACTTTGCGAATATGATGGAGGTATTTTCCGAACATAATGTGGAATTTGTTTCATCAACCGAACGTTTTGACACATCCACGCCTATTGGGCGTGCAATGTTGAACATTTGCATTGTGTTTGCACAGCTTGAGCGGGAAACTATTCAAAAACGTGTTGCCGATGCATATTATTCAAGAAGCAAGCGCGGATTTTATATGGGTGGACGTATTCCTTACGGTTTTAAAAAAACTAAAACAGAGATAGACGGAATAAGTACATCAATGTATGTTCCCGTTCCTGAAGAAGCAGAACAGATAAAAATGATGTATTTGATGTATGCAAATGAAGCTAATTCTCTGGGCGATATTATCACATATTTTAATAATAACGGAATTAAGCATTTAAGAGGCGGAAAATGGAGTGCGGGACGCATAAGTGATATGTTACGAAATCCAATTTACGTGATGGCAGATGCGGACATTTACGATTTCTTTAAGAGTCAAGGCGCTGATGTAATAAATCCTGTTTCCGATTATACGGGATATAACGCTTGTTATTTATATCGGGGTACTGTATCAAAGACACGCAAACAACTTGATTTAACCGACAAGGAAATTGTACTCGCTCCGCATCAGGGGATTGTTTCGTCCAAAGATTGGATAAAGTGCAGAATACGTTGTCTTAACAACAGACAGTCCGCAAAAACCTGTAAGGCTACTACATCTTGGTTGGTCGGCAAGGTTAAATGCGGAAAATGCGGTTATGGTTTGACTATTGTTAAAGCCAATACAAAATGGCACAGATATTTTGTTTGCGCAACTGCTCTTTCCACAAAAAAAGCAAATTGTAAAGGGACAGGCGGTACAATTTATGCTGATGTGTTAGAGGAGTATATGTTAAATGCAATAAGGAATAAGCTGTCGGAATTTAGGACGCTTTCGAAGAAAAAGGAAAAGGAGGTTACCCCCAAGATTAATCAAAACAAAATCAGAATGTCGGAAATTGAGAAAGAGGTAAATGATTTGCTTTCAAAAGTAGTCGGCGCTAATTCTGTTTTAATGCAATATATAAATGAGCGTGTTGAAAATTTAGATGTAGCGAGAAAAAAATTACAGGAAGAAAACATATCATTAACTTGTAATCAAGATAAACAAAACTTTAATACTATTTCTTCGCATGTTCAAGAGTGGGATAATATTAGTTTTGAAGATAAACAATCAGTTGTTAACGCTCTGATAAAAATAATTAAGATTGCTGATGGAAAGATAGAAATTTTGTGGAATATCTGAAAAATCCGCTTATTTTTTTAAAATAATTTTACTTGATACTTTCCGTTTCGGTGAAGCGCTTCGGTCAGTGCAGGACATGAGCGACAGAAAGTATTATTAATCTGCGGAAACAAAATAATAATTTTTTATGAAAACAGGGCATGTTGAAAATTCCGTCGGACGGAGGTTCGTGCGGAAATGCTTCAATATGCCTTGTTTGTTTTTCGGTATTCATTTAGCGCTAAAAGGCAAAAAACAAGTTGCAATCATATTGCGGCTGTGCTATAATATGTATGCTTGTCTGGAGGGTGAGGAATGATTCGAACCAAAGCTGATTTAATTAAATATCTTGATGAGGATATGAAACCGGTTAAACTGCGCAGAAAACCGCGCCTGTTCGGAGATGAATGTTATAAATATATGATTACTCTGCGCAGGCTTGAGTACAGAATGAATAAGCCGAACCGAAATATAATTGACCGCGTTTTATATTACTTCTTTAAACTGATTCATCACAGGCAGTCGGTTAACTGGGGAGTTCAGATTCCGCCGAATGTGTTTGCATCAGGGCTCACGCTGTTTCATGTCGGCACAATTACGGTGAATGACACCGCGAGGGTCGGAACGGGCTGCCATCTGTATAATTGCGTGAATATTGCGCAGAATTGTAAGATCGGCAACAATGTTTACATAGCTCCGGGCGTTAAAATCCTGCCCGATGCGGAAATTGCAGACAATATCAGAATCGGTGCAAATGCCGTTGTAACAAAGTCGTTTCTTGAACCGGGGATAACAATTGCCGGTGTTCCTGCGGTGAAAATTTCGGATAAAGGGAATATGTGATTGGGAAATTGCGGAAAATAACACCGGAAGAGGTGCTTAAATGTATTACGAAGAGCTGCGCAACTCAATAAAAAACGGAAAACCGGCGCCGCTTTATATTTTTGAAGGTCCGGAAGATTACCTTATTGAGTTTTCTATTGCAGAGCTTAAGAAGAAGCTGATTGATCCGTCAACGGAGATGATGAACTATAAAAGCTATGAATTTATTCCGCCCGTCGGCGAAGCGGGAGATTTTCTTGAAACGCTTCCGATGATGAGCGAAAGAAAAATGGTTGTGTTCAGAAAATGCGGATTATTTGCCGGTAATATCAAAAATAAAGCGCAGTGGGAAAAGGTTTTATCCACGATTGCGGAGTATAACTGTGTTATCATATGGGAAGAGCAGGCCGAACGCGGCAAAAAGCCGTCATCGGTGCGAAAGGCTGCGGAAGCAAACGGCATTGTTGTTCAGTTTCCGCTCAGAACCGAGCCGAAGCTGCGCGCATGGGTGACGAAAATTGCGGCTGCGGCAGGAAAAATAATCGACCCGGAGGACGCAGCTTATCTCATTGCGACGCTTGAGCGGAAAATGCGCGTTATAAGAACCGAGCTTGACAAAACGATTGCTTATTGCGAGGGAACAAAAATAACGCGTGCAGATATTGACGCTGTTATAGTAAAACCCTCGGAGCAAAGCGTGTTTGACCTTATCGATGCGATTTTTAACGGACGGCGCGAGCAGTGCTACAGCCTTTTGTATGAGCTGCGCCAAAACAGGCAGGAACCTGTAAGTATTTTGTCACTCTTGTCGGGGCAGATTATTAATATATACAGAGCGAGGCTTTACATTGCCGACGGTTTTACATCGGCGCAGGCAGCGCAAAAGCTCGGCGGAGGGTACGGAAATGAAAAGTGTGCGCGGAAGGCGGAAAAAATCAAGGCGGGGAACCTTGAGCTTCTGATAAATCTGTGCTTTGAATGTGATAAACGCGTTAAACAGGGGCTTGTTGACCCGTGGGCGGCGCTTGAAATTATAATAGCCGAATATCGTTTTTATTAATGAAAGGAAGTTATATCATGAAATACGAGCTTGAAAACGGTTGGAATGTTAATGTTGATAAACAGGCGGTTTTTGATTTCTGTGAGGGCTATAAAAAGTTTCTCAACAATTCGAAAACGGAGCGCGAAAGTGTTATATCGGCAGTGAAGCTTGCCGAAAAGCGTGGTTTTGCGCCGCTTTCGTCCTTTTCGTCACTGAAGCCGGGAGATAAGGTTTATTCCATAAATAAGGAAAAAGAAATGCTGCTTGCGATTATAGGAACGGAACCGATTGAGAACGGAGTGCGCATTGTCGGATCACATATCGATGCGCCGCGCCTTGACTTAAAGCCGAATCCTTTGTACGAGGACAGTGAAATGGCGTTCTTTAAAACACATTATTACGGCGGAATCAAAAAATATCAGTGGACGGCTGTTCCGATGGCAATTCACGGCGTTGTGGTTAAGGAATCGGGAGAGCGCGTTGATATTAAAGTCGGCGATGAGGGCGACGACGTGACCTTTGTTATAACGGATTTGCTGCCGCACCTTGCCGGAGACCAGATGAAAAAGTCGGCGTCCGAGGTTATCGACGGTGAAAATCTTAATCTGCTGATAGGCTCGATGCCGTCGGAAGATAAGGAGGAAAAGGAGCGCGTTAAGGCAAATATTCTGGCAATCCTCAATGAAAAGTACGGGATTTGCGAGGAAGACTTTTTAAGCGCCGAGCTTGAGATTGTGCCCGCGGCAAATGCAAAGGATCTCGGGTTTGACAGAAGCCTTATCGGTTCATATGCGCATGATGACCGTGTGTGCAGCTATCCGAATCTTATGGCGCTGCTTGACACGGAGGAGTGCCGCAGAACCGCGGTTTGCCTGCTGACGGATAAGGAAGAAGTCGGCAGCATGGGCAATACGGGCGCTAAAAGTAATTTCTTAAAGCTTATGCTGATGGAGCTTATGCAGAAAACAGATAAAAAAGCAGGGCAGCTTGAGCTTTTGCGCTGCCTTGACAGAAGCATGTGCCTCAGCGCGGATGTGAACGCTGCGTTCGATCCGAATTATGCTTCGGCATATGACAAGCGGAACGCAGGCAAAATTAATTACGGAATAACGGTTTCGAAATATACGGGTGCGCGCGGAAAGGGCGGTTCGAGCGACGCTTCGGCTGAACTGATGGCGAAGATTCGCTTCCTACTTAATAAGAATAATGTTCTTTGGCATGTTGCCGAGCTCGGCAAGGTTGACGGCGGCGGCGGCGGAACAATTGCGCAGTATGTGGCAAACTTAGGTGTTGACACTGTTGACTGCGGAGTTTCCGTGCTCAGTATGCACGCGCCGTTTGAAGTTGTTTCAAAGCTCGACGTGTATATGACATACCGTGCGTTCAACGTATTTTTCAGTGAAAAATAAAGGATGATATTACATGAGGATAGATAAATTTTTAAAGGTTTCAAGACTTATAAAGCGCCGCACCGTTGCAAATGAAGCGTGCGACGCGGAGCGCGTGAGCATAAACGGAAGGGTCTGCAAGGCAAGCGCCGAGGTAAGCACGGGCGACATTGTTGAAATTCACTTCGGACAGCATACCATTAAGGTCAGGATTGAGGATGTTAAGGAGCATGCGCTTAAAAATGACGCTCCGCTTCTTTATACAGTGCTTGAAAATAACTGACAGGTGACAAAATGCGTGAATACTTTGAACTGTTTGCCGTTTTCTTCAGAATAGGCGCATTTACATTCGGCGGCGGCTTGGCAATGCTTTCCGTGATTCAGCGCGAAATTGCCGAAAATAAGAAGTGGGCAACGGAAAAGGAGCTGCTTGACTGCTTTGCCATTGCGCAATGCACCCCGGGCGTAATTGCCGTAAATACCGCCACCTTTATCGGTTACAAGCGAAAAAAAGTGTTGGGAGCTGTGGTGGCAACGCTCGGAGTTGTGCTGCCGTCTCTTATAATTATAACTGTTATAGCCGCATTTATGAAGAGCTTTCTGAAATATGAAATTGCGGCACGTATGTTTGCAGGTATAAGAATCTGCATTGCTGCACTGATTATTAATGCCGTTTTAACTATGGGAAAGGCTGCCGTTACCGATAAAATATGCATTGCTGCCGCAGTTAGCTCGTTCTTGCTGTCAGCTGTGCTCGGAACATCCCCCGTGCTTATCGTTATTTGCGCGGCGCTGCTCGGGATTTTTGTTAAAAGGGGTGAACGGGAATGATTTATGTTTATCTCTTTTATGAATTTTTCAAAACAGGGCTTTTTTCGCTCGGCGGCGGCTTGGCAACCATTCCTTTCCTTGCTGCCATGGGTGAAAAATACGGATGGTTTGACCGAGAGCTGCTTTCAAATATGGTAGCCGTTGCCGAATCCACCCCCGGACCGATTGGCGTAAACGCAGCCACATATGTCGGCTTTATCGTCGGCGGAAAATTTGGGCTTGCAGGATCAATCTTCGGCGCTGTGCTTTCAACGTTCGCGCTTGTTCTTCCATCCGTTATCATAATAATTCTTGTTGCGAAAACTTACGAAGCTCTGATGGGGAACAGGATTGTTGAACACGCGTTTTATGCAATCCGCCCGGCGGTTACGGGTATGATTGCTTCCGCTGCACTGCTGATGATTCAAAGCGCCCTGTGGGTGGGCGGAGCTTTCAGTATTAAAGCCGCAGTATTTTTTGCGGCGCTGCTTGTTGCCGCGAATAAAATAAAGCTGCACCCGATTTTCTATATCATTGCAGCGGGAATTGTCGGCGCAGTGGTTTCATTTTAAAAAACAGAGGAGTAATTGACAGGATGGATATATTAAAACAGCTGTGCAGTGAGCTTAATATAAACGAGGAACACTGCGAAAACGTGATAAAACTGCTTGACGAGGGAAATACCGTTCCGTTTATCGCGCGTTACCGCAAGGAGCTTACGGGAAGCATGGACGACCAGTTAATCCGCGAATTATCGGCACGCCTGGACGCACTGCGTGCTCTTGAAGAGCGCAAGGCAGAGATAACAAGGCTGATTGACGAGCAGAGCAAGCTCACCGATGAGCTTGTGAAAAGCATTAATAACGCAAAGCTTTTAACGGAGCTTGAGGATATATACCGTCCTTATCGCCCGAAACGGAAAACAAGAGCTTCGGTTGCGCGCGAAAAGGGATTGGAACCGCTTGCCGATTTAATTGCGGAGCAGAAATACGAGGGTGATATTTACGAAAAGGCAGAAGAATTTGCGGATGCCGAAAAAGGCGTTGAATCGGCAGAGGAAGCGGTTTCGGGCGCAAAGGATATTATTGCTGAAAATATAAGTGACAATGCGGATTACAGAAAAGAGATACGCAGGCTTACATATCTCGGTGCGCAGATTACAAGCAAGGTCACGAAAAACGAAAACCCCGTTTATCAGATGTATTACGATTTTGCCGAGCCTGTGAAAAAGGTTTCCGATCACAGAATCCTTGCAATGGATCGCGGAGAAAAGGAAAAGGTTTTGACCGTTAAAATCGAGCCTGATACCGAGGTCATTTTAAACTATCTCAGAAAAATGACCGTGTTCGGAGAGGGGCAGCTCAGCCGTCTTGTTTGTGAGGCTGCCGAGGACTCATATAAAAGGCTTATAGCGCCGTCAATCGAAAACGAAATCCGCACGCAGCTGACGGAACGTGCACAGACGGCGGCAATCGGGCTTTTCAGCATTAATCTTAAAAATTTGCTGCTCGTTCCTCCCGTGAAAGGGCACACCGTGCTCGGGGTTGACCCCGGTTACAGGACGGGCTGCAAGCTTGCAGTGGTTGACAGCACGGGTAAGGTGCTTGAAACGGGAGTCGGATATTTCACGCTCGAGCATCATGACAAAAATAAGGCGAAAAAACAGGTTCGCGCGATGATTGAACGAAACGGCGTTACGCTTGTATCAATCGGAAACGGAACTGCAACGGGGGAGAGTGAAAGCTTTATTTCGGAGCTTATCGGTGAGCTTGACCGCCCGGTGAAATATATGGTTGTTTCGGAAGCAGGTGCTTCCGTTTACAGTGCAAGCAAGCTCGGTGCGGAGGAGTTTCCCGATTACGATGTTTCTCTCAGAAGCGCTGTTTCAATTGCACGCCGTTTGCAGGACCCCTTGGCGGAGCTTGTGAAAATTGACCCGAAGTCAATCGGCGTCGGTCAGTATCAGCACGACTGCAACCAAAAGCAGCTTTCGGGCGCACTTGAAGGCGTTGTGGAAAGCTGCGTAAACAGCGTCGGCGTTGACCTGAACACCGCTTCATCATCGCTTTTAAGCTACGTTTCGGGCATTTCATCGGCGGTTGCGAAAAATATTGTCGAATACCGCGAGGAAAACGGTTCTTTCAAATCGAGAAAAGAGCTTATGAAGGTGAAAAAGCTTGGCGAAAAGGCATTTATTCAGTGCGCCGGATTTCTGCGGATTCCCGGAGGAAAGGAAATCCTTGATAACACCTCGGTTCACCCGGAAAGTTACAACGCTGCACGTGAGCTGATTGAGGTTTGCGGCTACAGCGAGGAAGAAGTGAAAAACAGCAGATTTTCCGATATTGTGAAGCGTGTGACAAAGGAAAATGCGGAGAATATATGCAGTCGTTTCGGCATCGGGATGCTCACGCTGCGCGATATTTCGGACACGCTTGCAAAGCCCGGGCGCGACATGCGTGACGAGCTTCCGCAGCCGCAGCTCAGAAGCGGATGCATGTCGCTCGACGAACTTCAAAGCGGAATGATTCTTGAGGGCACCGTCAGAAACGTTATAGATTTCGGCGCCTTTGTGGACATCGGCGTTCATCAGGACGGACTTGTGCATATTTCGCAGATTTCGAATAAATTCATAAAGCGCCCGACAGATGTTTTGAGCGTCGGGGACATAGTTAAAGTGAAAATACTTGACATCGACAAAGAGAAAAAGAGAATTTCACTTACGATGAAAATATGAACGGGGGATTATAAAAATGAGCTACGCTGACCGCGTTTTTAAACAGAACTGCATTGATATTCTTGAAAACGGATTTTCCGATGAATTGCTTGAGGTTCGCCCGAGATGGGAGGACGGCACGCCTGCGCACACGGTTAAAAAATTCTGCATTGTGAACAGGTACAACCTCAAGGAAGAATTTCCGATTATGACGCTGCGCAAAATTAATTTCCGCGGCGCGCTTGACGAGCTGCTTTGGATTTGGCAGAAAAAAAGCAACAATGTTTCGGAGCTCGGCAGCCACATTTGGGACGCATGGGCTGATGAAAACGGCTCAATCGGAAAAGCGTACGGCTATCAGCTTGGTGTGAAGCATAAATATAAAGAGGGAATGTTCGACCAGGTTGACCGCGTTATATACGACCTTTCGCATAATCCGCAAAGCCGCCGTATTCTCACGAATATATACAATCACGCCGACCTCGGCGAGATGGCGCTTTATCCGTGCGCATACAGCATGACCTTCAATGTGAGCGGAAAAACGCTTAACGCGATTCTGAACCAGCGTTCTCAGGATATGCTCACAGCGAATAACTGGAATGTTTGCCAGTATGCGTGCCTGGTTTATATGCTCGCGCAGGTCAGCGGACTTGAAGCGGGGGAGCTTGTTCATGTTATTGCAGATGCGCATATATACGACCGTCATATACCATTGGTGAACGAAATTCTCGAAAAAGAAGAATTTGATGCCCCGAAGCTTGTGATTGACAAATCAGTGACCGATTTTTACAGTTTCACGCCCGACAGCCTGACGCTTGAAAACTACCAATACAACCTGTTGGGCAAAAAGGTTCCCGTTGCAATTTAAAGGAGGAAATGATATGAAGATGATTGTCTGCGCGGCAGAAAACAACGCGATAGGAAATAACAACGGACTGCTGTTTTCAATTCCGCAGGATATGAAGTTTTTTCGCTCCGAAACGCTTGGCAAGGTTGTTATTATGGGGCGGTCAACGCTTGATTCGTTTCCGGGCGGAAAACCGCTTAAAAACCGCGTGAACATCGTTCTGACGAGAAACAAGGGCTTTGAACGCGAGGGTGCGGTTGTCGTACATTCATATGACGAGGCGATGAAGAAAATTTCCGAATATCCCTCGGATGACGTCTATATTATCGGCGGAAGCGAAATTTATGCGCTCTTCGAAAAGGACTGCGATGAGATTCTTTTAACGCGAGTGTATGAAGCTCCGCAGGCAGATAAATTTTTCTTTGATATCGATTCCTCTCCAACCTGGATAAAAACGGAAGAAAGCGAAATATATACTTGCGAAAATATTAAATTTTCATTTAATAAATATATAAAGCATTGACAAAGCTCGGTAAATGAGTATAATACAATTGTTGAAGGTGATAAAATGTTTTGTCCGAAATGCGGAAGAATGAATGACGATAACGATACAAACTGTAAAGGCTGCGGTGCGCTGCTCCATGAGGAAACGGAGGAGAAAAAGCCGCAGAAAAAGGGAATTGGAATAAAATCCGTAATAAGCATTGCGGTTGCGGCTGCTGTCGCTGTCGGAGCCGGAATATATGCGTTTACAAGCTGCTCGGCTTCTCCCGATGCCGGAATGAGCGGCAGCTGCACAATTATGTTTTGAATGAAGGTGTTCATTTGACAAAAATTAAACGTTTTTTTACATCGCTCGGCAATATGATTGAGAATCATCCGATTCTGTTCTGTGCGGTGCTTGCAATTATTGAAAATTTTGCAATTGAGTCGATGAGCAGGCGCAGCGTGCTCAAATGCCTTAAATATATTGCCAAAAGTCCGCATGTGTTTATATATAATGCGCTTATAATACTTTTGACGCTTTCAATCTGTCTGCTGTTCCGCAGGCGTGTTTTCGGAATTGTTCTGCTTTCCGCGCCTTGGCTTATCTGCGGATTGATAAACAATGTTGTGCTGAGCTACCGCGTCACGCCTCTCGGTGCGATTGACTTTCAGATTGTTAAAATGAGCCTGATTTTGGTTTATCTGACTAAAACGCAGCGCATACTTTTGTATTGCTCGGTGGGCTTGCTCGCCGTTGCAATCGTTGTGCTTTGGATTGTCGGGCCGAAAATCAGCGGCAAACTGAGCTACGGAAAAAACGTTGCTTCGATTGCCGGGCTTGTTATCTGCGTGCTTATCGCAACAAACTTAGGTCTTAACTTTAAGGCGCTCAGCTCCGATTTCGGAAACATTGTCGGGGCATATAATGATTACGGCTTCGTATACTGCTTTTCAAGCAGTGTTATCGATACCGGTATCGATAAACCGAGCGGCTACAGCGGAACAACAGTTTCGGAGGAGCTTGACAGGCTGCCTGCCGAAAAAGACGCGTCCGCGCTTTTAAAACCGGATATTATTCTGATTCAGCTTGAATCATTCATTGATCCGAAAACGATAAAAGGACTTAATTTTTCGGATGACCCTGCACCGGTTCACACATATCTGCGTGAGAATTTCACAACCGGCAAGCTTGATGTTCCGTCATTCGGCGGCGGCACCGCGAACACCGAGTTTGAGGTTCTGACGGGAATAAGCCTTGATTATTTCGGCGCAGGGGAGTATCCGTACAAGACGGTTATGCTGGAACAGACCGCAGAATCCATTCCGTTCAATCTTAAAAAGCTCGGTTACAGCGCTCATGCAATCCATGACCACACGGGTAATTTTTATGACCGCGACAAGGTTTATCCGCACCTCGGGTTTGATACGTTCCAGTCAAAAGAATATATGTACGGATATGACACAACGCCTTACGGCTGGTGCAAGGATAAAGCGCTTACGGGCGAAATAATGACAGCGCTTACCTATCAGGACAAGGAAAAGGGAATAACCGCGGACACGCCGCGCTTTGTCTGGACGGTTTCCGTTCAGGGGCATGGTTCGTATCCGACAGAGCCCATTGCCGGAACAGATAACGTGATAAAGGTCACAAGTGATAAATTCACTTCGTCCGAGGTTTATGCGCTTCAGTATTATACAAATCAGGTTTGGGAAATGGATATGTTCCTCGGCAGCCTTATTTCCGCCGTTGAAAACCGCGGAAAGCCAACGCTGATTATTGCATACGGCGACCACCTTCCCGCAATAGGAATTGACGGTGACGATCTTGTGAACGGTGACGCATATGCAACGGAATATGTAACGTGGAACAATTTCGGTCTTGAAAAGCGCGAAAATAAGGAGCTTTACTCCTATCAGCTTTCAAGTCAGATTTTGGATTCGCTTGGCTTTAATATGGGAAATCTGACGCGTCTGCACCAAATGAAGATAGCCGATAACAATTCAATTTCGGATGAGCAGTATCAAAATGATATTCACCTTTTCGCATATGACATGCTTTACGGAGATAATTTTCAGTTCGGCGGACAAAAGCCGTTTGTGCCGAGCGCTATGAAAATGGGAACGGTTCCCGTTAAAATAGAAACCGTTAAATCTATGGGAACATCGGTTTATGTTCAGGGAACTGGCTTCACTGATAAAAGTAAGATATTTATTAACGGTGTACAATGTAAGAACACTGTGCTGCTCAGTCAGTACAGCCTCATGGCATCGGACACCGAAATTAACGACGGCGATGAAATCACAGTCGGTCAGGCATCAAGCAAGCGCGAGGTTCTCGGTTATTCCGAGTCCGTTATTTATGATTCATCGCAGCATTATATTGAAGAAACAACGGAATAAAGCAAAAGGAAGCGGTCTTTATGTGGCTTGTCTTTGCAATACTGTCATCTGTCTTTGCGGCGCTCACGTCAATACTTGCAAAGGTGGGTATTAACGGAGTAAGCTCCAATCTTGCCACTGCCGTCAGAACTGTTGTTGTTCTGATTATGGCGTGGGGAATGGTGTTTCTTACGAACACACAAAACGAGATTGCGGAAATCGGGAGAAAAAGCTGGATTTTTCTTATCCTTTCCGGCATGGCAACAGGGAGTTCGTGGCTGTGTTATTATAAGGCCCTTCAAATGGCGGATGTTTCAAAGGTTGCCCCGATTGACAAGCTGAGCATTGTTATAACGATTATTATGGCATTTTTGTTCCTGCATGAACAAATGACCTTTAAAACGGTTATTGCGTGCCTGCTGATTTCCGCCGGAACGCTTGTACTTGTCTTTTAACGGACGTTTTTCAAAATTGTATTAATTCAAGGCATAAAATCGCTTCCGCTTTGCAGTGTGAAGCGATTTTTCTTATATTTGATAAGCCCGAGCTTTTTCATTTTCCCGAGCTCCGCCGACATTGCGCTGCGCTCAACCCCGAGATAGTCGGCAAGCTGCTGGCGTTTGAGCGGAATTGTAAAGCTGCGTCCGCCGCTTTTTTCCGACTGCGCCGAAAGATAACTCATAAGCTTTGCCCGTGTTGTGCGCTTGCTCATGTGCATAAGCTTGTCGTTAAGCAGTCTGTTTTTTTCTGCGACGGCGCGCAGCATATTCATAAGAATTGTCTGCGAAAACGGATAATCGCCGCGCGTTAGCAACAGCGAATCGATAAAAAGCACGCGGCAGTCGTTTTCGGCAATAACACTGACAGTTGAAACCGCGTCGGGAATAAAGGCGTACGCCTCGGCAAAAACATCACATTCCGACAGATGTGCTATAAAATTTCTGTTTCCCCAGAAATCCTCACTGACGATAAAAGCGCTGCCGCAAAGCATGATTCCGATTGATGTTATCCGGCTGCCGCTGTGCAGAATGAATTCACCGTGCTTGTATGCCTTTGTTTTTGTGCCGAGCTTCGAAAGCGCTTTTTCAATACTTTCGGAAGGAATATTTGCAAAAATCAGCGTATTTTTTAATATTTCCGCATTTTTCATAAAAAAATCACTCCTTTGTTGGAAAAACAACAGATTTATTATATGCATTTTAGTATAATTCAATCAGAAAGTCAAGCATGAAAGGAATGTGAAGCATGATAAGAAGAATTATAAATATCGATGAGGAAAAATGCAACGGCTGCGGAATCTGCGCACAGGCATGTCATGAGGGGGCTATCGGAATGGTTGACGGTAAGGCAAAGCTGCTGCGCGATGATTACTGTGACGGACTGGGTGACTGCCTGCCGACATGCCCGACAGGGGCAATAACATTTGTTGAGCGCGAGGCTGCGGCATATGACGAAGCGGCGGTTAAACGCAATATGGAAGAGAAAAAGAATCGGAAGAAAAGCGCAGGTTCAACGCCGTGCGGCTGCCCGGGCAGTAACGCGCGTGCAATTAAAAGAGTGGAATCGGGGGAGCTCCGTGCGGCTGATTATTCCGAAAGCCGCCTTATGCAGTGGCCTGTTCAGATAAAGCTTGCGCCGCTTAATGCTCTGTATTTTGACGGGGCAAAGCTTCTGATAGCTGCCGACTGCTCGGCATATGCATACGCGGCGTTTCATGAGAAGTTTATAAAGGGGCATATAACTCTGATCGGCTGCCCCAAGCTCGATAACACTGATTATTCGGAGAAGCTGACGGAAATAATTAAAAACAATGATATTAAGAGCGTCACGGTTGTCAGGATGGAGGTTCCGTGCTGCGGAGGAATTGAACATGCGGCAAAAACCGCTCTCCAAAACAGCGGAAAATTTATTCCGTGGCAGGTGGTTACGATTTCGACCGACGGGAAAATAATTGACTGATAAACAACGTGCTG
>OGMF01002645.1_pt1 | contig 14797 bp, 13 predicted proteins | sample 1572921 | NCBI WGS metagenome assembly OGMF01 (sample SAMEA2581919, study PRJEB24529) | metagenome | biome: Human gut stool | place: China | collected 2011
TCAGGTCCATGTGAAAGCAATTTCATGGAGGTTCAAGTCCTCTTATCCGCACCACAATCCTGTATCGCACGGTACAGGATTTTTTTGAAAGGCTGTGAATTTATGGCTGTATATTCTGTTGATGAGCTTCGTATGATTGTTAGTGACATTGCCAAACAATACGGTGTTAAAAAGGTTGCATTGTTTGGATCTTACTCTACCGGCAAGCAGACATCTGAAAGCGACATTGATTTGCTTATTGACAAAGGCGATATTAAAGGCTTGTTTATGCTTAACAGCTTTATAAATTCACTTCAGGATAAGCTTGGTAAAGATGTTGATGTAATGACCTATTCTTCCCTTAGTCGCTCACTTATTAAAAACTCTGTCAAAGATGAGGTGGTTTTATATGAATGCCAGAGATGAAATTGTACTTAAGAAAATCGTACAATATGCTGACGAGATAGACGAAACCATTTCACGCTTTAATCTGACCCATGAATCTTTCACAGAAGATTTTGTTGCACGCAATGCAATTTCAATGTGCATACTTCAAATCGGTGAATTAGTCGGCAAATTGTCCGATGGGTTCAAGGTTGAGAACAATACAATGCCTTGGCGTGAAATTAAAACAATGCGGAATATCGTAGCACACAATTACGGTGAAATTGATATCGATATTCTTTGGGAAACCGCTACCGGTGACATCCCTGATTTAAAAGAATACTGTCAAAAGTTTATAGGGTAGCCAAAAAGGGCATCTTCGGATGTCCTTTTGTTATACATTTATTGATTTGTAATCGCCGTTGTGTGCAAGGGTTACATTTCCGTCGTCATCGAATATCTCTCCGTACTTACCGAATGGTGCGTTCATTGCTATTACCAGGGCCAGCTCGTTGTTCTCCATATCAAGAACTATGATTTCTTTTACGAGAAGACGTAGGTTTACATTGCTGATTGCGCCTTCTGCTATGATTCCGTCAAGTATATCGATGCTTTCCTTGATTTCTTTCTTACGCTTTTTAATCGTTTGTTCCATATTCAGCATATCTTGAATTCTTGTTTTGAGATTTTCTATCTCGCCTTTTCGTTTTTCAAGTATTCTGTCGTATGCAGCACGGTTTTCCATATCCCTGATTCTCTCTATCAGAATATTTTCCTGCTCAAGCTCAAGGTTTTCAATCATTGCTCGGTAATCTCTTATTTTCCTGTCTGTATTCCATTTGTTCGATAACCACTTTTTTACCTCATCTTCAATTGCGAGCCAGTTGCCCTGTGCCTTTGATTTCAGCCTTGACAGTTCTTTATACACAAGAGCATCCAAGTCCTTTTCCTGAACTCTGTGAGATGTGCAGTAGCCTTTGTATCGGTGATAGCCATTGCAGACATATTCAACCCTGTCAGGCTTGTCACCCCACTTCCTGATTTTTGCCACAAAAGTGCATCCGCAGTCACCGCATTTTAAGAGCCCTGTGTATCTGTGATACGGATTCCCCGAACTTGCACGGACATTTGTTTCTTTCTTACTTTCAATAAGATTTTGAACCTTGTCCCATACGTCCTTGGGGATAATCACAGGGGCATAGTTTTCGTGCCTGAACTGTTCCTCTTTTGGCACTTTTCTTCGTATCTTTTTTGCCTTGTCAGTTTCTTCGATGTGACATACAAGTGTGCCCGTGTAGAACTCATTTGTAAGCACTCGCTTTACTGCTGTCGGGTCCCACAGATACCTGAATGTGATTGCCGGCTTGTTATAGCCTTGATTTTTGTTGTTATAAAGCTTTTGATAGTATGACGGTGATTTCTTGCCATCTTTATTTAGCTTTTCTGCTATAGCTTTGAAGCCGAAGCCATCAAGGTACATCGTGTAGATTTCTCGGACAATTTCCGCAGGCTCGTCCATAATTACGATTTCGTCTTTAAGCTTGTCCTTATAATATCCCATCGGAGGCATATTGCAGACGCCCTTGTCCTTCTGTTTCTGGCGATAACCGTATCTGACTTTCTTGCTTACATCTCTGGCATACATATGGTTGATGAACTGGTTCATATCCATACGGAATTCATCGTCCTCGTTAAAGCTGTCCGTGTAGTCGGTTACGCTTATAACCCTTATGTTGTGGCTTCTTAAGTATTCGATGAACATTGCAGTCTGAATTTTTTCTCTGCCGAGTCTTGATAAGTCTTTTACAAGTACAACATCCATTCTATGCTCCGCAGCAGCTCTGTAGATTTCTTCAATTCCATTTCTCTCGAAGGTCATTCCGCTTACATTGTCATCGAATGATTCTCCTGCGAACTGATGCCCGTTCCTTTCGATGTAGTCCATCAAGATTTGTCTTTGATTTTTCAGGGAATTCATTTCCTTGTCGTCATCTCTTGACAATCTGTAATAAATCCAAATTCTCCATGCTTGAATAGTATTCATAAAATGCCTCCCATCTCATCAACAAACAATACCACATAAGCTTTGATATATCCAGATGAATATGCAACAAAATTCCGCCTTAAATTTATTGCGCCTTATCTTTACATTTACTCTTTTCATTTTCTGCCGTGTTAATCCCTGAACCTATATAATCTTTAACGACAGCCTTCAAAAAATAATTAAATTCTTCATTTGTTCCGGAATAAAAATATATTACCTGCGAAATTTTAGGTGCATTTATTTTTCTTGACATAAAAGTTTCTCCTTCTTTGATTTTTTAAGCATCAGAACGGATTTCAGCCAATCCTCACAGGAGTTCCACCTTCGCTCATTCTTATGACCGACCGTCCAATTCAGTGACGAGTTCAAGACGGGAGTATCATTATCGGCAATAATGGTCTTGGCACAGCGGTTTACTATTCCGCTTCGCTGCATAAAGTTTATCGCTCGATCGTTCTCAGGGTTCCCAAAAAGCAAATTGCTTTTTGGGAAGAGGAGGAACAGCTATATAAATGAGTTTTTGCATTTATGCAGAAACGAATAAATATTTGCTTGTTCCGACGACGTTATCGCGCCTTTGCAGCCTTGCTCGCATTATTGCTTATGTATCCTGATGCTTGTTATTCAGTTGTGTTTTATAAAAACCCTTTCACTAATTATCAGTTAAAAGGTGTTTCTACCAGTATGTCTTGAAAATTTATCTCTCTAATATTCTTAATAGTGAGTTTTTTTCAAATTCCACCAAAAAAATTTTAAATTTTTCATCTAATCGTCTTTTTACAGACATTTCTATCACCCTTTTAAAAAGTTTTTCAAAATTATTCCTCTACCATTATATAAAGAGGAATTTTTTAAGTTTTAACAACCAAAAATATTTTAAACATTCTGTATTTTTGCCCTTTTAGGCATAAAAATAGCAGGTGGGGTATTTACCCTACCTGCAGTAGTTTGATGTTACCCCACCTCATTTTCAAGTTTTAAGGTATTCGCGTCTGTCCTGTTATTTTTCGTGGAAATTCAAAAAATTATAATAAGCAACCTAATAATAGCAGAAAAAGACGCCGCAGCAAAATTTCTGTGACGCCTTAGCAACAGTTGTACGGTATATTTTTATATTGATTTCGCATTCCTTTCCGCACCTGTGATATGACCTCACACACTCCGCATTATTCTTTGAAAATCAGGCATACCGCACCCAAAACCGCACCAAAATTTCCAAACCGCACCCTCCCGACCGGCACTGCCGGTCGGGGTTTAGAGCTTGGTGCGAGATAAAACGCACCAAAGCTTTTTCCTGCTTAAATTTATTCTGGTTGTTTTTCATTTAATTTCAGTTTGTTTTTGTATATGATTTTCATAATTTTAGTGCCGATTTATTTTGCTTTTACCGATAGGTTTATTGGATAAAAAATAATTGATTTGCTTGGAGCTAACAAATTAAATCATAATCTATTTCGTTGTATATTAGTCTTTTGCAATATCCCTTATTGTATTATTATCTAAGTATTATTTGCGGTTTGTCCTGACACTGCCTCAGGCAAATTTGAGCCACCATATTTTTTGTCTGTTCCATATACTTTATCTGTGAACCGATAGAGATTAGATGTAGCCGAGCCATTGGACTTTTTGTGATTTATCTTTTTAAGATAGCCCATGTTTGCAAGTGACGGTATGGCTCTTTTAACTGTGCTCAAACTAATACCAGTATCATCGGATATTGTATTAAGAGAGGGATAGCACATATCTTGATTTCCGACTCGCATAAGGAGACAATTGAGTATTCTATATTCTGCTGTAGATATATCTTTGTCTGTGATAAGCTTGTTTAGGAGGAATTTTTATTCATCGCTTAACCTTTTTTGAACCACGTGACTATCATGTGGTTTTCTTTATACAAAAAGCCGGGCAGTGTAAAACGCCCGGCAATTCCATTTTTTATATCAAATCCATTCCGTTTTGTATGTCGTTGTCCATAACCTGTTCAAGACTGAAATCCACAATATCGTTTTTCAGATATTCCTCAACATTTCGGTATGCAATTCCGTTTTCCGTTTCAAAGCTCTCGCCTCTGTAAAGCACAGCTTTGCTCACGATTTGCCCGAACCTGCGCTCCGTCTGCTCACACTTGTCAGCGTCTGCAAGATGTCGGTACTGATTTGCGTCGGATTTATCGCTGTGTTTGATCTCATAAATTCCGCATACATTTTTCTCACGGTCATAGATCACCATATCGAACTCTCCTGCCGCAAATTTCAGCTTAAACACCCTATACCTTTTCGGGTTCAATTTTTTTGCGGTTTCCATAAGGACAATATCTTCAAGCATTCTGCCCTTTACTTCATCAAGGATACGGTTTGTGACAAGCTCTTTCATCTTCTCACTCTGAGTGCTGAATAAGCTGTCTTTCATCAGCGAATGAACAAGCGCCTGTGCCTGACAGTATCGCATTCCCGGCTGTGTAAACACTATGTTGTCGTAAGGCGCCGCACCCGGAATTGCTGTTTCGACCGAAGTATAGTAGATTAAGTCAAGTGCTTTCAGATATTCTTTGATTTCCTCTATATGCGTTTTGGTTATACCGATTTTCCTATCCTCACTGTTGCGGATTTCAAGTATATCCATAAGCCTTTGAGTTACCGCTTCAACATCAACATCATCAAGTATATCCGTCCTCTTTTCGGGATTTGCCTCGCCGCGCAGATTTTTTGCCGCAAGCTTCAAATCATTTGACTTAAAATCTCTTGTCAGAACTTCGAGTATAAATCTGTGGTTCATATCCTCGATTATTCTGTTGATAGCACTTGTCAGCTCACCTGCCTCATACAGTGTGTACAGATGCCGAAACTGTCCGCCGTCTTCACAGTGTACAAGTGAATGCTGTATGTTCTTGCTGATCGCCGTATCGATGTATCTCCTTGTCGATTCATCACTGCGGAATGCCGATTCCTCCGAGAGCAAATCCTCATCGTCAAAATCAATTTCGCCTGCACGGAGCGTTCCGCCGTATCGGATATACTCATCTATATCGTCCTTTTTAAGAAGTCTTGAATATTCACGAAACGGTATAAATGTCGTGTGTATACTGTATGCCCTGTCATAAAGCTCCTGATTTTTTGCAAGCCAGAATCCCAGCGAGTCGGTACCCGACAGTATGATTTTCATACCCATGACCGCATACACATCCGATAAAAGTGAGGACGAGTCTATGAAGTCGCTCATCAGCGTTATTTCATCTATGAACACATTTCTTATCCCACTGTCATAGAGCAATTGCAAATCTTTATTCAGCCCCGCCATTGTATCATCGGCTTCGATTTTTATATATACGGTTTTTGAGAAATCCTCTGCCGTCATATCCTGTATCGTCTGAAACAGCATTGTTGTTTTGCCCGTTCTTCTCAGACCGTATATGACGCAGATTCTCGGTTCATTCGGCAATTCCAGAAATTTTTTTATACTTTTGAAGCAGTCACGCCGTTCATACCGTCTGACCGATTCCGTCATCCGCATAAGGCTTTCGCCTGCCGACACCTTTGTGTGAAATTCCGTTAAAGGTACATTTTTCATCTTCGGCACCTCCTTTTCAAGAGTCTTCAGCTCTTTCTGCAATTTTCTCCGCAGTTCAATCTGCTCTTGCAGTGTTTCAAGCTCTCCGTCTTTAATGTATTTGCTTTTTATCTTACCCAGCTCTGTCCACTGATGATAATACCGTGTTTTTCCGTTTATGTTTTTCTTTGATATATACCCGACAGGCAGTTCACCGATTTTGGTTTTAAGTTCATCGATTTTGTTTGCAACGCTATCCATTCTTCCGCCTCCCTTATTTGTATCCTATTATATCACAGTATAACCTATTTGTCAATAGGTTATACTGTGTTTAAGGTTATTGGGAGACTTTTTTTATCGACAGATTATTACATACTGTGCGTCATCCCCATATCCTCTTCCTGTCCCTCCGATTCAGTAAGCTTCTGCATAAGTCCAAGCTTTCGCAGCTCGTTTTTAATTTTAGCAGTTTCTTTTGGAGACAGTCTCTCACCCTCAGACATAAGATACTCCACAGTTTCAAATTGATTATTGCGGAATGACCCCTTAAGCAGAGAATGATCTTCCCCGAATTTGAAATAGCAAGTGTTGACACTGCCGCCGTTTGACTTTTTGTGATTTTTTTAAGATAACCCTTGCTTGCAAATTCCGGTATGGCCATTTTAACTATGCTTAAACTAATGCCTGCATCATCAGATATTGTATTAAGAGAAGGGTAACAGATGTCCTTTGCCAATTTCGCATAGAAAACATCAAGCTTTGTGAATTTAAATGTTCTTATCTGATTCTGCTTTGTTCGGGACGCGGTAAATCATCTCTTGAATGTATATCCGTATTTTGTCGGGACATAGTCTAAAATTCACGAACTCTCTTTTTGCCATCAATATTGTCAACAAGAACGCAAATTGGGATTAATCTGATCAATCATTTTATGTAACTTCAAATCATCCAATCATGTATTCTCTTCATAGGTTGCATATATGTATAAAGCAAACAGCGTACATTCGCTACGATTAAGCTGTTGCAATCGCTTTTCAACATCATCTGCGTACCCTATTTTCACATATTCCTTAATTGATGGATTTGTAAGTATGTATATTACTCCCATAGTCATCTCCTTTTATACCTCACCTAAAACTACACCATCCAAAATATCCTTGAGTTTAGGTTTAACCTTACGCTCTATATCGTTAGAATCCGCTATTTGCTCATAACGAAAACCATTAAGATCAAACGGCGGATTTTCAGCACCTTCCATCGGCTCAAAATATAAAAGCATTCTTTCTAAACCCACATTTTTTATTGCATATCCGACTTCAACCATAACATTATGCCTATTGCTTGTAAGATCCGCAATAAATATATCAGAAGCTTCTATTTCTCTGTACATCAAATCTCTAATAGAGTACGTGCCACCGCCTTTTGTGCCTAAATCTATTAACTGTAATCCAAAATCTTGCTCTACAATACGTTTGATCACAGCCAATCTACCTTCAGCTTTACTTAAGTGTGGTTCACTATCGGGGTACCAGCGTGCTAAAAACACTCGTTTAGGAGTATGAGCATATACAGAATCGTAAATTGAAATCACATCATCGATATGCAACTTATCAGCAATACCAATATTGTTTTTCTGCACCCAATGAATAAAACTTTTATACTTTACTTCATCTTGCATCTTATAACAAGTCATTGCACCCAGAACCGATATGTTTTCAGTTACATTTACTATGCCGGATTCCCTTAACGCAGTATTAATATCAGATAACTTCTGAATTACAACATCAACACATTCAGGCTTGTCCTCAATTAACCCCAGCTTTAATAAATGCTCAAAGATACCAACAAAATATGTATATTTACTATTACCAATATATTTTTTTATTAGAGGATAGTGTGATAACTCTATTCTATCACAAATTTTTCTGGTATACAGGTACGGTGTACCGAAGCTGGTTACAAGAGCATCATCAAAAAAAACCGTATCACTTTCAATTATAACACATAAGTTTTCTTCATCTTTTAATGGAATTTGCTTGGTATTGATATTATGAAAAAGAGCCCGGCAAAACTTATCGGTTTCACTTTCTCCATAAAATAACAAAAGGCAAAATGGTATGGCAGTTTCTTTATACGATGAGCTTTCATTAACGGCACTAAGCCTATGGTTGCCGTCAATACGCAGAAATTTAGACACTTTTGCCGCATCAAAATCCATATAAACAGTCTGTACATTATCTTTTTTACGATGATCGTCTTTACTTAATAATTCATATCCTTTGGTTGAAAACTTAAATAGCCCGACCCATGCACTGAAGTTTTTCTTTTGCCTTACAGCTACTCGCAAAGAACTAATAGAGTCATATGTTGCTTCATTTGCTGCTAAATCAGAGCATAAAATTACTTCCGGGAAAAATGTAAATTCTCCCCCTGATAAAAACTTGTCCATCTCTCCGGCATGTTCAGATAGCAAATCACGCTGAATTTCCGGAATTGTCTCCGATATATTAGCTAATTGTATCATAGGGCAAAATCCTCTTATACAAAGGAAATTACCCATAGAATAATCAATAATCCCTGTTAATCTCATTATTTATCCCCCAATAATATTCTCTCAACCTTTTGTTTTGCAACCGAAACAAGATCTTCCGCTTCCATCTTCAGCTCATATGCGCGTTTTCTCATTTGTGCGGTGTGAGCCGCAAACCTTTTTTGTTCTTCAAGCTCAGGCAAAATAATTGTCTGATTAAAGTATTCCTGCATTATCAGATTTCTGATGCCATTCGTTTGTGTTTGCATAACTTCGGTAAGCTTTATATTGTGCATTAAACTTAAATACTCAAATACATATTCCGCTACAGCAATTTTCGTATCTATTCGTATTCGATGAATAAAATTACTAAATGCTAATCGATATGTATCAAGCATATTTTTTTCAATCAATGCAACACGCCCAACCGGTTGTTCTTCACTTCCGCCTGATTTTTCTATTAAAATATCTTTTTCAATCAGCTCTATTTTTCTATAAGAAGAAGGGGTATATTTTCTAAATTTAGTTCTTGTATTATCTAAATTCAGATTGAATTTATTATCGAATTCCGTACCTCTGATTGTCAGACAGGAAATTAATTCAGAATCGTCGATACCGTCATCTAACCCCCAATTACCGGCGGTATCCTCAATAATAATATTTTTCAGCGTTTTTTTATCATATTCAACAGACTCTATTGCATTTAAAATATTTTTGTATTTTTTGCTGTATTTACGCGGATCAAATCTGCCGCCCAATAAATTGTCAGATTCAACATAAAACAAACGATTAGATAAATCACCTGAAGTATCGGCAGGCAAATTAATACCTAAGACATTTAACAAATAATCATTAATGCTTTTCAGCAAATTCTCCGATTCCTGAATCTTTTTCTTTTTTTGCTCGTATACTTCATCCAAAATTTTAACAACATATTCCTGCATGGATAATTCCGGTAAAATGATATATAGATTACTTAATATCTTTTTATCCAAATAGTCAACTGCATTGTTGGCAACTAACTGATATTTCATTTGTTTCTTTAGAATTTCCAAGCTTAACAGATATGCAATATATTTGCTGTTTATTGAATCCTGCACAGAGAATTTAAAAATTGAACCGTTTACAATACAGTTTTCTTCTGAATTTTCCACATAACAAACGGCTTTATCGGAAGCTATAGTTGCTCCTTTTACTGCAATCAGTATGTCGCGGTTTTTTATTCTGACTTTTGCATTTTTCGCATATTCTTCAGGCACCCTGACTGCTGACTTAAAGTCTATATTTAGATCCTCTTTCATCTCTGTAGCTCTAATAAGTTTTACAGGATTATCAGGACTATAGCAGTCTCCGGGAGGAAGTATACCATATGTGCCTGCCGCCATAACATCCTTCAATTTTGTCAAATGAACACATTTTTTAATTTTTTCATAAAAATTTCTTTTTTCAAGTGTATAATATTTTGGATCAATTCTCTGCTCTAATTCGCCCCAATTTATCAGAAACAATTTATTCTCATCAAAATCGGGGCTTAGAGAAAAAAACGATCGTTTCCATTTTCAATTGCTTCAATAAATCTATTCAATTTCTTAGAGATAGTTATTAATTCATTGTTACCGGTTTCCTTTCCGGTAGCATCAAATCCAATATCCTCTGCAATTGCCATAAAAACAGGATAGTTTGTCAATTCATTCTTGAAGCGCTCTTCATAAGATTCCGTCAACAGTTCCTTGACTTTTTCAATTTTTTCGTCATAGTCATCAACTACAGACTGACGTTCATCTTTTATTTTTTTAGCTTCTTCTGCCGCTTCCTTTCCAATGGCTTTAATTAGCTTGTTATACCTTGCAACTTCTTTTTTCTTTTGCTCTAATAGTGAATACAATTCAATTCCATCATTGGATTCCGACAATAAAGAAAACTGTATTTTCGAACGAATACCTTTGTGCTTTTCCTTTTCGTGCTCACTATATTTCTTTAAAAAGAGAACAGAGCTCTTAACGCCCGCACCCGTTGCCATAAATGCAGTTTGGGGCATAGAAACAACAGCGACAACACGGAATGTGTCACTGATATAATCACGAACATATTGCATACTGGAATTTGTTAAAATACCGTCGGGCAAAACAATTGCCAAATAACCACCATCAGCAAGGTATTGTTCTGCTTGTTCAATAAAAAGAACCTCGCTGCTTTGACTGGGGCGTTCCGATGCCTTACTTGTCGGATTCAGCCAATCAACATCTCTTGTCGCTAACGAATATTGATGTAAATATGCTTTTTCCGTCTGTTTGATAACAGAACCAAACGGCGGATTGGTAATGATAAACTCAAACGAATTTCTCTTAAAGCCTAAATTGCCCGTCTTTTCCTGCAAAACTTCAGGAGAAACCAATCCGTCCGAAGCAACTACATTAGTATGACCATCATCATGAATAATCATATTCATTTTTGCAGTACGAGCAATTTGCTCATTGATTTCAATACCAAAAAGGTTGTTCTCTGCAAAATTATGCCAATAGAGCCACCATCTTTCGTGTTGTTTAACATCATTTTTGTGGTCAGGATATTTCTGCGTTGCTGCTTTACGGACTTTATCTAAGGCATGTAGCAAAAATCCGCCGCTACCGCACGAAGTGTCTAACACTCTGCTTTTATTTGTAATAGGAAGGCTGTCTACGATAAAGGAAACAATATTTCTCGGAGTGAAATACTGTCCAAAGTCACCTCGGAAGAACGAACCCATAAAAGTTTCAAACGCACGGCCTTTACTGTCTAAATCTGTACTTAATAAATCTACACCTTCCAAATAACTTACAACGGTTCTTGCTTTAGCAGCATTGAGTTTAATATTATCTTTAAAAATTTCAGGGTCATTTTTGCGTTCTCCGATTTTGCGACCTTCTTCATAAAGGTCAACAAGTCGTTTAAGAAGTCTTTTGTTTGTTTCTGCTTCCGCTTTTGCCTTTGCTTCTTCAGTATTATTCTCAGTCTCTACCGAAATTACCTGAAAATCGTACGCTTCACCTGCATCCCGGTCTTTTTTCTCATCATATATTTTACAAAATATAAGTTTATCCAATTCATCAAATGCTTCTGACGGGTTTAATTCTCCGCCGCCCCAAAGCGCCTGATGGGCTTGCTTAAATATGTTGGTTAATTCATTTTCGGAAACCTTTGAAAGAGGAAATAACTGCTGACCGCTTTTGGTTGTTCCACCATTATATGCATATTTGTATGCACTTAATTTTTTTACGCCATACTGCGGAACATCAGAAACAGTTTCTCTGACACTGCTTTCCTTATCGAACTTAAAATATGCATTTTTAATCCCGGAGGTCGTCCATACATATTTAACAGTTCCTGCTGTCAAATGTGCATATGAAAAAGCCTGATTTGTAGCCTGAATAAATTCTTGTTCGGAAACATCTTCTTTTTTACACTCAATTACAATATACGGAGCTGTCTTGGCACTATCGTTATAAACAAATATATCTGCTTCTTTCTTAGCTGAGCCGTCTGTTACAGGAACATATAACCCGATATTTTCCACCGGATATTTATACCAAACAACAAGCTTACAAAAAATTTCTGCCTGAACTTTTTCCTCGGGATTTTTATAATTTCTGGTCTTGCCCTGATGTGTATATATAATGCTGTTACCATCCTCCGTAATGCGTATCAGCCCTTTTTTTATACCTTCCTGTGTGTAGATTCCATAATTCATAGTGTTTCCTCCCATATAATTTCTATAAGAAACATAATTATTCAATGCATTTTAACTTTAATATTCTTTCTAAATTTAATTAGAATTTTCTGAAACAAATTCCATAATATCTGTTGCTTCACACTTTAAAGCACTACAGATTTTTTCGATAGTTTCTGTTGGTATATCTTTCTATTTATTTCTTTTTCCAAATTCTCAATACCATCCAATATCATATCAAATGGTATCTTTTCGCCGAATATCATGTTCTGCATATGGTCATAGTCATCTTTTAAGACTTGCAGGTTTCTTTCAGGCGGCATCAATTTCATTGTGCCGATTTTTGCATTTTCGTACTGTGCCCAAGGGCAACGATAGAACTTTTCTTTGAAAAGCACGACCTTTTCAAGCAATTCCAAATTTCTAAATGCGGCATCCTTAACGGGTGAATTTGCCATACAATATAAATCGTAATAATGTCTTGAATAACGAGCCGGGAAGTTTTTATCTTCCGGTCTGTTTGCCTCTCGATGAAGTATGGTTACTTTTTCCCAAAATGTTCTTTCGGGAAGAACTGTCAGAATATCCGTTGTAGATTGTCTAAAAAGTTTAGGATACTGTGTGGCAGCATAAGATGTTATTGGTTTAACTGCCGCAGGAGTCCAGGCAGCAAGTGCACCGATTTCAAGTCTTATAACCGGGAGTATCGAACGGTCTTCAAAACTTCTGCTGTATGCAAACACAGCAGTCTGCGGATCGGTTTCTTCTATGTAACATTTAATAGGCGAAGAAAGGATATTTTGCAAATCCTTAATTGTCTCCGGCATAAACACATCTTTCAAAAATTCTTCTGTTCTGCGGTTTGCCTCTTTGTTGAAAATATCCTGTTTTGTGTTGCTTCTCTCAATCCAAGGCTCATCCTTTTCAAAACCAAGCACACGCCAATCGAGGATTAAGTCTATATCTTCAGAAAATCTTTCTATAAGTCCATAGGATTTCGAAAGGCTTGTACCGCCTTTGAATGCGATATTGTCCTTCCATTTACTTGTGTGAAAAAGATAATCAAGCATAAAACATACCCAAAAATCTTTTTCAATGATAGCATCTGTCATGCCCATTTTAGCGGCAGTATTCTGAAACAATGCTTTTCTGTCATTTTCGTTTATGTTTGCTATGTTAATCATTTTTCATCACCTTTGCAGATTTGTTTTATATATTCATATATCCACGAGGTTGCCGCCTTTGCTTCGAGCAGGGCAGTAGTTTTCTCCTCATCGGTCAAATCATTTTTTAGCTTGTTTATGATTGTATAGTCAATATTATCTTTACCGAGGGCTTTAAGTGCTTGAACAACTAATGCAGTCTTGTATGATAACTTTGAAATTTCCTTATTGGTGGTTCTTTTGAATTTTATTGTAGTGTTATTATATGTGTATTCTTTATATATTCCATCGCTTACATAAGACCACGTAGCAGGAACCTGAGTGGAAAGTCCAAGAATATTTAAGGCAGTATCTCCGCAGGGGACAATGGTCCAACCGAAGTTACGGGCAAGAGCATGTGCAACCTTATCAGGATTTGGCACAACATATTCCTGCAAAAACTTGTTGTACTCAGCTTTGTAATACACACCACGAATTATGCGGAGTATAATGCCTTCTTCTTCCAGGCGTATTAGAGCCATGTTGACAGTTTTCTTGTCAGTTATATTTACGAAATCAACAGCTACGAAAACGGTTCCGTTTTCTGTGGCTAAAATATTCTGTTTTATTTCACTCAAATAATTTGGTCTGCTCACACGATCACCTCGTAGAAAATATTATACACTTTTTTCTACGAAATATCAATAGTTTTTGAAAAATTCTTTTGGTAATTTTAAGATTATTTTCCGATCGGTTTAAATTTATAACCAACTCAGCAAAAAAATTAATCAATTAAATCAATATAGCATTTTGATGCCCATATTATTTTTATCCAATAACTTTTATGTATTATTATCTAAGTATTATTTGTGGTCTATCCTGACACTACCTCAGGCAAATTTGAGCCGTCGTTTTTTAGTCCGTCCCATATACCTTATCCGTGAACTGATAGAGATTTGATGTAGCAGAGCCATTTGCTTTTTTACGATTTATCTTTTTAAGATAACCCTTGTTTGCAAGCTCCGGTATTGCTCTTTTAACTGTGCTCAAACTAATGCCAGTATCATCAGATATTGTGTTAAGAGACGGGTAGCAGATATCCCGATTTCCGGCTCGCATAAGCAGATAACACAGTATGCGATATTCCGCAGTGGTGATATTTTTATCTGTGATAAGTTTGTTTAGTATGTTTGTAAAATTACTTTTTAATTTGGGCATTATACTTCCTCCATTTCTGTAAATAAAAAAAGCCGCATCATTTTGATACGACTGATTTGTTTTAATTTTATTTCATTCTACTAGTTCCATAGAATGAAATTTGCATAAAAAATCAGGAAATTTCAATACACATATTTGTCCGAAACCCCTGATTTTATACGGTTTTTGGATTTTCACCGATTGGACGGGAGCATCAGGTCCATGTGAAAGCAATTTCATGGAGGTTCAAGTCCTCTTATCCGCACCAC
>OGMF01002647.1_pt1 | contig 14793 bp, 10 predicted proteins | sample 1572921 | NCBI WGS metagenome assembly OGMF01 (sample SAMEA2581919, study PRJEB24529) | metagenome | biome: Human gut stool | place: China | collected 2011
GAAAAACGGTATATTTTGTAAGTATATTTTTCTGGCTGATTGAAATTTTAAAACCTGGCTCCCTGCTTCGCACCAACTCTATTGCTTTTTTATGCAAATATGCTATTGTAAAATTAAATATATATTCTGGAAAATATTATGTTGCCAATTAACTATTTACACGAAAGGAAAACCATGATTATAGTTATGGTATTCATGATTACTTTCAATAACAACGTATATGCTGCAGAATTAGATAATATGCAACATAACGACCAAGCATATGTGTTAAATTCATTTTCAGGAAATAACTTGGAAAGTATTTCAGTTCAATATGCTTGGAGCGCCGCATTCTCCTTTGAGGAAACACAAACACTCTTAAAACAAACCGGATATCCCCACGGAATAAGAGGTTTGCGATGTTCACTATGCTTCCATTCCTTTAAATAATCCATTATTTTTCTATACATCACTGCACCTCCATGAAATGTTTACTTTTGGCATATCAATTATTCATGTAAAAATCAACGTATTTTTCATTTGTTTTTACACTAAATTGCATGAATTATTTCTAAAATTATACATTATTTAACACGATTCCCCGTATTACGATCAAATAATTAAAAAAGAAACCGGGCATCCACGTTGTAAACATGAACTCCCGGTTCCACTTTTTTAGTTAAAATTTAAATACTGCTACTCCGTAAGGCGGCAGCTTATATCCGATCGAATAATCCCGTCCATCACAAGGCTTCTTTTCTGCCTTGTAAGACAGCGGACGCTTCGTATCTTCTGTGTCGGTTCCGCCAAACTGCGGATCTGCACTGTTTAATACCAGCTTATAGGTATGTCTGCCCGGCACACCTACCCGATAATCGTCACGCTCTACCGGTGTGAAACTGATCACAAAAAGCAGGTTATTCTTTCCATCCTTACTCTTTCGCACAAAGCTGAAAATACTGCGTTCATAGTCGTTGGCATTCATCCACTCAAATCCTGCCCAGGTCGTATCCTGCTCATACAGACATGGATTTTTGCGATACAGATGAAGCAGCGCCTTTACCCAGTCCTGCATATGTTTGTGTTTCGGATCATCCAGCAGGAACCAGTCCAGTTCGCGCTTCTCGCTCCACTCACGCTCCTGCGCGAATTCCTGTCCCATAAACAGAAGTTTTTTGCCGGAATGTCCCATCATGAATGCATAGCCAGCCATAAGGTTTTTAAACTTATCCCCTTCGAGTCCGGGCATCTTGTTGAGCATGGAGCATTTCAGGTGTACGACCTCATCATGGGATAATACCAGAATGTACTTCTCACTCTCATTGTAACTCATGGCAAAGGTCATCTTATTGTGATTGTCCTTTCGGAAATACGGGTCAAGCTTCATATAGTCAAGGAAATCATGCATCCAGCCCATGTTCCACTTGTAGCTGAAATTAAGTCCGTCATCCTCTACCGTACCCGTCACTTTCGGCCATGCCGTTGATTCCTCTGCAATCATCACAGAACCCGGATTTCTTCCGAGAATCAGCGTATTGATGTGCTTGAAAAACTCAATGGCTTCCAGATTTTTATTTCCACCATAAATATTCGGAACCCACTGTCCATCTTCCTTCCCGTAATCCAGATACAGCATGGATGCAACTGCATCCACACGAAGTCCGTCTACGTGATAATTCTCAATCCACATCAGCGCACTTCCGATCAGGAAGTTCTTGACCTCATTCTTTCCGTAATCAAAGATTTTGGTTCCCCAGTCCGGATGCTCTCCTTTGCGCGGGTCTACGTATTCATAGGTTGCAGTACCATCAAACTCTGCCAATCCATGTGCATCTTTTGGGAAATGTGCCGGCACCCAGTCAAGGATCACGCCAATCTTGTTCTTATGGCATTCGTTGACCAGATGTGCAAAATCCTCCGGTGTTCCATAACGGGAAGTCGGTGCATAATATCCCGTTACCTGATATCCCCAGGAACCATCATACGGATACTCGGAAATCCCCATCAGCTCAATGTGGGTATACCCCATCTCCTTGACATAAGGAATCAATGTCTTTGCCAGATCGCGGTAGGAATAAAATCCATCATCGTCCCGCCCCGGATGGCGCATCCAGGAACCCGGATGTACCTCATAAATCGCCATCGGCTGTTCATATACTTCTTCTTTGGAAAGTTTCTTTCTTATATCCATCCATGCGGAATCCGACCATGTAAAGTTCGAAATATCCGTGACAATGGAAGCGGTCTCCGGACGGAGCTGTGCATAGTTTGCATAGGGATCTGCTTTGTACAGCTTTCTTCCGTCCTGTGCGATAATCAGGAACTTATACATACAGCCAATCTGGACGCCCGGTACAAACAGTTCGTATACGCCCATCGTCTCCGGTGTCACACGTTTCATCTCATGGGACGTTTCATTCCAGCCGTTAAATTCCCCAATCACGTATACACGGTCCGCATGCGGTGCCCAGACATCGAAGCATACTCCCTCTTCTCCTTCAATTGTCATTTTGTGAGCACCCATTTTGCGATAAATATCATAATGTGTTGCCTGTCCAAACAGGTAACAATCCATCTCTGTAAAATTACTCATAAATACCCTCCCTGTCTTCTCTTATCTATCTTACTCGAAATCCTTTTCCGTTAGTACAATTCTGTCATCATCCGTATAACGGCTGGCGGTCAGAATACTGATAGCTTTCTTTAACCCTCCATGTGCCTCCCGGTGAATTGCTTCATCCACAATATCTTTCACCTCTGTCAGTGTTGTCGCCTGATCCAGTCTCTGAATATTGCTGATCCGGTTATACAATGCCAGAACCGCCATATCATCAATTTTGTATCCAAGTTCCCTGGAATAAGAACGTGCAAACGTGACCAGCTCATCATTTGTAAAAATCGGAACTGAGATCTGTTCACTGAATTTTTTGGCAAATGTTTCATTCTGCGCAAATAATCTCTTGATGCCCTTGGATGTGTCTTCGAGTATAACGAAAAGACCACTCTCATCTGCGTCCAGCAATCCGGATAACTCCGACACGGTCTTTTTCTCCATATCTCCTGCCTGTTCAATAATCAGGCATCCTCCTGCCACCTTATCCAGCAGCCCGCCGACATTTTTCTGGTTCAATGCTTCCGCATGGATCTTTCCAATCTTTCCATCCAAAACCCCGGTCTCCTGCTGCAGGACTTTGATCATGCTGGTGGCAAGTGTTGTTTTTCCACTTCCCTGTCCGCCTTTAATTACGAGATTCCCCCTCGATGCAGTTTCCTTATTTTTCAGATGGGACGAAGCAACTGTCAACGCTTTGCAGAGCTGATCCTCCATGCCCTTCACCGGCATAAAATACGAAAAAATCGCTTTCTGTTCATCGGTCAGTTCTACAAGCGGAAGATTCTGTTTTTCCTCTTTTCCCAGATCCACCGGTGTGTCTACCTGTGGAATATGTACTGTTTTTCCTTTCCAGGAAGAGCGATCTGTTTTTCTTCTTACAAAAGCAAACTCTTCTTCCCTCTCCTGTGCAAGTGTTGGTTTCTGTGGCAGATCCTCGATCGGAACCTCCTCAAAATCCTTTTTCTTTGTTTCTGTTTCTGTTTCCATTTCTTCTACACCACGATTCTCATTTAAGTTTTGGTCATCTTCTGTCACATCGGATGTCTCTTCTGCCGGTTTCTGTGCGGCAGCTTCCGTCTTTTTTTTCTGCTGGGAACGTACCATTTCTTCTAAAGATACTCCCTCTGGCCAAAGTTCTTCGGCATCTGTATCCCTGGCAGGCTGTTCCTCTTTTTTGTTCTCTTCCTCTTCTTCCTTTCGTTCTTCCGGCTCATTCGTTGCCGGCGGTGTTTCCCTTTCCGGCGTCTGTGGCGGTGTTTCCGTCGTTTCCTCCACAATATCCGCCTTCTCTGCCAGTACCGCATCCAGTTTTGGCAATACTCCTGTCAGGCGGTCCATAATATCGCCTGCCTCCTGCAGTGCACGCGCTTTGGCGGATTCGAGTTTCCGCTTTCTGGCATCTTCTAGTGCAGCTTCCGCAGCCTTACGCATTTTCTCCCACTCACTCAGCACTTCCTCAATTGTCATCTGGCCTGTAATCTGATGCTCAATCATGTTTTTCTCATTTGTCATCATGCTCATCTGACCATCGGAATCTTCTCCCAACAACTCTTTGAAATTTGTCTTGAGTGAACCATCAATCTCCTCATCTGTCTCAATGTGCCGTGTATTCTGTTCCGGCTGTGCCTCAGGCTTTTCTTCCTCCATCTGCATTTTCAGCGAAATCAGTTCATGCTTCAGATCATACATCTCCTGATCCTTCTGCTGCAGATCAAGTTCATAAGTCTCCACCTGCTTCTTCGCCTTGAAGTAATCGTCGGTAATCTTCCACCATACGGTTGATATTGTCCAGCGTATCCGTGACCGTCTCTTTTTCGGTTGCATCCATAATCTGCTGCATACCCTTTGCAATTTCCGCCTGAAGATTGACGGTATTAAACCGTTCTGTGTTTACTTCTACTTTTGGAATTGCGACCGGATCATGCACGGTCTCCCCGGCACGCGCCATCTCATCCACATCAATGTGTGTCAAACCTGCTCTGTCATCTTTTGCCTGACAAAACGACCGATACTTTTCTTCCTGTATTTTTGTCAATGGCTGATACAGCATTTTCAGTTCCAATGCACGCTCTACATATGGCCCGTCTCCAAACCAGAGAACCAGCTCATCACATGCATCAATACACTTCTCACTCATCCCTGCTTTGTGATACAGATAAGCAAGCTCATATGCCCACTCTTCCGTGTATTCCTGTTCCTTGAGTTCTTCAAGAATCGGTATCAGTTCTTCATAAGAAGCCCCCTGTGCTTTCTGTATATCATAGCGAAGTACATATTTAAGGGTGTCATGAGGCGCAATCTCCACAAACTCATCGTAATAATCCTGTGCCGCCTGAAAATCTTTCATCTTGACCGCCACTTCCGCAAGACGGTAAATAATCATTCTTCCGATCGGCGAGCGATCATATGCCATCAGCAAAACTTCCCGGCTCTCCTCATAACGCTGTACTTTTTCGTACACTTCCCCAGCTTTTACCAGACCATTTACATTTTTAACCTTATTCCAATTGATGGTATCTGCAATATCTGCTGCCTCATCGTATTTCTCTTCCGCATAGCGGGATTTCATCTGATCAAGCTTCAGATTATATTCGTATTTGTCCAATTGTTATCTCCTTAAAGTATCCCCAAACAGGTCTATCTGTCTATTTTCAAGTATACCATAGGCGGCAATTAGTGTCAAAAAATAATCCGAAAAAAAGAGCTGCACACAAACGCGTACAGCCCTTGAAATTACTGGTTTTTCTTTGTTTCGTCTTTCTTCCCGGAATCTTTTAAAGTTCTCTTTTTCTTTTGTTTTTCCCCGTAATATATGATCGCACCGGTTGCCTCATTCACACCGGCCGCCTCCACATATGCCTCCGTTACGGTTGTAAGATTTTTCTTTCGTATGCTGTGGTTTACCAGTCTGCGGATAATATAGTAAATCATCGCAAACACCGGAACCCCAAGCAGCATTCCCAGAAATCCAAACAGTCCGCCTCCGATCAGAATCGAAAACATTACCCAGAACGCGGATAATCCGGTGGAATCACCTAAAATCTTCGGTCCGATAATATTTCCATCCACCTGCTGCAGAATAATGATAAATATCAGCAGATACAACGCATGCAGCGGACTCTGGATCACAACCAGAAGAAGTGACGGAATCGCACCGATAAACGGTCCAAACACCGGAATGACATTGGTTACTCCAATGATAACCGCAACCAGTATCGTATCCGGAATATGCAGGATCAGACATCCAAAATAACAGATTACTCCGATGATGGCAGAATCTATAATCTTTCCAATGATGAAACCACCAAATACTTCATCTGCCTTGTGGAAAACTTCGATAATAATATTTCCCTGTTTTGGCTTAAAGATCGCATACACAATCTTTTTGCTCTGTCCCACCAGGCTTTCTTTAATGGATAAGACATAAACAACAACAATAATTCCAATGATGAAGTTTAATATGGATTTGACCATCGTGATTACACCGGAAGTAATCTGCAGCAGATATTGCTGCATCTGTGGAAGCAGATCGTTCGTTGCCCAGTTTTCCACATAATCCGTCAGCTTTGTCAGCATATCACTGATGGTATCTGTCACTCCATAGGCTCCGAGTTTTCCGCTTTTCACCATACGGATCAGACTTTCTACATTGCCGGGCAGTGCTTCCACCAGCCCGGTAACACTTGATACCACCGAAGGAACAATTGCGGCGATCAAAAGCACCAGGATCACCAGAAGGAACAGGATTGCCCCGGCAATGGACAATCCACGTGCCACTTTAGCCGCTGATTTTTCTGATTTCATTTTCTTTTTCAGAAACGGCAGCCAGTGCCGCTCCTGAAATTTCATAACCGGGTTAAGCAGATAAGCAAGTCCCAGTCCGATAATAATCGGCTGCAATGCACCTGTAATCAGATGCCAGGTATCTGCAACCCCCTTGTACCGGAGCACCAGGAAGAAAAATACGGTACAACAGGCAAAGGTGAGAAATACCATCAATCCGATTTTAATCAGAAGAACCGTCTGACGCATGCCATCCTCACTCTGTTTGATCTGTTCCATCTGTTTTTGTTTTTCCACGTCTGTCATACAAGATCTCCTATCCGCGGTAATAATTGATCAGGCAGCCTTTAAGGATAATATCTTTCTCATCCGGTGTCAGTTCTCCCATACGCAGGGTAAATGGCTTTAAGGCACCATCCTTTACCACATATGCCTCAAATTCTGTCTTTCCGTCTGCGATCGCCTCACGGATCTTTGGAACAAACAGGTAATCCAGATTGTGGAACGGAAGCTCTCCCTGATCAATAACAAACGGAATCATACCCCAGTTAATCAGGTTGGAACGGTATCTCTTGGTCGCATATTCATTTGCAATGTTTGCCCATCCGCCAAGTACCTTCTGGCAGGAAGCCGCCTGCTCACGCGCAGAACCGTCTCCCGGTTTTACTGCAAAAATCGTACTTCCGAAACCAACGTTTGAGCGGTTGACATCGGAGAACGTTGCACGGATGGTATCCATAACCGGATGAATCTCCGGAAGTGCATCCCCCGGACAGGTATCTGCCTCGACAGCCTTCTGTGCCTTCTGTACTTCCTTGGCACGTCCAACATATTCCGGATCCTTTCTGGAAAGTGCAAACTCTGCTAGTCCCAGTGGGTTGGAACGGAAAGAGGATGTCTCTCCGGAAGGAATCAGCTCGTCCGTTGTGGTCACCGGATCGTGAATCTCGGAAACAACTTTCAGCACAAGGTTCTCCGGAAGCGGGCTCATAGCCGGCCAGTCCTTGATATTTGGTCCAAACTGGATCTCTACGTCCGGATCTGCCACACCCTTACTGTCAAATACACGGTTTTCATAAATAGTCTTATCAAAGAAGTATTTCGGCTTGCTGTAGTTTACATCAATATCGGTAGCTGCGGTAAGGAATCCCTTATTTGCAGCGGTTGCAGCGATAGAACGCGCATCCATCAGTGCTACGGAAGCAACCTGTCCGTTCTGTACCTTAGAGCCCTCACGGTTCGGGAAGTTACGTGTAGAATGACGGATGGAAAATGCATTATTTGCAGGTGTATCTCCGGCACCAAAGCACGGTCCGCAGAATGCAGTCTTGACAATGGCACCTGTCTCTAACAGATTGGCAACGGCACCGTTCTTAACAAGTTCCATATAAATCGGAGTAGACGCCGGGTATACACTCAACGTAAACTCGTCCGCTCCAATGGAAGAACCCTTTAAGATATCTGCTGCATCGCAAATATTTTCAAATCCACCACCGGCACATCCGGCAATGATACCCTGATCTACATACAGTCTTCCGTTCTTTACTTTGCTCTTTAAGTCAAGGTCTACTTTTCCATCAAAGCTTACCTGTGCACGCTTCTCACAGTCATCGAGAATATCCATCAGGTTTGCATTTAATTCCTCGATCGTGTATGTATTGCTTGGATGGAACGGCATGGCGATCATTGGCTTAATCTCGCTTAAATCAAGTTCGATAAAGCTGTCATAGTATGCAGTTTCTCCCGGATTCAGTTCCTCGAAATCTCCGGTTCTTCCGTGAATCTCATAGAATTCCTTCACCTGGTCATCGGTTCTCCAGATAGAAGACAGACAGGTGGTCTCTGTTGTCATAACATCAACACCGATACGGTAATCAACACTCAGATTGGATACGCCCGGTCCGACAAACTCCATCACTTTATTTTTTACAAATCCGTTGGCAAATACTTCACCGATAATGGCAAGTGCGATATCCTGCGGTCCGACACCCTTCTGCGGGGTACCTGTCAGGTAAATGCCGACAACTCCCGGCATATCAATATCGTAAGTCTTATTCAAAAGCTGCTTTACAAGCTCCGGACCACCTTCTCCAATTGCCATGGTTCCCAGTGCTCCGTAACGGGTATGGGAGTCTGATCCAAGGATCATCTTTCCGCCGCCTGCAAGCATTTCTCTTGCAAACTGGTGAATAACTGCCTGATGAGGAGGAACATAGATTCCGCCGTATTTCTTTGCACATGTCAGTCCAAACATATGGTCATCTTCGTTGATGGTTCCACCGACTGCACACAGACTGTTGTGACAGTTAGTGAGTACATAAGGAATCGGGAACTTCTCAAGACCTGATGCCCTGGCGGTCTGGATGATGCCGACAAATGTAATATCGTGGGAAGTCAGCTTATCAAATTTGATCTGCAGTTTTTCCATGTTGCCAGATGTATTGTGGTTCTTTAAAATTCCATATGCAATGGTTTGTTTCTTTGCATCTTCCGGTGTAACAGTCTTTCCTGTCTTTGCATTGACAGCAGATGCTGCTTCCGGTGAATTAATGACAACATCCCTGCCGTTGACCAGGTATGCGCCGTTCTCATATAACTTCATAGTTTCCTCCTTGTTTTCGAAATCATAGTTAATGATAATTATATAATAAAATGTATTTTTATGCAACGACTGCAAACGTAATGGATGCCGCAAACAGATCGCCATCTACCAGGATTGCAAACTCACCGCCCATCAGCTGTGTAAGATTCTTTGCAATGGACAGTCCAAGACCGCTTCCCTCTGTCGTGCGGGATTCCTCTACCCTCACAAAACGCTCCGTCAGGTCTTTCCTCGCCGCTCCCTGTTCCGGCAGCGGATTTTTCGAAATATTTTTGATACGGAAAACCGCATTGTTCTCCTCTACTTCCAGATCTACATAAACCCGGGTATTTTCGAGTGCATATTTTGCCGCATTGGTATACAGATTTTCAATTGCACGGTAGAGCTGCCGTCCGTCTGCCCGGATCATCACCGAATTGTGCGGCAGTTTCGTCACAATGGTCAGCCCCCGTGCCTCAAAACGTTCATTGAACTCACCACCCGTCTGGTACAGTAGTTCTACCAGATCGATGGTCTGCATATCCAGCTGGATATTTCCGGAACTGATCTTTGATGCTTCGACCAGATCCTCCGTCAGCTGTTTCAGCCGCTGGGATTTTTCATCCAGAACCCGGATATAATTACGTGCATTTTCGTTTTCCAGGTTTTCACGTTTGAGCAGATCCACATAATTGACAATGGAAGTAAGCGGTGTTTTGATATCATGGGAAACATTCGTGATCAGGTCTGCCTTCATCCGTTCATTCCGGATCCGCTCCTGAATGGCTTCGCTCAGCCCTGCACGGATATTATTCACAGAAGCTGCAATGCCTCTTTCCTGTCCGTGAAACTGCTCCACATCCAGTGTTGTATCCAGTGCCCCTGCCGCAATTTTTTCAATTGCATGCTGGATCTCATATCTTTCGCGCGCCTTACGCGTACACAGTCTGGGATTCTGTCCGGAGATAAACACCCGTCTAAGGAAGCTTCCTGCCTGATAGATCAGACTGTATGTCAGAAGGGTATTGTTTTTGACCCGCCGGACAATGCTCATATAAAACAGCAGGAATACAACATCGACCAGATACCCGACTGTTCCGACCGCTACCATCAGTCCGGACAGTTCAAACTGGATGTCATGGAGATTTCTCCCCAAAAAGAGCACAAGATAAATGAATGCCACAAAAAGCACCATCTGGATATCCGTATAAATTTTATCGATCCAGGTCAGGTAAATGGTTGCATCCTCCTCCGACCGGCGCCCTGCAACACCTGTCAGATAGGCAAGAAATACAAAGCTTCCGACCATGCCGATCACCATAAACAGGCTGAGAATCCTCAGCCCTCCGATATGTCTGCGCAGATTGTATCCGATCCCATAGATTCCGCAAAGCATCATAATCAGGAACATCTGATGCATGACAATGGCTGCGCCCTTTTTTCCGCTGGAGAATTCTTTCATAGACAGCTACGCCCCCGCTTCGATTTTATAGCCGACACCCCAGACCACTTTCAGATACCGCGGTTCTTTCGGATTGATTTCGATTTTTTCCCGGATATGCCGGATGTGGACAGCAACTGTATTGTCAGCGCCAATTGCTTCTTCATTCCAGATTTCCTCATAAATCTGACTGATGGAAAATACTTTTCCTTTATTTTTCATTAAAAGCAGAAGGATGTTGTATTCGATCGGAGTCAGTTTGACCTCTTCCCCATCTACCGTAACTTTTTTTAATTCATCGTTAATAACCAGACCGCCGGCTTCATAAACGGCATCACCGGAAGGGGTGCTCGAAAGTGTGGTATAACGCCGCAGCTGTGACTTCACACGGGCAACCAGTTCCAGCGGATTAAACGGCTTGGTCACATAATCGTCCGCCCCCACGTTCAGCCCCAGAATCTTATCCGCATCTTCTGTCTTGGCAGACAGGATGATAATGGGAATGCTGCTTGTTTTACGTGCCTGGAATGTCGCACGGATTCCATCCAGTTTCGGCATCATCACATCGATCACCATCAGATCAATTTTCTTTGTGCGAAGCATCTCCAGAGCCTGTTCCCCGTCATATGCTTTTACTACCTGGTATCCTTCCTGAATCAGGTAAATCTCAATTGCGTCTACAATTTCCTTGTCATCATCACACACCAGAATCGTCATGCGGATGTCCTCCTATCAGGTTCTTGATCTTGTTCTGAAAGCCGGCAGATTTTTCTTTTTCTTCTGCCGCTTCCTGTTCTTCCTGTTCATCTTTCCACTTAAAATAATCAGCATCCAGATTCACACGCAGTTGTTCTTCCAGCTGCTTTAACTCTTCATCGTCATCTTCTACCGTAACCGGTGCCGGAATCTCCGGCTTTGGCGACAGCTTCTTTGGTTTTTCCACCGGCTTTTCCACTGGCTTTTCTACTGGTTCTTCCGCAAGGTCTTCTACCGGTTCTTCCGGTACGGAAAGTCCAAGCTTATCCAGATATTCCTGGTTAATCTTAATATCGGTCTGCCGGTTTGCATAAATCGCTTTTTCTTCCCGCTTCTCCTGCTCGTACTCCGGTCTTCCTTCCATCTTTTCCTTCTCAATCTCGCGGTTTCGCTCCTCGATGATCTTTAAGTACTTTTCGGTATCAACCAGATCCTGCAGCTGTCCTTTGAGTTCGGACTTGTTGGTTCTTAATGTCTTTTCTTCTTTTTCCATCTGTTCTTTAATTTCCTGATAGATGGCACCGACCTTTTTGTCTGCCTCCTGCATGATATCCTGCATACGGTTTAACGTTTCATCCATATACATGACAGATGCCGCATAAATGTCCTCTGCCTTACGGCTTGCATCCCAGATAATCTGATCTCCCTTTTTATGGAAATCGCGCTCTGCCTTGTCACGGCTTCGAATGGTCAGCTCGTATTCATCCATAATCTGATAAATACAGGTATTTAATTCTGCCAGCAGATCAATCACCTGCTGCTTATCTATGATAACTTTACTCGGCTCTTTCGGATACGGCTCACTCTTCGACAGCAAAACGTGAAGACTGCGCAGTACCTTTTCCGTATTGTCCTGTGCTCCCATGTGTCCTGATTCCTTCCATAATAGATAATTCCGTACTTTCTATTATAATCAATCCCCCTATAATACGCAATATTTTAGATTCTTAGGTTTTTCTAAATTTTATTACACAAAACTTTATTTTTTACAGACACAAGGTTATAATAATTTTTTGAAAATGAACCTGTTTAATAAAGGATATATACTATGAATATCGTCAAAACTTACGGAAATTATATTAAAAAATATGCCGGCACCCACCCGGCAGTTTCCCGCAAAATGATTGACATCGGATTACATCTCGAACAGTTCCGGACTGAACATTTTGCAGAAAAAACAATGCCGAAAGCATATCAGAAGCTGAATACGCTCGGCGTAAAAAATACGCTTCATGCGCTGGAATACCCGGAATCCACGGTCTGGTGCAATCTGTTTGCACCCGTGGAAATTTTCCAGTGCTTCGGACTCAGTGCGCTTTCCATGGAATGTCTTTCCTCGTTTCTCTCAGGATTTACGTGTGAAGACTATTTTATCGACCGCGCAGAAAGCCGGGGAATTGCCTCCACGCTCTGTTCCTATCACAAAGATTTTATCGGTGCCGTAGACTCCGGAATTATTTCACCTGCCAGACTCGGTGTGACAACTTCCATGATTTGTGACGGCAATATTAACACATTCCGCTATGTCAGCCGGCACACGGATCTTGACACTTATGTGATCGATGTGCCGGACAGCTGTTCTCCGGAAGCCGTGGAATATGTGACCATGCAGCTGAAAGAACTGATTCAGAAACTGGAAGCACTGACCGGAAAACGTCTGTCCATGGATGACCTGTCGGAAACACTTGCCCGCGAAAACCAGTCGAAAGCTTATTACAAAGAGTTTTTAAAACTGCAGGCAGAGCGCTATTATCCATCGACACTGACTCTGCAGATGTACATGCTTTTTGCCACCCACTTAAACATCGGAACACCGGAAACACTTGATCTGTTCCGCAGTTTTGCCGAGGATATCAAACAATATCCAAAATATGACGGCACCCGGATTGTGTGGGTACATCTGCTTCCTTTTTATCAGGAAACACTCAAACACTATTTTAACCTGAACAGAGATTACCAGATCCAGTGTACCGAAATGAACCTGGATTACATGGACGAACTGGATACCACCCACCCACTGGAAGCACTTGCCACTAAAATGCTAAACAATCTCTATAACGGTCCATACGAAAAAAAAGCAAATATGCTCGTAAAACTGGCAAAAGAAATGCATGCCGATGGCGTCATTAACTTCTGCCACTGGGGCTGTAAGCAATCTGCCGGCGGAGTATTCCAGCTTCGCGAAACACTCAAGGCCGCGGATATTCCACTGCTCGTTCTGGATGGCGATGCCATGGACCGCCGGAACAGCCATGACGGACAGATCAAAACCCGTCTGGAAGCTTTTCTGGAAATTCTGGATAAAGAGAGGAATTCATCATGTTAGGTTATGTATGTAAATATACCCCCATGGAATTATTTGAAGCCATGGACACGGAAATCACACGTCTGGAACCATCCGTTACGGATTTTAACCACGCGGACACCCTGATGCACGCCAACATCTGTTCCTATACCAAGGCCGTGCTGGAAGATGTGATGGAACATGACTATGAGGGTGTCATTCTGACTACCTGCTGCGACAGCATCCGGCGTCTGTATGACACATTAAAAAGCCAGTTCCCGGATAAATTTTTCTTTTTGCTGGATATTCCCCGCAAATTTAATGATTTCGCAGTAGCACTCTATGAGCGCCAGTTAAAACAAATGCTCACGGAGTACGAGGCTTTCTCCGGAAAAACACTGGATCTGAAACGTTTTGTTTCCATGATGCAGAACAAAGCAGCTCTGAAAAAACAGGAAAACACCCGCATGTCTGCCAGCGCAGCGTCCGAAAAAGGAAACGGACAGAAACTCAATATCGGAATCATGGGTGCCCGATGCAACAATGAAATCCGTCAGCTGCTTGTCGACCGCGGTGCCAATCTGCTGTTTGATTTAACATGCACCGGACTTGCACGTGATTTTTCCATTACAGAGGATCAGGTCCTGCATTCCTATGCTGCCGCGCTGCTAAACCAGATTCCATGCATGCGCATGTTAAAAGCAGCGAACCGTGAACATTTTCTTGACGGTTTTACCGACCGCCTGGATGGAATTATATATCATACCGTCAAATTCTGTGACTCTTATTCTTATGAGTATGCGGATTTCCGCCAGCGGCTGGATCTGCCGATTCTGCTGGTAGAAACCGATTCCACCAGACAATGTGCCGGACAGGTCCGGACCCGTGTGGAAGCCTTTATGGAAGAATTGAAAGTGAAAAAAGGATTGTCCCTGACCGGGGAAAAACAAATGATAAAAAGAAAGGGTGATACAGTGTATACATTAGGAATTGACAGCGGCTCTACCTCTACAAACACCGTAATCTTAGACGAAAACAGACAGATCAAAGCATTTTCAGTTGTCCGCACCGGAGCCAAATCTTCCCAGAGTGCAGATGCCGCACTGGCAGACGTTCTGAAAAAGGCCGGACTTAACCGGGAAGATATTTCCCTGATTGTATCCACCGGTTATGGTCGTGTCAGCATTCCATTTGCGGATAAAAATGTAACCGAAATCAGCTGCCACGGAAAAGGTGCGCATCTTCTCTTCCCGGACGTTCACACGATCCTCGATATCGGCGGTCAGGATAGCAAAGCCATCCGGCTGAATGACAATGGAGAAGGTGCCGATTTTGTCATGAATGATAAATGTGCC
>OGMF01002673.1_pt1 | contig 14678 bp, 13 predicted proteins | sample 1572921 | NCBI WGS metagenome assembly OGMF01 (sample SAMEA2581919, study PRJEB24529) | metagenome | biome: Human gut stool | place: China | collected 2011
GTGCCCCCGCCCCTCTCAAGAGGGGCTACCGGGGAGGAAGCCGCCCCTATGGATATTGCTCGATCAGACGGTATGGTTCTTCTGAACGTAGACCGGGAAGCTCTCGGTGCCGGACAGCTTTTTGCCGGCGGTGATCTTCACGTTCTTGTCGGTGACAACGCAGTCCAGCTCCACGTTGGGCTCGACCACGGTATCCTGCATCAGGACACAGTTCTTGACCACAGCACCCTTCTTGACCTTGACGCCGCGGAAGAGCACGCAGTTCTCCACGGTGCCTTCGATGACACAGCCGTCGGCCAGAATGGAATCCACGACCTTGGAACCGGTGACGTAACGGGTGGGGTTATCATCGCGGATCTTGGTGTAGATGGGGCTGCCCTTGGGGAACAGTGCTTCCAGATTGCGGTCATCGATCAGCTTCAGGTTCTCGTCAAAGTAGCTCTTCATGTCGCAGATATGGGCAACATAGCCGGTGTACTCCAGCGCATGGATGTTCAGAATGTTGACGTTGTGCGCCAGAATGTCGCGCTCAAAGTAGATCAGGCCGCGGGCGGTAGCGTCCTTGACCAGCTTGATCAGGGTCTCGCGCTCCAGCACATAGATGTTCAGATCCAGATTCTGCACGCCGGAGCGGTAGTCATTGAACAGCAGCTCGGTCACGCGGCCATCGGAATCAATAGTCAGGGTGTAGTTGTCGTTCTTGCGGCCCTCGGGGATCTCGGTCTTTTGATAGGCCACGGTCACATCGGCACCGCTGGCCTGATGAGCAGCCAGCAGGGCGTTGAAGTCGTAGTTGACGGCGATGTTGGCATCGCTCATGACCACATACTTCTCCTTCTGGTGCTCGAGGAAGTCCAGAATGGAGCCCAGAGCCTCCACACGGCCGGAGTAGATGCGCACGCCCTTTTCTGCAAAGGGAGGCACAATGTTCAGGCCGCCGTGACGGCGGGCCATATCCCACTCGCGGCCGGTGCCCAGATGATCCATCAGGGAGTGGTAGTTCTTACGCACCACGATGGAAACGTTGGAAATGCCGCAGTTGGCCATGCTGGACAGCACAAAGTCTACCATGCGGTAACGGCCCGCAAAGGGGATCGAGGCCATTGCGCGCTCGGTCACCAGCTCGGGAACGGTATTGTCATAGCTGTTGGGGAAAATAATACCCAACGCATTGGTGTTCTGTCTCAGCATACTTCCACACCCTCCTTGACGGATTCAAACACTTTTGCGCCCTCCTTGACGGTAGCGCCTGCGCCGATGGTCAGACCGGTGCCAACGTGGGCAATTGCGCCCTCGCCGCCGACCTTTGCACCTGCGCCCACAACAACGTCCTCAGCAAGGATGCAGCGCTTGACCACGGCACCTGCCTTGACCACGACACCGTCCATCAGCACGGCGTCCTCAACGGTAGCGCCCTCTTCCACAACGACGCCTGCGCTCAGCACAGAGTGCTTGACGTTGCCGTAGATCTTGCAGCCCTCGGTGATGAGAGAGTCCTGCACAACGGCGCGCTCGCCGATCTTCTGGGCGGGCAGCACGGGGTTGCGGCTGTAGATCTTCCAGGTCTTATCAAAGATATCGATGCCGGAGTTCTCGGGGTCCAGCACTTCCATGTTGGCTTCCCACAGGCTGTCGATGGTACCCACGTCACGCCAGTAACCGGCAAAGCGGTAGGCGTACATCTTGCGGCCGTCACGCAGCAGGGCGGGGATGATGTTCATGCCGAAGTCGTTCTTGGAGTTGGGGTCAGCCTCGTCCTCGATCAGATACTTCTTGAGCACATCCCAGTTGAAGATGTAGATGCCCATGGAGGCCAGATTGGACTTGGGCACCGGGGGCTTCTCCTGGAACTCGGTGATGCGGTCGGTCTCGTCTGCCACCATCAGGCCGAAGCGGGAAGCTTCCTTCCAGTCCACTTCCATAACGGCCACAGAGAACTCTGCGCCCTTTTCCTTGTGGAAGCGCAGGAAGTCGGCGTAGTCCTGCTTGCAGATCTGGTCGCCGGACAGGATGATGACGTACTCGGGATTATAGCTGTCGATAAAGCCGATGTTCTGGTAGATGGCGTTTGCGGTGCCCTTGTACCAGTCGGTGCCGTTTGCCTGCTCGTAAGGGGGCAGGGTGTGCACACCGCCGTGCAGACGGTCCAGATCCCAAGGCTGACCGTTACCGATGTACTCGTTCAGCTTCTGGGGCTGGTACTGTGTTGCGATACCAACGGTGTCGATATCGGAGTTGACGCAGTTGGACAGCGGGAAGTCCACAATGCGGTACTTACCGCCGAAGGACACCGCAGGTTTTGCCGTCTTTTGTGTCAGCGCGTATAAGCGCGAGCCACGTCCACCGGCAAGGATCATTGCCACGATTTCTTTTGCCATAGCTTTATTCTCCCCTTTAGCATTTCCTTTTTGGAAATGATAGTCAACAGTTCAGAATGTTCGTGCGTGCATCCGTGTGGGCATCCTTATTCCTTGGGTGCTTTTGCTTTGCGGGTGCGCTTTGCGGGTTTGGTTTCTGCTTCGGTCTCAGGTTTTGCTTTTGCCGCGGTCTTTGCCTTGGCGGCGGTTTTCTTTACCGGCTTGTCCGCTGCGGCCTTGGGCTTGGCAGCGGTCTTTTTGGCTTTTTCCGGTTTTTCATCCGCCGTTTCGGCGGCCTTGGCCTTGGTGGTGCGGGTCTTTTTTACCGGCTTGTCGGCGTCCGGCTCGGCTTTGGCCTTGCGGGTCGTCTTTTTTACTGCCTTTTCCACAGTGTTTTTGACGGTGGATTTTTTAGCGGTCTTTTTTGTCGGTTTGTCCGCGCTGTCCTCTGCTGCCTTGCGGGTGCGCTTTGTGGGCACCTCAAAGTACAGGGTGCTCATGGGCGGCAGGGTAACGGTGATGCTCTGCTCAAAGCCGTGCTGCGGCTTTTTGTGGGTACGCACCGGCTTGTTGTGCACGGTGCCGGAGCCGCCGAAAGCGGCATCGTCGCTGTTCAGGATCTCTTTATAGGTGCCGGACACCGGTGCGCCGAGGGTGTAGCCCTCGCGCAGGACGGGGTTGAAGTTGCAGATGACAAGGATCTGCTTACCGGCGGCATCCTTGCGCAGGAAAGCGATGACGCTCTGCTGCGAGTCGTCCGGTACGATCCACTGGAAGCCTTCCCAGCTGTAATCGATCTGCCAGAGGGCGGGGTGCTCTTTATAGAAGGCGTTCAGGGTGCGGACGTAGTTCTGCAGCTCGGCGTGCTTGTCGTAATCCAGCAGCATCCAGTCCAGCTGCTTTGCCTCGTTCCACTCGGCAAACTGACCGAACTCCTGTCCCATGAACAGCAGCTTCTTGCCCGGGTGTGCCATCATGTAGCCGAAGAAGGTGCGCAGATTGGCAAACTTGTCGTCATACTCGCCGGGCATCTTGTTCAGCAGGCTGCCCTTGCCGTGCACGACCTCATCGTGGCTGATGGGCAGGACAAAGTTCTCGCTGAAAGCGTAGAAGAAGCTGAAAGTCACCTTGTTATGGTTGCCGGAGCGGAACAGCGGGTCGGTCTTCATGTAGCTGAGCATATCGTTCATCCAGCCCATGTTCCACTTGAAGTTGAAGCCTAAACCGCCGTCCGAAGCGGGCTTTGTGACCATGGGCCACGCGGTGGACTCCTCGGCGATCATGTACTTGTGGGGGTGACGGCCCAGCACGGTGTTGTTCAGCTTGCGCAGGAAGGCGATGGCTTCCAGATTCTCCTTGCCGCCGTCCTTATTGGGCTCCCATTCGCCCTGCTTGCGGTTGTAGTCCAGATACAGCATGGAGGCCACGGCGTCCACGCGCAGACCGTCGATGTGGTACTGCTCCAGCCAGTACAGTGCGCTGGAAATGAGGAAGCTCTGCACCTCGTTGCGGCCGAAGTCGAACACCATGGTGCCCCACTCCTTGTGCTCGCCGCGCTTGGGGTTGGGGTCCTCGTAGCAGGCCTCGCCGTCAAAATTGTACAGGCCGAACTGGTCTTTGGGGAAGTGGGCGGGCACCCAGTCCATGATGACGCCAATGCCTGCGGCGTGCATCTTATCCACGAAGGCCATAAAGTCCTTGGGGGTGCCGTAGCGGCTGGTGGGTGCAAAATAGCCGGTGACCTGATAGCCCCAGCTGCCGTCAAACGGATATTCCATCACCGGCAGCAGCTCTACATGGGTGTAGCCCATATCCTTGATGTACGGGATCAGCTCGTCCGCCAGCTCGGAGTAGTTGTAGGGCTTGCCGCCCTCCTTCATCTTCCAGCTGCCGGCGTGCATCTCGTAGATATTCATCGGGCCGTTGATCACGTCCGCCTTTTTCTGCGCGGTCTGCCATGCGGCGTCGTGCCATGCAAAGCCGGACAGATCGTAGACCTTGCTGCCGTTGGACGGCCGGGTCTCGGCGTGGAAGGCGTAAGGATCGGCCTTGTAGACAAGGTCGCCTGCGCGGGTGGTCACGCAATATTTATAAACATCGTATTCCTTCATGCCGGGAATGAACAATTCCCACACGGAATCGCCATCCACCTTGTGCATGGGATGGCTGCCGGGCTTCCAGCTGTTGAAGTCGCCCACAACACTGATGGCTACGGCGTGCGGTGCCCATACGCGGAACACAACGCCGGACTCCCCGACCCGTGTTTCCAGATGTGCGCCGAAGTAGCGGTAAGCCTCGCAGTTGTTGCCCTGCTTGAACAGGTACACCGGCAGGTCCGATGTGTTGCTCTGAATCTTTTCTTCGGTCGGTTTCATAAACTGCTCCTCCCCGTGCGGAAGCCGAAAGCGGTATCCGCAGCTTTGTACTCTTTTATATTAAAAGGTTTTTGCCATTTTTGCAAGACTTTTTGTCCAAAATTCAAATACAATTACCACAAATTTTCTTGACTTCTCTGTATGTTGTGGGCATACCATCCAAAATTTGCAGCTCGACATCGTGTAAACTGCTCATTTGACAAACGGTTCCGGCGAAAGCGTTGCGAAAACAGAAAAGGGGTCGGGGAAAGCCCGCAGACTTTCCCCGACCCCGAAATAAAAATAGTTTTCTGCTTAACATCAAAAGAGACCGCTGCACAGTTTGTACAGCGGTCTCTTTGCGTGGTTATTGTGTTTTGTTTACAGCTCAGCCCACAACGTAGACGTTGACCTGAATAGCGCCGTTGATAACGCTTTCGGCGTAGGTCTCGTAGAACAGGTCTACAAGGATCTGCCCCTTCTGGACGGCGATGCCGGTGTCGGTGGCTACGGCGTAGCCGTAGACGAACTTGCCATCGGTGGAGGTGATGTAGAGCTTGGTGCCGTAGGGGATCACGTCCGGGTCCACAGCCACGGTGCCGTAGCCCAGCCCCAGACCGGAAGAACCCTTGCCGGTACGGGAGTAGTAGCCGGTGGCCTTGCCGGTAAGCACCTTGCTATAAGAGGTGGGGGCGTTGGTGGTGCCGTCCGCGCCGGTCAGGGGGGACACCGGCGCGCCTGCGCCGTAGGTCTTGATGACGTGGTCGGTGGGCTCCACGGTGGTGGTGGTATCCACAACGGTGCTGTTCTCCAGCTCGCCGTCCACATAGCGGTCACGGGTGGTCACGGTCTGCTGACCGGCTGCGCCGTGCTGCAGGGTGGTGGTGCGGCCGGTGTTGCGGAAGTACAGGCTGGTGTAGACATACTGGGTGTCGTAGGGAATGGCCTGTGTCTCCACACGCTCTTCGTAGTCCACGCGGTGGACCACGATCTTGCTGCCGGCGGTTACAACATGATCCAGCGCCGGCTCGGTGTAGTCGTCCCCTTCAAGGGTGACACCGGCGCGCTCCAGTGCATCGGCTACGGTGCCGAACACCAGCTTTACAGGGTACTCCTGCCCGTCGGCAGTGATGCTGACGGAGAATGCGCGCTCGATGTTCAGGGAGGCAAGATTGCCGCTGAACGCGGTGTAGTAGACCTCATCGCCCTCTTCAGAGCGGATGCCGGAAAGGTGCATGACCTGTGCGGGGGAAGCATCGGCATCGGTCAGAAGGACCTGCCGTGCACCATTGGAGTCGGTGACGTAGGTCAGCCGCAGATTTGCAGCGGTGACGCCAAGGGTAGCCACAAGGCATACCACCATGACACAAAATGCCAGCACACGGGGAGATACTGCCTGCTTTGCGGCAGTAACTGCTTTCTTCAATTTAACGGAAGCGATACGAGACAACTCCTCTCTTTGTCGTATTTGGTGCGGCCGCGGGCAGTGCATCAACACCCCGGCCGCCCGGACTGCGGCGGCTGGGGATATAAGTGCCGCACAGTCAAATACGATGCTCTCTTTGGGTAAAAAGCGGAGCACCGTATTACAGGTTGGAATCCGTTTCGGGCAGACCACAAAACTGCCCAGACACGGGCCGCATCTGCCCATGCCGTGCCGTACGCAGGACGGCTTTTTACTTCATCCAGATAGAATTTAAACGCTGCAACGTTCGTTGCGCAAACGTTATTTTACCAGACCGTAAAGCATCTGTCAAATTTGCGCCTTACACTTTGATAGATTTATAACGTTGTTTTTTGTGCAATTTTCACAGTGTTTCTTTTGATATTTTGGTTTTTAGGTAGTTTCCTTCTGATTTTTTCCTTTTTTCTGGGGGCAATTCGTTCATGAATTTTTAACATTTGTGCCGGCTTTTTTCTCTGTGAATAAGGCCGCAGCAGCGGCCGCTGCTGCCAAAACAAGCTGCCCCATATCGCGGGTTTTGCATGGAAAACCCACAGGGGAATTACCCGGTTTCGGCAGGGGAGAACGGCCTGTATTTGCGGTGCAAAAACCACGTTTAGCAAAATGCCGAAGAACAGAAAATTTCACATTTTCTGTACACACTGGATAGTTTTGCACCCCCGGCGGTACAATCGGGACAGCAAACAGAAAAGGAGGTTTTGCATGGAGATCGAGATCCTCAAGCAGCAGTGCGGCGGCACCGAATTTGTGTCCCGGCCGCACCGGCTGCACCTTGGCGCACAGAACGCCGAAGGGGTGGACCGGCTGCAGTTTATCCTGCCTGCAGCGTGGGCGGGCTGCACCATGGCGCTGTATCTGCGCCGCAGCGACGGGGTGCAGCTGGCCGCCATTCCGCTGGACGCCAACGACAGTGTGACGGTGGACCGCCGCCTGACCGGCAGCGTGCGGGGACAGTGGATGCTGGCCGCCATGGGCAGCGGCGGCTACACCGCCTACACCCGCCCCGGCAGCTACGATGTGTACGCCACCCTGCCCACGGACGGCGGCAGTGAGGAGCTGCCGCCCTCGGTGTACGAGCAGTTTGTGGCGCGCGTGCTGGAAAGCGCCCACGCCGCAGCGGAAAGCGCCCGCCGTGCCGAGAACGGTGCGGCAGATACCGCCATGCAGGCGGCACTGGCGCAAAAGACTGCGGACAAAATTCTGGCTGACCGTACCGATGCCGAGGCCTGCGCAAAGCGGGCGGAGGCCGCCGCGCTGCGTGCCGAGAGCTACGCGCCCAAGGACGGCACCGTGCTGAGCGTGAACAGCAAGGGCGGCGCGGTGCAGCTGAACGCACAGGATGTGGGGGCGGTGCCAAGCCCGGCGCAGCCTTTGCCCGGCGAGGTGGTGCGCATCCTCAGCGTGGATGCCGCCACCGGCGCGGTGCAGACCGATACCACCCCGCTGCCGGACCTGCGCCCCTATGTACGCAGCGAGACCGTGCCTACGGCGTCAACGCCCGGCGCGGTGCGGGCAGACGGGCAGTACGGCGTTGCGGTGCGGGCAGATGCCACCCTGACCACCGTGCCCGCCACGGCGGCGCAGCTGGACCGTATGACCGAGACCTATGCGCCCCTGACCCCGGCGCTGCTGCCCTACGGCGTAAAAAAGGCACTGACCAGTGCCGCCGGGGCAGCAAACTGGTCGGCGCAGGAAAAGGCCACCGCACTATTGCAGCTGGGCGCGGACGACCGGTTTTATTCCAAGGCGGAAGCAGACCGGAAATTCGGCAACACCCTGCCGCCCGCCACCGCAGCCGTGCTGGGCGGCGTGAAGGTGGGGCGGGGCCTGACCGTGAGCGCAGACGGCACACTGGAAATGACGGCGGAAAACCTTGATACGGTGCTGGGCTTTAGCCTGGCAGAAAAACTGAATCAACTGAGAGGAGTGACGGACATGAACGGAAAGCTTGTCTACACAAGCGACGGTGCAGCGGGCAAAAGCAACAAGACGATGACTGTGCCGGACGAGGTGGATTATATTGTGGTAAGGATGGCGGTCCCTCTGGAATGTACCACGATCGCTACCACCGGCGGAGTAGCCGCAGCGGCGGCTGCGGACTACGGCTGCACCCGCATCGTGCGGGGCGGTACGGCGGTGGCCATAGTGGGCGGCGGCAACACCTACAATCTGCGGGACGGCGTTTACTGCAAGGGCGAAGCACTGGTGAAGGTGAGTTTTGCTGCGAACGGCACGGTGAACATCGGCGTGGTCGATGTAAACCTGGCGAGCAATGACAACGCTTATCCCTTCAACGTGGAGGGCTACCAGTATGTGTAAGGGCGGTGCAGCATGAATGAGATGACCATCCGGCTGGACAGAAACGGCGCGGCAGCGGTGCCCGGCGGACAGCTGCTGCTGGGGTATGCGGGCAACCGGGGCAACTACCGGCTGCGCATCGAGCAGCGGGGCGAGTGGAAGGGGCTGACCGTGTGCGCCCACTGGCACACTCCCGGCGCAAGCGCGGCCACGCTGGTGGAAAACGGAAGTCTGACCGTACCGGCGGCGGTGACGGCAGTGCCCGGCGCGGGCTGCATCACCTTTGAGGGCACGGACGGCAGCCGCACCGTGACCAGCGCCGATGTGCGGTGCAGGGTATGCGCCAACAGCGGCACGGCAGAGGGCGCGATGCCCGCCCCGGCTACGCCTGCGTGGGAGGCGCTGGTAGGGCTGCTGGGTACCGGCGGCATTACCACTGCGGAAAAACAGGCGCTGCTGAAAGTGCTGCGCACACTGGCGGCGGGCAATGACACGGCTATGGACGCCTATGACCGCTTGGCGGCGCTGTGGGGCACCACGCAGCCGGAAAAGCCGGATCAGCCGACAGACGCTGCCTCTGCTGTACTGGGGCAGGCAGTCCTTGGAAAAATGATCTTAGGGAGGAACAAATGAGCTACGAAAAACAGAATTTTGTGGACGGCCAGACCCTGACGGCTGCCCAGCTGAACCACATGGAAGCAGGCATTACAGCCGTTGCCACAGGCGTAAAGGGAGATAAGGGTGATAAGGGCGATAAGGGCGACCCCGGCCCGCAGGGTTCGAAAGGCGATAAGGGCGACCCGGGCGATGGAATCAGCGAAAATGCAAAAGAGCTGCTGCTGAGCCTGTTTGAAAACGCGGCCTACAAAACCAGCGATGCACAGGACACCCTGAACGCCTTGCGCGTGGAGTGGGGTAGAAGTGCACAGGAGATCCCGGTGCAGAGCGTGAGCCTGAGCGCCGCGACCATGACCCTGAACGAGGGCGAGAGCAAGACCCTGACGGCTACTGTGCTGCCCGCAAACGCCACCAGCCGTGTAGTGGTGTGGCACGTTGCACCTGCCGGGTTTGCTACGGTGGCAAACGGCATGGTAACGGGCATCAAAGCGGGCAGCTGCACCGTGACTGCCACCGCAGGCGGCAAGAGCGCAAACTGTACGGTGACGGTGGCAGAGGTGGAGACGGCGCAGCTGCTCTACGACCTGCCCAGTGAAACGGAACTGACAAAGGGCCTTGACACCGGCGTAAAGATGCTGGAGCACGCGGGCACCGAGACCCCGCAGTATACCATTCTGCTGGACGCAAAGGCAAGCAGCAGCTTTAACGATAAGGGATGGATCGTGTTCCTGCACTGCATGACCGAGACCGGAAACAACTCCAATCTGCCGGGCATCAACGTCAGTCTGAACCCCAATTATGGCACTACCGCGATCGCTTACTATAATAATAGCCAAGTAAACATATCTGACAGCGTTACGCACCTCAAAACACGCACCCGGTATGTGATCCAGCTGGACGGCAAGAAGTATCGCGGTGGAAGCACATATTGTACCCTGAGCGACTGGAAAGAAACATGGCATACCATTACAGACGTGCCGGAGAGCCTGCTGATCGGCGGCGCACCGGGTACGAGCGGTGGCGAACTGACACGCTGCTGGACGGGCACGCTGTACCAGTGCAAGGTGTACAAGGGACTGCTGAGCGATACCAAGGTGAACAAATTCATTCAGGAGGGCACGGTATGATCTACGATTTACAGGGGAATCCCCTGAACGCGGAGGGCGGCAACGTGCTGTACGGGAAGAAGTATGTGGCCTGCGGAGACAGCTTTACCGCTGGAGATGCGAATGGCTATACAGATGCAAACGGTAACGTCGGCAAAAACTCGGATTTTTACGACCAGAAACTGAAGGTATGGAAAACATACCCGTGGTGGATCGCAAAGCGCAACGACATGACGCTGGTGAACGAGGCCATCAGCGGCACGGTATTCACCAACATCACCGGGCGGCTCTCGCCGTTTTCGGTGGAGCGGTACAAGGCCGTACCGAAGGATGCGGACTACATCACCTTGATGTTCGGCCTGAACGAGTGCGAGCCGGATACGAATCAGGGCTTTGACCCGGCTGCCATCATCGGCACAAAGACGGACACCACCAACGCAACGGTGTGGGGCGCATATAATATCGTTTTCGAATATTTTATGAAGAATATCCCCTACGCGAAGCTGGGCGTCATCCTTGCGGACGCGTGGATGACCACTGCCTACCGGACGGCGATCAAAGAAATTTGTGCCTACTGGGGCGTGCCGGTGCTGGATCTGAACGACGAAGAGCACCCGCTGCTGATCACCGCACACAGCGCAGGCCGTGCGGACACGAGCGCCAAGGCGCAGCAGCTGCGCAACGATGCTTTTACACTGACCGCAAGGAACCCCCACCCGGGTCTTCGGGGGCACGAGTACCGCAGTACCATCATTGAGAACTGGATGCGGGGACTGTGATGCAGAAAGAAAGTGAAGAGATGATCCGACAATATAGCTTTGCAAAGAATGGCGACCGCCGCCTTGCACCGGACTTTAAGGTGCGGGAGCTGCGCTGCCGGGATGGCAGCGACACCGTTATGGTGGACGAGACGCTGACCGTGGTGCTCCAGTGCATCCGGGAGCACTTCGGCAAGCCGGTGACCATTACCAGCGGTTACCGGACGGCGGCGCACAACGCGGCCGTGGGCGGTGCCAAGAGCAGCCAGCACCTGCTGGGCAGGGCGGCAGACATCCGGGTGCAGGGCGTGAGCGTGGAGGACGTGGCCGCCTACGCCGAAAGCCTGATGCCGGACTGGGGCGGCGTGGGACGCTACCCCGTCAAGGCGGGCAGAGCCACCGGCTGGGTGCACGTGGACACCCGGGCAGAAAAAGCCCGGTGGAGGGGGTGAGGCCGATGGAGAGCATCATCTCGGCCATCATCGCAGGTGCGGTGACCCTGATCGGCGTGCTGATCGCCAACGGAAAAAGCCAAGCGGTGACCGACACAAAGCTGGAGGAACTGACCCGGGAGGTGCGGGAGCATAACAACTTTGCCCGCCGCGTACCCATTTTAGAAGAACAGATGAAGGTGGCCAACCACCGCATCGCAGATTTAGAGAAAGAGAGGAACTGAACCTATGAACGATACCCATTGCAAAATTTCTGCCGCTACGCTGGCGCGCACGGCTGCGCTGGCACTGGCACTGACCAATCAGGTGCTGAGTGCCTGCGGCAAGCCCATGCTGCCCATCGAGAGCTCCACCGTGGAACAGTTGGTGACCACCGGCCTGACCGTGACCGCCGCCCTTGTGAACTGGTGGAAGAATAACTCCTTCACCCCGGAGGCCATCAAGGCCGATGGCTATCTGGAGCAGCTGCGGGAGAAGAAGTAAAGGCCACAGAGTAGGCGGGACGATATTTTTGTGAATAGAGCAATGCCGGAGCGTCCTCAGACGCTCCGGCATTGCATTTTCACAGGAAGGATATTGGAGCCGTTCCCAACAAAAAACTCCTCCGGCAGTTGCCGGAGGAGCATTCATTTTTCTATTCTAAACACGGATGCGCCGCCCTGACATGGTGCGCAGCCGGTCTTACTTCAGGAACTTTGCCACGGCGCGGGCGACGATGCCGCCCAGAATGCCGGACACCAGAAATTCGGCTACGCCCTGCACGCCGACCAGCAGCACCACGAACATGAAGGGGTTGGCAGCGCCCTTGACGGACACCAGATTCTGCACATAGTCGCAGCCGTAGAAAGCCAGCACGATATAGCCCATGAAGAACAGGGTGTTCAGGGCGGGTGCGGTCATGGCGCTGAGGATGTAGCTCCAGGTGCGGGACTTATCCAGCTTCTGCAGGCCCTTGAAGATCAGGCCGCAGCACAGACCCATGAGCATACGCATACCTACGCACAGGATAAAGGTGTTCAGCGGGCTGACCTGAAACAGTGCGCCGGTCATGGCAGAGGCGCCGGTGATGGCATCGTAAAAGCTCACAGCGCCGAACACGCCGCCCAGCAGGGCACCCACGGCGGGGCCCATGGTGATGGCGCCCACAGCGATGGGAAGGGTGAGGAAGCTCATGTACAGCGGGCCCATGGGCACACTGCCCAGACCGACAAGCTTCATCACCAGTTCAATGGCCACCAGCAGGGCCACACGAGTCAAGGTCTTCGTATTGGTATTCTTCATAATTCAGTTTTCCTCCTGCTGCCGTTCCGCCCTTTTTGTCGGATACGGCGCAAACCTGCCCGCTCTGTGCGGGTTTTAGGTGAATATTCAAATCTCTTGGAAGCGCGTTATTGTGTCAGGGCGTGTTCCAGAGAAAAATGCGTTAAAATCTGTCGCCGGGGAAGCGCACCCCAGCGCTGCGGCGCGCAACCGTGAGCACCCGGCTCACCGCGATGCTGGTATCCAGCATCCGGGCGCACAGCTCTTGGTCTCCAGCGGTCATGGCGCGGTAAAAGGCTTCGAACTCTGCCGCCTGCCGGGGACGGTCCCCGTTCAGGTTGTAGTGCTCCTCCTTGCCCTCGTTGGGATGGAAGGTCACGCCGCCGCAGTAGTTCGGGGTGGATTTTTGCAGAATATAGCCCTTTGTGCCCTGAATGATGCAGCGGGCAGGGGCTGCGCAGTCCTTGGCGGCAAGGCTTACCGCCTTGAAGCCGCTGTAATCCATCATCAGCACACCGCTGGTGTCGATATTGCGCTCCATGTTGGCGGCATACACCGCCTTGTTGGGCTCACCGAACAGACCCACGATGTAGCTGACGTTGTACACGCCCAAATCCATCAGTGCGCCGCCCGCACACAGCGGGTCGAACACCGGCGGGGTCTGGCCGGCGCAAAAGGCATCGTACCGGCTGGAATACTGGCTGAAGCTGCACTGTACCATGCGCACTGTGCCCACCCGGGGCAGCAGCTCCCGGAGTTTGGCGTAGTTGGGCTGGTACTGGGTGGTGATCGCCTCAAAGAGGAACAGCCGCTTGCGCTGTGCCAGCGCAGCCAGTTCCTCGGTCTCGGCGGCGGTCACCGCCATGGGTTTTTCCACAATGACGTGCTTGCCCGCCTCCAGCGCCACCCGGGCGTAGCGGGCGTGCTGCAAGTTGGGCACGGCGATGTAGACCACATCCACCCACTGCAGCAGTTCAAAGTAATTGGTGGTGTGCTGCGGGATCTGATATTGCGCACACAGCTCTGCGGCTTTTGCCGCCGAGCGCGGGGTGCTGCACACCGCCTGCACAGTAAACGGCGTGTGCTCCACAAGCCATGGCAAAAATTCCTGCACGATCTTACCCGTGCCAAGAATGCCCAGTTTCATAATGCTCTCCCTTATCCTCTTGTTCCCTCAGCCTACCAGCGTCTCCGGCTCGCGGCGGGTGCGGCGGTTGGGGTACGGGTGCTTTGCCCGGGGGCGTCCCTGGTGACCGTAGTGTCTGCCGCCGCCATGGCTGCGGCCGTGCTCCTGCGGGGCGTTCAGCTGGTACAGCAGTGCCAGCCCCTTCATCAGCAATTCCGGGTCATAGGTCAGGGGGTGGCGGCACAGCGGGGTGACGTACTTTGCCAGTCCGCCGGTGACTACCAGCGTAGCCGGGCTGCCCAATTCCTCTTCAATGCGCTGCACCATGCCGTCAATGAGCACGGCGGTGCCCAGCACCGAGCCGGACAGCATACAGCTTTCGGTATTGGTGCCGATGGCTTTTTTCGGGGAGCCCAGATGCACCTGCGGCAGCTGGGCGCAGCGCTCACCCAGTGCGCGCAGCCCGGTGGAAAGGCCGGGGCAGATCACGCCGCCCCGGAATACCCGGTCCTTGTCCACTACATTAAAGGTGGTGGCAGTGCCGAGGTCTACCGTGACGATCGGCAGCGGAAAGTTTGCCGCCGCGTAGGCGGCATCCACCAGCCGGTCCTTGCCCACGGCGCGGGGCTCGTCCACCCCCATGGTTAGCCCGGTGCGGATGTCCGGCGAAACGATGACCGGCTTTTTGCCGGTGTAGTGGCGGGCGCACTCGGCCAGTGCCCCGGTGATCTGGGGCACTACGCTGGTGAGCACCGCACCCTCAAAGCGCATGGGGCGCTCCGGGTGGCGGCGGTGCGCAAAAATTTTATCCATCTCGGCACGATATTCCGCAGCCGTGCGGGTGCGCACCGTGTCCATGCGCGCCACAAAGCATACACGTCCGT
>OGMF01002675.1_pt1 | contig 14674 bp, 10 predicted proteins | sample 1572921 | NCBI WGS metagenome assembly OGMF01 (sample SAMEA2581919, study PRJEB24529) | metagenome | biome: Human gut stool | place: China | collected 2011
TTGGGGGCTTGATTGGATAGGATTTGATCCTTCCGTACTTGATGAATCAGTATTTGATATTTGGTTACTTGATCCTTTAGTATTTAATTGTGCGGGTTTTTCCTGTTCAGGTTTTCCCAAGACAGGAGAATCCAAGACTGGTTTTACCTGAACTGGATTTTCCCGTTCAGGTTTTCCCGGTTTAGGTTCCGGCGGCCTGGGCTGCTCCAAAATCGTGTACTCGATGCTGCCGAGCCGCCCGTTGGCGTTGCGGACTCTTTCACGGATAATGTATCCCGCATCCTCCAGCTCCCGGACCGTAGCACAAATGCTGTCCACTCCATCCCGGCATATCCGCGCAAGACCTTTGGTGGTGTAGTCCCAATCCTCCGGCAAGGATAGCATGAGGGACAGCAGCCCCTTCGCTTTCAGCGACAGTGCCGTGTTCCGCAGATGATGGTTTGCCATCACCGTGTAGTCGCGGGTTTTCTCAATGCGAAATACCGCCATAATCTCACCTCCCTCCGGCGGTCTGGAAAAGTGTTCGTTTTCGGAAAAAATTCAATTCTGTGCCCACTTGCTTCTCCATGTGGGAAAACCTATGGACACTTGATTTGCATTTCCTACATGAAGAAATACCTTCGATTTCTCACCCCTTTCAATACAGTTTTCCGTGTACTTGATGGAAAGTAAAAACGCCATAGGATTCCCTATGGCGTTTGGGACAGGAAAAGGGTGCTGATATTTCACATCAGCACCCTTTATCCTGCCAGTATTTGATTTTTTGACTTCACATCGTGTTCCTTGCCTCTGAAAACATTGATTTTACTGGACTATCTCATGTTTTCTTATTAGGAGGCGGGGAAAGAAGCACCCGTTTTTTGTTTACATCATTTTCCGAAGGACATATTTTGTGATGTTGCTCATATTGATAATGCCAATCATTTTGCCATTTTCCAGAACGGGGGCTTTCTTGATATGGTTTTCGGTGAGAATCTGGCAGACCTCGCCCAATTCCATTTCCGCGCCGACGGAAATGACCTGTTTTTTCGCGATATCCCTTACCTGCATTGCCATGAGCTCCTTTGTGCGTTCCTCGAAATTCGGCAGCTCCTGCAAGGCGGAGGCATTGATAAACAGCGGCTCCACATCCGCAAGGAAGCGCAGGATATCCCCATCGGAAAGGAAGCCGATTAAATTTTTATCTCCGTCCGTGACAGGCACGCCGCTGATTTTCTTTTCTGTGATGAGGCGCAGGGCATCGCGGATAGAGATTTCTTCGGAAACGGTATAAACCTCCTGCTTCATGATGGCAAGCAACGGCGACTGCGCTGTTTCTTTTTTCGTAACACCGAGAATCGCGTCTCTTTGTGCGCCGCATTTTTTTGTAATCCAGCGCAGCTCCATGCCAACCAGAATGGCGGCGGCAATCGTACCGATGCCGACACTGCCGAGATAATGTAAGCAGATAAGACAGGTCACAAGAGAAATGACTACCATGGTCACATCAAAGGCAATCTTAACCGTCGGGAAGGGCTTCTTAATGGTCTTGGAGATGGCAAGCATTGCTCCCTCCCCTGCCAGCGGAATGATATCCGCAGGGACATACCAGAACAGCCCGAAGGCAATCAACCCCGTACTGAACAGCATCATGGCAAGGCGCACGATGAGATTTGTCGGGTCGGGGAAAAACACCATCAGCGAATTGCAGAAGGTCGTGAAATATCCGAACAGAATCCCTGCAAAAATCTGCAATAAATTTTTTGCCTGAAAGGCTCTGCGCAGCAGCAGAATCTGGAGCAGAACCAGAACAGCATGAAACAGAATTGTGGCTTTCCCCATTTCCAAGCCCACCACGCAGGTGATGGTATAGGGGATAGAGCTGACGGGCGAAACTCCCAGATTTGACTTAACCGAAATCGCCACACCAAGCGTCATAATCAAAAGCCCGATGACATAAGCCGGAATCCGCACAAAAAGGCGGCTTCCCTTTGTATTCTCCATAAAACTTTCTCCCTCTTTCTCTTTTTTCTTTTGTTTTTGTGTCCATTCATTAGACTATTCCAAGGAAAGCAGTTTGTCAACAGAATATCCAGAAAGAAGGCGTTCGGGTACTCTGTATACAAACGTGCGAAAATGCCGGAAATTGTCCGAAAAAACCGACGAAATCCACAAAAAGTCAAAAATCCCGAAAGTCCCCTTGAATGAGCGGCTTTTTAGTGTTAAAATCATTTTCAACATATTAAATACAATCAGAATGGCGTATTCTATATCAAAATCGGAAAAGAATCATAGGAGGAGAAAGAAAAATGGCAATTTATTTCACAGAACCATCCAGAACCTTCAGCGAATTTCTGCTGGTACCCGGCTATTCTTCCAAGCAGTGCATGGTGGATAACGTAAGCCTGAAAACACCCGTTGTTAAATTCAAAAAAGGGGAAGAACCTGCGCTCACAATGAACATCCCTCTGGTATCCGCAGTGATGCAGGCAGTATCCGATGACAAGATGGCAGTGGCTCTGGCGAAAGAAGGCGGCATTTCCTTCATCTTCGGCTCTCAGCCCATCGCAAGTCAGGCGGCTATGGTGGCAAGAGCAAAATCCTATAAGGCAGGCTTTGTAATCAGTGATTCCAACATCAGCCCCGAAAGCACACTGAACGATATTCTTGCGCTGAAGGCAAGAACCGGTCACTCCACTGTTGCAGTTACCACAGACGGCACAGCACAGGGCAAGCTGGTTGGTCTGGTAACCAGCAGAGACTACCGCGTGAGCCGCATGGAAGGCACAGAGCAGGTAAAGGATTTCATGACACCCATGGATCAGCTCATCTGGGCACCCTCCGGCACAACACTGAAGGAAGCAAACAACATCATCTGGGACAACAAAATCAACCAGCTGCCCATCGTAGATGCGGAAGGCAGACTGGAATACATGGTATTCCGTAAGGACTATGACAGCCACAAGGTAAACAAGGACGAGCTTCTGGATTCCAGCAAGCGTTATGTTGTCGGCGCAGGCATCAACACAAGAGACTTTAAGGAAAGAGTACCCGCTCTGGTAGAGGCAGGCGTAGACATCCTGTGCATCGACTCCTCCGAGGGCTACAGCGAATGGCAGAAGGATACACTGGAATGGATTCGTGAAACCTACGGCGACACCGTAAAGGTTGGCGCAGGCAACGTAGTGGATGCAGAGGGCTTCCGTTTCCTGGCAGACTGCGGCGCAGACTTTGTAAAAATCGGTATCGGCGGCGGCTCCATCTGCATTACCCGTGAGACCAAGGGCATCGGCCGCGGTCAGGCGACCGCGCTCATCGAGGTTTCCGCTGCGCGCGACGAATACTTCCGCGAGACGGGCGTGTATGTTCCCATCTGCTCCGACGGCGGCATCGTTCACGACTATCACATGACGCTCGCGCTCGCCATGGGCGCGGACTTCCTGATGCTTGGCCGCTACTTTGCCCGCTTCGACGAATCGCCGACGAACAAGCTGCTCGTCAACGGCGTGTACGTCAAGGAGTACTGGGGCGAGGGCTCGAACCGCGCACGCAACTGGCAGCGCTACGACCTCGGCGGTAAGACGGGCCTTGCCTTCGAAGAGGGCGTCGATTCCTACGTCACCTACGCAGGCTCTTTGCAGGACAACGTCGCAAGAAGCCTTTACAAGGTCAAGTCCACCATGTGCAACTGCGGTGTGACGACCATCCCCGACCTGCAGAAGAACGCGAAGCTCACGCTTGTCTCCGCCACCAGTATTGTTGAGGGCGGCTATCACGACGTGACGCTGCGCGCCACGAACGCCAGCAACAACTAAACAGCGCAAAGAACAACAAAAAGCGGTTCCCAGAACGGGAACCGCTTTTTTCATGTTTGATTATTTGCGAAATGCTGCGCACTCCTGCGAGACCACCCTGCCTCTGGCCTCACAATAACAATATGGTACGTGCGCACGTCGCGCTCGCTACAAGCTTCCGCTCAGGTACGCACCGTCAACTATTAAGGATGCGCGCTTAAAAAGAAGGACGAGCGTGTGAACCGTAAGCCGGAAATGCTCTTTTTGCGCATTGGCAGGACACAGAAAAACAAGGAGACAGCATTTTGCGCTGATGATCGAATGCTATTCCGATAAGAGAATGCGGTCGTTGTCCAGCTCGTGTCCGGCACCCGCCTTGAAGCGCGCGATGAGATCGTCCACGCTCATGCCCGCGCGCTCATCGCCCGCAACGTCGAGCACGATGTGTCCGTCGGACATCATCAGCGTGCGGTTGCCGAGCGTGAGCGCCTGATGCATGTTGTGCGTGACCATCAGGCAGGTGATGTGACTTTCCGCCACGACGCGGCGGGTGAGGTCGAGCACCTTTTCCGCCGTTGCGGGGTCGAGCGCCGCGGTGTGCTCGTCAAGAAGTAAGAGCTGCGGCGGCACCATCGTCGCCATCAGCAGCGTGAGCGCCTGACGCTGGCCGCCGGAGAGCAGGCCCACGGGGTTTTTCATGCGGTCCTCAAGGCCCATGCCGAGCTGCTTGAGCTGCTCGGCGAAGAACTCCTTGTCCTTCTTGCTGATGCGGCTGAACGGATTGCCGTGCGCCGCGCGCAGGTACGCGAGCGCAAGGTTTTCTTCGATCGTCATGCTCGGCGCGGTGCCGCGCAGGGGGTCCTGAAAGAGACGCCCGATGCGGCGGGAGCGCTCGTGCTCGGGCATGAAGGTGATGTCCTTGCCCGCGAGCGAAATGCTGCCCTCGTCGACATAAAAGCTGCCGGCGATGGCGTTGAAGAGCGTCGACTTGCCCGCGCCGTTCGAGCCGACGATGGTGACGAAGTCGCCTTCGTCCAGATGAAGGGAAAGACCGCTGAGCGCCTTCTTTTCGTTCACGGTGCCGGGGTTGAAGGTCTTGGAAATGTTCACGATATCCAGCATCTTACACGCCTCCTTTCCGCTTGGCAGCCATCTTGCGCTTCTGGAACGCCGCCCATTTCCGGATGCTCGGCGCGGCGATGGCCAGCGCCACGATGATGGCCGTCAGGAGCTTCAGGCACTCGACGGGCACGATCTTCGTGTAGAATACGATGGCGTAGATGAAGCGGTAAACGATCGAGCCGAGAATCGCGGCGATGACGCCCTTTTTGACGCTTCTGCGCCCGAGCAGCGTCTCGCCGATGATGAGGCAGGCGAGGCCGATGACGACGATGCCCGTGCCGGAGTTGATGTCCACAGTCTTCTGATACTGGCCGACGATCGCGCCGGAGAGCGCCGTGAGCATGTTGGCAAGGCACAGGCCGACCGTGATCGTGAACGACGGATTCAGGGACGAGGCGCGCACCATGTCGGGGTTATCGCCCGTGGCGCGGATGGAAAGACCCATGCGCGTGCCGAGAAACAGCACCAGCAGAAGACCGGCCAGAAGCGTGACAAACGCTGCGAGCAGCAGCTCGTACCACTCGCCGCCGATGCCGGTCTCGCGCAGCATCGTGAAGACGGTCTTGCCGCCAAGCAAGCTCTGGTTGGATTTCCAGCCCATGGCCATCAGGTTCACGGTGTAAAGGCCGGTGTTCGTGACGATACCGGCGAGGATCGACGGCACGCCGAGCTTCGTCTGCAAAAACGCGGTGACAAAGCCCGCGCACGCGCCCGCGAGCATCGCGGCGAAGATGGCGAGGACAGGGTGTCCCGCGGCCGTCACGGTGACGGACACGGCCGCGCCGAGGACGAAGCAGCCGTCGGTCGTCAGATCGGCGATGTCGAGGATGCGGTAGCTTAAAAACAGCGCCATCGCGACCAGGGCGTAGAGGAAGCCCAGCTCAAGGGCGGTCTGCGTGATGATGAGCATGGGGAAATTCTCCTTTCAGGCCAATTTCCCCCGACGGAGGGTCGGGGGAAAGGCAGTTCATTTGCGGGGAAACGGTTTTCTTAGTCCTTGGTGGTCGTGACCTCGACGACGGTGCCCATGCTGTCGAAGCAGGAGTAGTCAAGGCTCATCGCGGCGGCGGTGTCGGTGTTGACGGTGATGATGCCGCCGTCCATCAGGTAGTAGTCCTCCATGGCGTCCATGCCGTCGGTGATGGCGGAGTAGGCGAGGTCGGCGGTCTTGGCGCCGAGGTCGGTGTAGTTCACGCCGCAGGTGGCGTAAGCGCCGTTGCGGACGAAGGAGTCAGCGCCGGTGTAGTGGGGGATGCCGGCCTTGGCGAGGTCCTCATAGATGGCGAGCTCGGCGGCCATGATGACGTTGTCAGTCGGGGTGAAGACGGCGTCCACACCGTCGGCGATCAGCGCGGAAGCGGCAGCGACGACTTCGTCGTTCGTGTTTGCGGTCTGCTCAACGTACTCGATGCCCTTGGCGTCGAGGTAGGCCTTCGCGTCGGCGATGGGCTTGGTGGAGTTGGGCTCAGAGAGGGAGTAGAGCAGGCCAACCTTGGCGACGTCCGGGTTCTGGGCGAACATCATGTCCATGATGAAGCTGGTGTTCAGCGCGTCGCTCGTGCCGGTCACATAGTCGATGCCTGTCAGGCTCGCGGCCTCGGGATCGGAGACGGCGGCATAAACAACGGGGGTCTTGGTGTCCTCAGCGGAGAGGGCAGAGATCTGCGCGGCGGTCGTCGCGATGGGGATGATGGCGTCGACCTGATCGGCGATCGCCTGATCGGACAGCTGCTTTAAGATGGTCTGATCGTTCTGGCCGGAGGTGATGTCGTACTCGATGGTCACATTATTGTCGGCTGCGATCTTGTCGAGCTCGGCGGCCACAGCGTTTGCGATCTCGTCGAGAGAGGCGTGGTCGAGCTGCTTGATGATGGCGACCTTGTAGGTCTTGCCGCTTTCGTCGCCGCCCTGCTGGGCGTCGTTGCTGCTGTCGTCGCTCTTGCTGCCGCACGCGGCCAGAGACAGGGTCATCGCACCGGCGAGGGCCAGGGTCAGAAGCTTTTTCACCATGTTGTTTTTCATTGTTGTTTCCTCCAAATATATTGATTTCGGGTGGCAGATGAGGTCCTGGTTTGCCGGAACAGGAGGAATATAAAGAAAAAAGACCTTCATCCCATACACATGGGACAAAAGTCATCAAACTTCTGCGATACCACCCAAATTGACGTTTTGTAAAACGCCCGCTCGCTTACGCGCACCATCATACGCGCCCCGATGGATAACGGGTGGGATACCCGTCGGTCTCTACTTGGCGTTCGCCGTTCGATCCGCCCTCCGGAGTCCATTCACCAGCCGTCCGCTGCCCCGATCACACCACCCGGGACTCTCTTTGTGCTTATCTGCGCCGGTTACTTCTCTCCATCATAGGTTTGAAGCTTTTTACTTGTTGCTTCGCATTATAGCACGGGCATTTTGCTTGTCAAGTGGATTTCGCAAAAATCTTTCTTTTCTTTTGCACCAAAATGGCGGAGCAGAAAGAGCGCGGTGCATTGCGCGGCCACGGGTCAAACAGGAGGCTGCCTTCTTTGTAAAAGAGGGCAGCCTCCTGTTCTTATCGGTATTTTGCGGGGAATCACTGCTCCAGCAAGAATCTTGCAACATTATCCATCGCGATCGAAGCCTTTTTCATCGGGAACATCTGGAAAACGTGCCACATTCCCTCGCTGACCTGCAAGCGGCAGGGAACGTTCGCGCGCTTCATCGCCTGATAGAGCGATTCGGAATCGGAATACAGGATCTCATGGTCGCCGACCTGTATGAGCGTCGGCGGGAAGCCTTCAAAATCTGCAAACAGGGGGGATAAGTCGCTCGAACGGTAGTTTTGTCCCGCGGCATAGGCGAGGCGAACGGCCTCGATGTACTCGGGCGTGAGCATCGGGTCGATCTCCGCGCGCTCGCGGTAGGAAGTACCGGACATTGTCATATCCGTCCACGGAGACATCAGAGTGAGCGCGCCGGGCAGGCGGCGGCCGGCCGCTTTCAAGCGGCTGCAAAGCACAAGCGCAAGGTTGCCGCCTGCACTGTCGCCTGCGAGGACAATGTCGCGCGCACCGTAGCCTTGCAGCATGAGAAAGTCCCACGCACGCAGCGCGTCCTCCACAGCGGCGGGGTAGGGGAATTCAGGCGCAAGGCGATATTCAAAACTCAGCACGTCGTAGCCTGTTGCATGGGCGAGCTTGGAGGACAATACGCGCGAATAGCCAAGGTTGCCGCTTGTGTAGCCGCCGCCGTGGCAATAGAGAATCGCGTGGCGGCTGCCGTGGGGCGCTTTCAGACGTGTCCATGCTGCGCTCATGCCGGAGAGAGCAAATTCTTCATAGTCCATGCCGGCCATCGGGGCAGTCAGTCTGCCGAGCACTTCCTGACTGCGGCGCTGGCGCTCCAGCTCTTCGGCGGTCATGTTTTCCGGCGCGCCGGCGCTGTGCAGCGCCTTGAGCGCGCGCATCAGCGGGTCGAGCCGGGAATTTTCCAGATCGCTTTTTTTCTTCCTGATGATGTGCAGCTTGGATTCCATAGGCGCCTCCCATAATTTTCCGGATCTTGCGTTTGCTTCAGCGTATCATATTTCTGTAAAAAAGAAAAGGGAAATCGCCATCTTTCTTGTCGTGCGCAGCGCTTTGTGCTACAATACTGTCCGAATGATCCTGATACGCGAAGGAGGGGGAAACGATGGCAAAACCGGACAGCAAATGGTATCGGCTCGACAATGCGGGCATTTTGTATTCCGCGCTGCAAAAGGAAGAGTATTCTGCCATCTACCGCTTCTCCGCGCTGATGGAGCGGGACGTTGACCCCGCCGCGCTTCAGCGTGCCATTGATCGCTGTATGCCGCGCTTTCCGAGCTTTGCCGTGCGCATCCGCAAGGGCGCATTCTGGTACTATCTTGAGCCGAATACCGCGCCGGGGCCGTTTTTGAAAGAAGATGTGTCCGACCCCTGCCAGCCCGTCCGGTTCAAGGAGGACAACGGCTGGCTCGTGCGCTTTTACTATTACCGCAGCCGCATCTCCATTGAGGTCTTCCATGCGCTGTCCGACGGCGGCGGGGCGATCGTCTTTTTCCGCACACTGCTTGCCGAGTACCTGCGCCAGACCGGCGTTGACGTGCCGCCGGGGAACGGCGTGCTCGACCTTTCCGAGCCGCCGCGCGCGGAGGAGCTGGAGGACGCCTACGCCCGCTACGCGGGGCATCATGCGCTGGGACTGCACCGCCAGCCGAAGGCGTATCAGAATACCGGAACGCCGGAGCCGTTCTATACCTTCCATGTGACGATGGGCTTTGTGCCGCTTCAGGCGCTGCGCGCGGAAGCGAAAAAGTACGGCGCGTCCATCACGGAGTATCTCTCCGCCGTGCTCATCTACGTGATCCTGGAAAAACAGAAGCGCGAGAAGCCCTATCGCCTGCGTCCCGTGGCGCTGGCCGTTCCGATCAACCTGCGTGGCTGGTTCCCGACGGAAACGCTGCGCAACTTTATCACCACGGTGCGCCCCTTTATCGACCCCGCGCTCGGCGATTATACTTTTCCCGAGATCGTCTCGCAGGTGCGCCATTATATGAAGCTGCACATCAACCGGCAGGAGATGCAGGCGGCGTTTACGGGGAATGTCCGCTTTACAAAGAATTTCGCGCTGCGGCTCGTGCCGGTCGCGCTCAAAAATCCCGTCATGGCGCTCAACTACCGCCTGCACGGTGTGCGGCCCTATTCCTGCACCTATACCAACCCCGGCGCGTTCACCGTGCCGCCCGAAATGGCGGAGCACATCCGCGGGGCGGAGGTCATCCTGGGGCAGGCGACGGTGCCGCGCTGCCACTGCGCGTCCATCAGCTACGGCGACACGATGGAGATCACCTTTGCCGGCACGCAGGAGGAGACGGACACCGAGCGCGACTTTTTCCGCTTTCTTGTGCGCGCGGGCATTCCCGTGCGCGTGGAGAGCAACCGCTGAAGGGCGAAGAAAGAAGGAATTTGATGTCATACTGTGTCAACTGCGGCGTAGAGTTGGATAAGGGCGCGGAGCGCTGCCCGCTCTGCGGAACGCCTGCCTGGAAGCCCGATCCCGACGCGCCGCGCTATTTCCCGAGCAAGCCTGCCGAGGTCCCGCCCGCTTCGCGCAGGGCGGCCGCCGCACTGCTCACGGCGATGCTGGCGTCCGTTTCGCTCTGCTGCGGGCTGCTGAATCTCATTTTGCCGACGGAGCACCCTTGGGCGCTCTACGTCGCGGGCGCGGCAGTGATGCTGTGGATCTGGTTCGCACTGCCGATGCTCGTGCGCGGCATCCCGATCTTCTTCCGACTGACGGCGGACGTCGCCGCCATCGGCATTTACGTGTGGATCATCTCCGTTGCGCTGCACGGGGGGCGCTGGTTCCGCGGGCTCGTGCTGCCGATGCTCGGCTGGGCGTGCGTTGTTGTATTCCTGCTGAGCTTTCTGCTGCGCGACGGCAGGCGCTCACGCCTTTCTTCCATCGCCATGTGCATCGGCGCGGTGGGCCTGATGGCGATGGGCGTCGAATACTGCCTTGACCGGTATTTTCTTGAGGTGTGGCAGCCGAGCTGGTCGCTCGTCGTGCTCGTCATCTGCATCGGGCTCATCATCCCGCTGCGCATCGTGCGCCGCGTCCCGTCGCTCCGCGAGGAAGCGCGCAGACGCTTCAATATGTGAAACCTGCTTCTGAAAATGGAAAACCCGCCCTGACGCTTTTGCGTCGGGGCGGGTTTTGTGATGTTTGCTTACAGCAGCAGCCAGCTGAGCACCATGCCGACGAGCAGTGTGATCCCGGCGGTGAGCAGGACGAGCAGAAGCTTCTGATAGGGCCGCTTGCCCGCTTCGACCTTCTGCTCGATCTCGTCGAGCCGCTTCCCTTCGCTGAAGGCCAAGATCTCCCTGTAGGACTGGATGTTATTTGCTTTTTTGATGCGCTCGAGGCGGAGGGCAAAGTACATCGCGGCGCCCCAGATCAAAAGCTCGGGAATGAGACCGTACAGGCCGAACCACTTGAGCAGCGGCGCGGGCAGGATGATCGTGGCGGCGAGCAGGATGGAGAAAATGATGGCGTCGCGGTTCATGGCCCTGACGTCGGCGGCGTTGACTTCCTGTTTCATGGTTTCCAAATCTCCTTTGATGAGTTGGTCGAGCGAAACATGAAAGAGAGAACTGAGCAGGAGCAGGCTGTGGATGTCGGGGTAACTTTTATTATTTTCCCAGTTGGAAACGGTCTGGCGCGTAACAAAGACCTTTTCTGCCAGTTCCTCCTGCGAAAACGAGAGCGCGGTGCGATGGGATTTAATCTGATTGCCGAGTTCCATGGGGTTCCTCCTGTATGCTTCGTTCGAGCTGCTGCAAGGATAGCCGAAACGGGCCGATTTGTCGAGCAAAGCGGCTTTCCATGAGAGAAAAGGGCGTGTCAAAGCGCTTTGACACGCTGAAAAGCGGAAGAAGAGCATAGCCCTTCTTCCGCTTTTATCATGCCTGTTCCGGTCAGTCGCCCACGCCGGGGTTTAACACCTTGCCGATGTTCCACAGGTGCGCGACCTGCTGCGCGGCGGCCAGGCGCTCCTCGGGCGTTTCATAGCTTGCGTGCGCGGTCTGCGCGCCGCAGTCGAGACAGGTGACGTAAACGCACCAGCCCTGCTCATCCTCTACCGTGCCGGTGCCGCGGCAATAGGGGCAGTCCTGCAATTCGATCTCGTAAATGGGATCCATACGATATCTTCCTTTCTTCGACGATGCAGAAGCACCGCTCGTTCATTTTCGGCTATATAGTATAGCAGAGAATGAACGCCTTGACAAGGGAAAATCACAGCGTCTGCCCGGAGGCGGGACGGGGAAGCTGATATTTTTCCGCATAGTGGTGGAAGGTGCTCTGGAAGCTGCTGTTTGCGGACTTTGCCTCGCGCAGCGTTTCATGCAGGTTGAGGTTGTGCTGGCTCGCGTCGATGACGCAGCCAGCGATGTTGGAGCAATGGTCGGATGTGCGCTCGAGATCCGTCAGAAGGTCGGAGAGGACAAAGCCTGCCTCGATGCTGCACTGGCCCTGCTGCATTCGCAGGATATGGCGCGTGCGCATCTGCTCTTTGAGCGTGTCGATGACCTGCTCAAGCGGCTCGACCTGGGAGGCGACGGAGACGTCGCGCTGCTCAAAGGCCTTGAGCGCGAGGGAGAGGATCTCGCGGATGGCGGAGGTGACGGTGGCGAGCTCGTTGAGCGCGCTGCCGGAGAAGCTGAGCCCCTTCTGCGCCATCTCCTCGGCGGAGGAGAGAATGTTGACCGCGTGGTCGGAGATGCGCTCAAAGTCGCCGATGGTCTTTAAGAGCTCGGTGGCCTCCTCGCTCTCGGAGCGGCCCATCTTCTGCGCGCTGAGCTTGACAAGATAGGTGCCGAGGATATCCTCGTAGTGGTCGCAGCGCTCTTCGTCGTCGCGGATGCTCTGGGCGAGCTCGGGCGTGCTGCTCATGAGCGAGGTGAGGGCATTGCTGAGCGAGCGGACGGCGCATTCGGCCATCTCGCTTGCGACGGCACGGCTGCGGCTGAGCGCGAGCGACGGCGTTGCGAGCAGACGTTCGTCGAGCTCGACGGTCTTGTCGCCCTGAGCCTGCGCATCGTCGGGGACGATGCGCTTGGCGAGCCGTTCAAGCAGCCCGCCCGCGGGCAGGAGGATCGCCGTGCAGAGGAGGTTGAACGCCGAGTGCGCGACGGCGATACCGTACATCGTGGCGGATTCATTTAGAAGCGCGGGGGCGAGCGCTGCGCGCACGATGCAAAAGAGTGTGAGCAGCACCACAACGCCGATGACATTGAAGAGAAGGTGCACGACGGCGGCGCGCTTGGCGTTCTTGTTCGTGCCGATCGAGGAGATCATGGCCGTGACGGTCGTGCCGATGTTCTGGCCCATAATGATGGGGATGGCGGCGGCGTAGCTTACAGAGCCCGTGACGGCGAGCGCCTGCAGAATGCCGACGGACGCCGAGCTCGACTGGATGATAGCCGTGAGCAGCGCGCCGGCGAGCACGCCGAGGACGGGATTCTTGAAGGCGATGAAAAGATTCGTAAAGGCGGGCACATCCTTGAGACCCGCGACGGCGCCGCTCATCGTCTCCATGCCGAACATGAGCGTTGCAAAGCCGAGCAGGATCATGCCGGTGTCCTTCTTCTTGCTACTGCGGCAGAACATATAGTTGATGATGCCGATGAGCGCAAGGACGGGCGTGAAGGAGCTGGGCTTCAAAAGCTGCACCCAGAGGTTGCCCGAGTCGATGCCGCTGAGACTCAAAAGCCATGCCGTGACCGTCGTGCCGACGTTTGCGCCCATGATGACGTTGATCGCCTGACGCAGCGTCATGAGGCCGGAGTTGACAAAGCCGACCACCATGACGGTGGTAGCGGAGGAACTCTGGATGATGGCGGTGATGCAAAGACCCGTGAGGAAGCCCGCGAAAACGCCGCTCGTCATCCGATCGAGCAGGGAGCGGAGCTTGTTTCCCGCGCGTCGCTCGAGCGCCTGTCCCATGAGATTCATGCCGAAGAGGAAGAGCGATAAGCCACCGATCATCGTCAGTACGTCGAAGATATCCATATCCTTTTCATTTCCTTTTTCTCATATTCATTCTTAACCATATTACACGATATAGGAGATTTGTCAAATCGAAAAGCAGAGAATTGTAAAATCCGTGTAAAATCGCGCGCATGGATAAACTGGAAAATTTCGCAGACAATAAGCGCATCGTCCGCCGTGATCGCTGCGGCGGAACAGAGGAACTGTTTTTCGGAGGAATGATATGAAAAAGGATTTTATCGACACCAACGAATTCACCAAGCAGGAGCTGCTCGATATCATTGAGCTGTCGCTCGCCATCAAAAAGGCAATCAAGGCGGGCTATTATCCGCCGCTGATGCGCAATATGACGCTCGGCATGATCTTCCAGCAGTCATCGACGCGCACGCGCGTCTCATTCGAGACCGCGATGAGCCAGATGGGAGGCCACGCGCAGTATTTAGGGCCCGGCATGATCCAGCTCGGCGGGCACGAGACCATCGGCGACACGGGCAAGGTGCTCTCAAAGCTCGTGGACGTCGTGATGGCGCGCGTCATCGAGCACAGGACCATTGAAGAGCTGGCGAAGAGCTGCACCATCCCCGTGATCAACGGTATGTCGGACTACAACCACCCCACGCAGGAGATCGGCGACCTCTGCACGATCATGGAGCATCTGCCGCAGGGAAAGCGGCTGGAGGACTGCAAGGTCGTTTTCGTGGGCGACGCGACGCAGGTGTGCGCCTCGCTCGGCTTTATCACAACAAAGCTCGGGATGCACTTTGTCCAGTACGGCCCGCAGGGGCACCAATTGAATGAACAGCACAAGGAGATCATGAAGAAGAACTGCGCGCTCTCCGGCGGCAGCTATCTTGTCACCGATGACCGCGAGAGCGTGCGCGGCGCGGACTTCATCTACACGGACGTGTGGTACGGCCTCTACGAAAACGAGATGCCGAAGGAGGAGCGCGTGCGCGTCTTCCATGACTATCAGGTCAATCGCGAGCTGATGCAGCTCGGCAGCCTCGGCTGCAAGTTCATGCACTGCCTGCCCGCAACGCGCGGCGAGGACGTGACCGATGAGGTCGCCGACAGCGACGCGTCCCTTTGCTGGGAGGAGGCGGGCAACCGCCTGACGGCGATGCGCGGACTTCTCGTCTACTGCACGCGCTGCCGGCATGAGCCGAGCGGCCTTCAGATCGCCGCGGCGAAGGAGGAGCTTGACCGGGTGCTGTGCGATAAGCTCGGCT